>Ga0208968_1001681_pt1 | contig 11702 bp, 8 predicted proteins | sample RifOxyA3_FD_184031 | JGI IMG/M metagenome (GOLD analysis project Ga0208968, IMG submission 184031) | Groundwater microbial communities from Rifle, Colorado - Rifle Oxygen_injection A3 (SPAdes) | ecosystem: Environmental > Aquatic > Deep subsurface > Groundwater | place: Rifle, Colorado, United...
TTTCGGTTACAACCGGAATCCCAAACGGCCCATCAATCCCGAACAGGCTGGTTCCTTCATACATTGCTGCCAATTTTTGCGTACTAACATCTGTAACATGAACTATAATCGTGATTGTTTCTCGTTCAGTATTCACTTTTGATGCTGTTACCGGAATTTTTGGCCCGCTTTCTTCAATTCTTAAAATAACATATTGCCCCGGTTTTATCTCACTTATTTCTCTTGAAGTCTTGATTTCAAATTTCACCAAATTTTCAGAGACGATCCTTTTTGCAACTATTTTGTTCATTAAATGTAGGTTTAAAAAAGGTTCTGAAGATATATTATATCACCCTCAGAAAAAAAACCATTGCACTAATTACGTGAAACCATTACGTGAAAGACGGAAAACAAAGTGTCTAAACTTTTCGCACGAGCTTGCGCTGCATTGAGCTTGTCGAAATGCCGAAGCCAAAAAAAGGGACTCCCTTGCGGAAGCCCCTTTCTGATATTGAAATATAAGATTAGTTAAAGATGTAACGAATTCCAAGTTGCATGGAATAAGTTGAAGCATAACCGACGTTATCACGACAAGTCGATTTCAACATTTCGTTGTTGATTGGATTAAGTTTCCATGTAGGCTTTACTGTACCATTGGCCTGAACAGCTGAGTTATTGGCCTGAACAAGAATGTTGTTCTGATTGTAGAAGTCAGCTTTTCCCCAATTTTAAAGCTTCACTCTGAGCTTCCGGAGTCCAAGGAATACTTACAGTAGCACCGGCAGCATCTTTATAGGTAATTGTTTGAGCCACAAATGTAATTTCAGAAGCATCTTTCGGAACATAGATCAGGTTGTTTGAACCAGCACCATCACGAACGATGTTGCTTGAATATACATATGAGAAACGGCTAGGAGCACCACCTTCATAGAAAACGGAAAGAGTGGTTGCCATGTGATTCAGATATTCATATCTGTATGAAACATTGGCGGTTATCCGGCATCCTCAATTCAAAATCCTGAACTTTTACTCAATTCCGCTCAAATTTGGTTTTTCGCTGTTAATGTAGCCCTGTATAACTAATGTGTTTCTTGTGGAAACGATCAAGCCGCCTCAAAAAATGAAATTATTTTACTGACAAGTTTAGCATTGAATCATTTGCCGAATGTATTTACAGACTATAATCCACTGATTAACAAGAGGTAATTGGTGGCGCTCTAAAACAATTAATAAAGTAATACATGACTTTTTCCCATAACTAAACCAGATAAATGTTCCTTTTTTTGATTTTAATATTCATTTTATATTAACATATATGTAATATACTTCTGATTATTATTGGTTTTATTTGTGTTATTCATAATCAAACAATAAACTTATTGAATACTGTTTATAAAATGTTAGTAACCATTTCAAAAAAGACCTCAAATACACTTTCAAAAATATTATCTTGGAATTCAAATATTAAGATTATTAAAACCATCATTTCTATGAAAAAAACACTTTTACAATTTTCGTTCATGGTTCTGTTTATAGCCATGAGCTTAGGTTCGTTTGCAAAAGGCACAATCACGGGAGTTATCCTGGATGCTGACTCAAATGAACCTTTAACAGGCGCTACAATTGTACTTTCAGAGTCAACTATTGGAACTATTTCTAACGTTGACGGGTCATTTTCTTTAAAATTGGATGCCGGTTCTCATAAAATCACCATCAGCTTTATTGGCTACCAGATCAAAACAATTAGCGTAAAGGTTACTGAGGAGAAAGTTACAGCTCTTGGCAATATCATGTTAGAGGCTGATGCTATTGGAATTAGCGAAGTAAACGTTTTTGCTTCAGTAGCTATACAGCGCAAAACGCCAGTTGCAATGTCAACCATCGACGCAACATTGATTACTGAAAAAATGGGAACGAAGGAATTCCCTGAAATATTAAAATCAACCCCAGGGGTTTATGCAACAAAACAAGCTGGTGGCTTTGGTGACTCGCGTATAAACCTGCGTGGATTCGAATCACCTAACACCGCTGTCATGATTAATGGAGTTCCTATGAATGATATGGAGTGGGGTGGAATTTATTGGTCGAATTGGGCCGGGCTCAACGATGTTACACGTTCCATGCAGGTACAGCGCGGACTTGGCGCTTCAAAAGTAGCTTCACCTTCACTGGGTGGTTCTATCAATGTTGTAACACGTACCACCGATGCTAAAAAAGGAGGTGCTATTTCCTACGGCATTGGTAACGATGGCTACAACAAAATTGGGTTCTCCGTTTCAACCGGGTTAACAGAAAAAAATTGGGCCATTACACTTTTAGGTGCCAAATCATCTGGTGACGGTTACATTCAGGGAACTGAGTTTGAATCCTATTCCTATTTTGTCAATATTTCTAAAAAGATAAATGAATCACATCAGATTTCCTTTACAGCATTTGGTGCACCGCAGTGGCACAATCAAAGAAATAATAACGATAAATTGCTGATTTCGGAATGGCAGAAACAACCCAACAAATATTTATACAATAGCTCCTATGGGTTCGATATGAACGGGCAACGTAAAGTTTCTTCCCTCAATGTTTATAACAAACCACAGATATCATTAAATCACTACTGGACAATCAGTGAAAAATCAAGCCTTTCATCTGCTATTTATGTTTCGATAGGAGATGGTTATGGCACGAGTGGGCAGGGATATACTTCTGCAGACCGTTCTAATTGGTATGGTGCAACGGCTGGCGTTCCCAATACTACTTTCCGTGCTCCTGATGGAACTTTTGATTACAGTGCGATTTATACATTAAACCAAGCCAGTGAAAATGGCTCTAAAATGATTATGTCCAAAAGTATAAATCAACATAAATGGTATGGGGCATTATCAACATACACTACGAAGATTGGCAATACAATCGATTTTTACGGAGGTTTCGATTTAAGATATTACAAAGGAATTCATACAAACGAGATTACCGACCTATATGGTGGTGATTTTTTTATAGATGCTACCTCTAAAAGACCACAGCTTGCAGATCAAAGTTGGACTACAAGGAAATTAGGCGTTGGTGACATTGTTTACCGCGATTATGATGGCTTTGTTTTTAGTCAGGGCGTATTTATGCAAGCGGAATACAATAAGGACGCATTAAGCGCTTTCGTTTCATTGTCCGGATCAAACACTTCCCAATGGCGGTACGACCGCTTCTATTACGATAAAGATAAGGCCAAATCGGCAACAGTTACTGTCCTTGGATATAGCGCAAAAGGTGGTGCCAACTACAATATAAACGACAAACATAATGTGTTTGCAAATATTGGGGTTATTTCACGTGCACCATTTTTCTCTGGCGGTGCCTTTCTTCAATCAACAACCAGTAACGAAGTTAACACCAACGCTGTAAATGAGAAAGCTTTCTCTGCTGAAGTTGGATATGGTTTTCGGTCACGATATTTTACGGCTAATTTAAACGTTTATCGTACCAACTGGATTGACAAAACCATGGTACGGGCCATTAATGCCAACCAGCAAAACAGTCTGGTAGCTAATCTACAAGGGGTGAATGCTCTTCACCAGGGTATCGAACTTGATTTCACTTCGAAACCACATATTGATTTGGAAATTAACGGTATGGTTTCTTTGGGAGACTGGAACTGGCAAAACAATGCAACAGGATATCTTTATGATAGTCAAGGTCAACCTGTTGATGCAAGTGGAAATGTGGTCCCAATGTTAAGCCCTCAACAAGGCGTTGTAAAAGTAAACCTTTCTGGCATTCACGTAGGTAATTCAGCTCAAACAACAGCTGCAATCGGCTTCAATTATCAATTTCTAAAAGGCTTCCGTTTAGGATTAGATGGAAATTATTTCGGTCGAAACTATTCCTATTTCAGTATCTCATCTGTAGCAACAAATCTTGCAGCATCTGATTTTTCACAACCATGGCAAATTCCTGATGCAGTAGTCTTTGACTTCAATGCCAGTTATCGTTTCAAAATAGGCACTTTTGATGCTATACTGGTCGGTAATATTGAAAATCTATTGGATGTGGATTACATCACTGATGCTACTGACGGTACTAATCACGACTGGCAAACATCTCCGGTATTCTATGGTTTCGGAAGAACTTTCTCGACCTCATTAAAAATTAAATTCTAAAAACTGAAAAACATGAAAAAGATATTCTATTCATTGATATCAGGTTTGGCTTTTGCTGTGCTTCTAGGTGCCTGTACTGATTTTAACGATCAATTCGAGGGACTTGATACCAAGACCAAACCTACCAATTTAGCAGCTTATACATACAAATTGTTGGATGCTGATTACGCCGCTATTAGCAAAAGTGCTCTGGCTGTTGCTAAGAACAAGGCAGACTCAACTGCTGCAAAAAGTATTGCATCTAATAAATACTTTACGAATACTGTTCCCTCGTCTACTAATTTACCATACTTACTTAAAACCAAATATCCATATGCGGATTTAGGCTCAACTGCTGCGATTACTTCTTCTTTTGGTGAGGATCGGCCAGCATATTTCAGTGATCTAACAACAGTAAATATCCTTGGAGAGGTTGATTATAAAACAGCCTGGGGAGGCAGTAATTATGTAAGTTCATTTACACCTGCGGTTTCACCAACGACAAAACTTCCGGCTTATCTTGCTGCCAAATTTCCTACAGCCACCAATGGTCAGTATAAATTTTTAGAGTATAATTATTCGAAGACAGATGCCGTTACACAATCTACCGAAGTCAGTTATTTTTCTGATGATTTTAGTACGCACAGCGTTGCCACATCGTCACCATATGTTGTTATCGGAGAAAATGGTTGGATGAGCAAAGATGTACGTGCTTCACTAAACTGGTATTGCAGAACTTACAGCAGCAATAACTACGCACAAATCACCTCAAATAATTCTGGTGCTATCAACGAATCATGGATGATTTCAAAAGAAATAAATTTGCAAACTTCAATTGCACCTAAATTTACTTTCGACGTCACCATTGGCTATTGGAATGCCAGTTGTTTATCAGTTTGGATTTCAGAAAATTTTGATGGAACTCCAGCTGGCATTACCACGGCCACCTGGACTGAAATTTCATCTAATTTTACAATTCCGGTAATCCCTACTTCCGGATACGGAACAGCTACAAATGCAGGTATTGCTGATTTAACAGCCTATGCCGGGAAAAAAGTACGTATTGCCTTTAAATACAATGGAGATGGCAGGCCAGCCGCTGATCTTGGTACTGATCCAAAACGGACTACCACTTATCAAATTGATAACATAAAAGTATCTGAAACAAAAGTAGCTCTTTCTGTTGCAAGTACCGAAAAACAATATGCTGTCTATACATTCAATGGAAGTAGTTGGGCAGCAGCAGCTATTTCATTTGTGGCTCTTCAGCCTGCTGACTATTCAGCGATGGCATTGAGTTACATTACCTCTGCAAACGCTCCGCTATACTTACCTCAGTTACTCAGTCAAAAATTTCCTTTTGCTCAGGAAACTAATGTGAAAACGGTTGTATACAAATCAGGGAGCAACGTAACTTACGCCGGTGCAATGCAATTCACATTTACCAAAGGACAATGGGTATCGAATACCTTTAAAATTGAACGGACAGAACAGTTTATTTATACGAAAGATGGATGGGTTTTCGATCCTACAATTAAACTTCCGTTAGTAAGAGTATCGGGTGATAATCCGTATATCATTAAATTTATTGATTATGTAAGAACCAAAACACCAGATAAATTCTTTCAAAAAGGTACATACGTCAATGAAGAACATTATTATGGTTTTAGCGCTTATTATGCTCAAATAATCTGCTCAGCTGACAGGACAACTTATGGAGATCAGGCAATTAAAGCTTTAACAACTGATGCGGCAAAATACGTTTTGTTTTTAGATCGGGTAAAAGAAGCAATGCCTCTTTTCACTCAATTGAATTTCCCTAATTTAACAACTGATGTGTCTGGTATTCAGCAATATGTAATCTTTACGATAGCTTCATATTACAGTTCCAGCAAAGCTGGTACATTGACTATAAAAATGAAATGTACAAAATCAGGAACAGGTTCTACTCCTGCAGAATATACCGTTGAAAGTTTAGTTGAGACTTTCTAATTCGTACATTCAACGACAATTTTCGACTCTGTCTGGGCAATTCCAGACAGAGTTTTTTTTGCCTTGTATGGAAAATAACCTGAAGGTGCAACTCTGTTTTTAATTTAAACATGAAAAACAACAGACTTATCTCCTGTTTATTTAATTTATTAATTGCCATTTTTGAACCTTAATATTAATCCACGCTAAACATCATTAATAATGAAGAATTATTTTCCCTGTTTTTTGCTCATTGCAGCCGTTACACTTTTATCATTTTCAGGAATTGCCCAACCAATAGGCTTTTATAACGGAACTGAAAGCAAAACAGGTGATGCACTAAAACAAGTACTTCACGATAAAATCAATAATCATGTTGATTTTTCATACAACCAAGCCAAATACCTTATCAACTATTCGGATGCTGATCCTGATAATCCCATGAATGTTATTCTTTTTTATTCTCAGATTTCAAGAAATGCTTCCTTGTATGGTACAGGTGCCGGATTCATTAACCGCGAACATGTATGGGCCAAATCGCATGGAAATTTCTCAGGAATCAGACCTATGGATGGCGATGCATTAAATCTTCGCCCTGAAGATGGGTTGGTAAATGAAAACCGCAGTAACCTTGATTTTGATAATGTTCAGCCAAATGGCATAAATGACGCTATCGCAACCAGCTGCTGGTACAACGAATCAGCATATGAACCAGGTCCTTTAACCAAGGGCCAGGTAGCACGGATTTTGTTTTACATGGCCACCCGATATGAAGGTACTGACGGAGAAATTGATCTTGAACTGGTTTCGAAATTAAATAACTACCCCGAAGCCAAATTTGGCAACCTGACGACTTTACTCGAATGGAACAAACAATATCCACCATCGGCCATGGAACGACAGAGAAATGAACGCATTTTCCGTATTCAGCAAAATCGAAATCCATTCGTCGATCATCCGGAGTTTGCCGATTACATTTGGGCAAATGGAACTCTAACCGATCCTGAATTTGGGAATTTCAACATGACTCCGGAATTCCCGCTACCCAACGATTCAGTTAAAATTTCTCTGACAATTAAAAATAGCACAGACCTATCGGATGTTTCAATTTTCTGGGGAGATGCATTCGATTCGGAAACGCATGAGGTTAAAATGGAGAAATTGGTTGATAATTATAGTGCGAACTTATCGCTGTCAGGATACATGGCTGGCGATATGATTTACTTCAAGGTACAAACTACCAATTCAACCAACAAAAAAACAAATTTCAGAGCCAATTATCTTCTTCCTGAAAAGATTTCGGCAAATCAGTTAATAAACATAAACGATATTCAGGGAATCGGTTCTTCGAGCCCGTTAGTGAATCAGGAAGTAACCATCTCAGGTCGGGTAACTGCCAACTTCGACAATTCATTCTATATCCAAACCGGTTCTGGCAAACGATCAGGAATTAATATCTATAACACTTTATTCACAGGCAAAACAGGTGATAGTCTGGTTGTGACAGGCACTCCAACCGAATACTCTGATCTGACCGAAATAAGTAATATCAGTTATAGTTATAATTTCAAAGCCAATAAGACTCATAACCCAACTATCATCACGGCTTCTCAGCTAAATGAAGACTATGAAGGAATGTTAGTTCAAATTAACAATGTAACCTTTGACAAACCTGGGAGTGTTATTCAGGAACAAAATATGAGCTATACGGCCACTGACAATACGGGTAGCGTTGTGGTTTACATTAATAAATACTCCAGACTGGTACATAAGAGTTTCCCTTCAAAAGCTTCGAACCTCATAGGAGTTGTAAGTCAATATCAAGGAACATATCAGATTCTTCCTCGTGATATAAGCGATTTCAAAGAATACACACCGAATGAGAGTAGCTTTAAAGTAGCTCATACCAATTTACTTGTTTACCCAAATCCTGCAACCAATATCCTAAACATCAAAAGTGACAAAATAATTTACTCATTAACAATCAGCAACTTGTCTGGGAGAAATGTAATTATTCAGAAACAAAATATGAAGCAAATCCCTATTCAAAATCTCATCCCTGGAGTTTATATTCTGGAAGCTACTTTTGAAAATGGAACAACAACACGAAGTAAATTTTGTAAGTTTTAACAAATCAAAGTATACCAGTTAAACCAGAATGTTAGTAAAAATTACTTTCGCCCAATTTCCAAACACGAATAAACAAACTTTTAGGTTCTGTGTTTTTATTTAGAAAAACCTATTTTTGCAATCTCAATTTTACAGTGAACGAAAAATTGCTTGCGATGGAACAGAAAGCTATCAGGCAAATGCTTGATGAAAAAGGATATATTGAAGAGCAGGTCAGCCCTGAACTCAAACTGGTGGATGAAATCAACCGCTTGAAAAAGGAAAAGAATGCGGTCATTCTCAGCCATTACTATGTTGAGAGCGACCTTCAAGACATTGCCGATTACGTTGGCGACAGTCTTGGCCTGGCTCAGGAAGCGGCAAAAACGACTGCCGATCTGATCGTTTTTGTGGGCGTTCACTTTATGGCCGAAACTGCAAAAATTATCAACCCAACCAAAAAGGTGATTTTGCCCGATCTGAAAGCTGGTTGCTCACTCGCCGATTCGGCGCCCGCGGAGAAATTCGCTGAATTTAAAGCGCAATATCCCGACCACAAGGTAATTTCATACATCAATTGCACTGCCGACCTGAAAACCATGACCGACGTGGTTTGCACTTCAGCCAATGCTTTAAAAATTGTAAACAGTTTTCCTCCTGAACAGAAACTGATTTTTGCTCCGGATAAAAATCTTGGCAATTACATCAACAGTCTGACCGGGCGCGACATGGTTCTTTGGGATGGCGCGTGTATGGTTCATGAAAAATATTCGGTCGAAAAAATTATTGATTTGATGGATCAGCATCCTGATGCCGAATTTATTGCCCATCCGGAATGCGAAAAACCGGTTTTACTGGTTGCCAATTTCATCGGATCGACGACCGCCTTGCTGAACTACGCTCAAAAAAGTGCTTCGAAAAAGTTTATTGTTGCCACCGAAAGCGGCATTCTGCACCAAATGAAAAAAGTCTGCCCGGATAAAATATTCATTCCGGCGCCTTCCATTGACTCTACCTGTGGCTGCAACGACTGCTCCTACATGAAACTAAACAGCCTTCAGAAGCTATATATTTGCCTGAAACATGAACTTCCTGAGATAACGCTTTCAGATGAAGTGATCCAAAAAGCGCAATTGCCGATTTTCAGGATGTTGGAGATTTCAAAATAAATACCAAAATATTTTCAGGTTCATTGAAATAAGGACTGAACTATCCGTTAATTTATTATTTTTACATCGTGCTACGTTTTTGCAGATTCATGCTATTAATGAATCCAATCTTGTTGAAATAATATATAAATGACTGAAATTATGGAAAGAATTTCTTCTCAACTCACCGATAAATTGCTTGCGCTCGAAGAATGGTTTGGCAAACGAAAAGGGTCGATCGTCGCTTTCTCTGGTGGAATCGATTCAACTTTAGTGCTTTACCTTGCCCGCAAATTTCAGGGAAAAGAAAATGCCATTGGAGTAATCTCCAATTCTGAAAGCTTAAAAAACCGCGACTTTCTGGAGGCCAAAGATTTTTGCGAACAGTTTGATATTCAACTTGAAGTGATTGTTACCAACGAACTTGAAGATGAACGATACAACCAGAATCCGATCAACCGCTGCTATTTTTGCAAGGAACATTTGTTTCACGATTTAACCGAAATCTGCGAGAAATATCCCGGATTCGAAGTGCTGAGCGGAACCAATGCCGACGATTTGGGCGATTACCGTCCGGGTATCGATGCCGCGAAAAAGTTTCAGGTGCGATCTCCAATGGTCGATTGCAAAATATCGAAAGAAGAAATACGTCAGATCGCGAAATACTTTCAATTGCCCAATTGGGACAAACCTGCAAGCCCTTGTCTGAGTTCTCGAATTCCTTATAACCAATCGGTTACACTTAAAAAACTACGACAGATTGAAGCTGCCGAAGAAATACTGAACAATTACGGGTTTGCCGATGTACGGGTGCGGCATTACGGAACGTACGGCAAAATTGAAGTTCACAAAGAAGATTTGACGAAACTGCGTCTGGTTCAGAATGAAGTTGTAAAAAAAATCACTGCTCTTGGTTTTGAACATTGCGAAGTTGATCAGGAAGGATTGGTTTCGGGGAAAATGAACCGGGTACTTACCAATCTAAAAAGCTAAAAAATGAGAATATTATACTACGATTGTTTCGCTGGAATAAGTGGCGACATGAACCTTGGAGCAATGATCGACCTCGGTGTTGATGCCGCCTATCTGGAAAGTGAACTGGAAAAACTGAACATCAAAGGGTTTCATCTCGAAATTACCAAAGACCTTCGACGGGGTATTTCGGGTACAAAAGCGGCAGTAATTGTGGAGAATCCCGACAATGAAAAACACCGCCACCTGCGCCATGTAGAAGAAATCATCAACAACAGCACCCTTTCCGAAACAGTGAAAGCGAACTCGCTGAAGATATTTAAACTCATCGCTTTTGCCGAAGCAAAGGTCCATAAGATTGCAGTGGAACGCGTTCATTTTCATGAAGTAGGCGCACTCGATTCGATTGCCGACATTGTTGGCGCTGCCATTTGTCTGGATTTTCTGAAAGTTGACAAAGTACTCTCCTCGCCCATTCAACTGGGCGGCGGAACCGTACAATGTGCCCACGGAATTATGCCAGTTCCGGCTCCTGCAACCGCCTTGATCGTGGAAAATATTCCGGTGAAATTGGGTTTGGTTCAGCACGAAGCAACCACGCCAACCGGCGCTGCCATTTTAGTGGCAACCGTCGATGAATTTACTGAACTTATCAACTTCCCGATTACAAAAACGGCCTATGGAATTGGTCACCGCGATGTTTCGGAAGTGCCGAATGTTTTGCGTGTGTTCCTTTCAGAAACAGAAACTGCCGTTGGCGATACAAAAGAAGAAGTTGCCACGGTGCTGGAATGTAACATCGACGACATGAACCCCGAGCGATACGATTTCATTCTGGAACAGCTGTTTAATGCGGGCGCGAGCGATGCCTGGCTGGTTCCGATCATCATGAAGAAATCGCGCCCTGCCATTCAGTTAAACGTTTTGTGTGCTCCTGAAAAAGTACAGAAAATGAAACACATCATTTTTACCCACAGCACTACCATAGGCCTGCGGGAATATTCCGTTAAAAAAAGTATGTTGACGAGAACAGAGAAAATTGTAGCTACTAAATTTGGAGATGTGCGCATTAAACAGAGCGTTTTTGAGGGGAAAGTGGTTCGTTCGAAACCCGAATATGATGATTGCAGGACAATTGCCCTTCAGGAAAAGATAAGTATTGAAGAAGTTGAACGTGAAGCTACCAGAAATATCAATGACTAATTGCTTGATTATCTGAGTTATCCTTTACCGTCAGCTTCAGACTTCGGCGTGAGCTCAGTCGAACGCTGACGGATAGATTGAAGAACGCAACCAATGGCTTTAGCCACAAATTATTGGGCTAAAGCCCGGACGTTTCATCTTTACTTTACCCGTTGACTAAAGTCAACGGCAAATGATAACCACTGAATAA
>Ga0208968_1001682_pt1 | contig 11694 bp, 8 predicted proteins | sample RifOxyA3_FD_184031 | JGI IMG/M metagenome (GOLD analysis project Ga0208968, IMG submission 184031) | Groundwater microbial communities from Rifle, Colorado - Rifle Oxygen_injection A3 (SPAdes) | ecosystem: Environmental > Aquatic > Deep subsurface > Groundwater | place: Rifle, Colorado, United...
TGGCAAATATAGTAATTAGTTTTTTACAACCTAACGAAAATTTATTTCCGAAACCTAAAAAGCTGCGGTAATCACCGGTTATGAATTCAAGGAAACATGTGACTTTTTAATAATCAAAAAGATATCGTATTGAAAATTAAATCAGGAAAATGAAAATATTCAGAATTATCAGGATAAAGTAAGTATTACAATAAGGTTACAATAATATTTCATGCAAGAAAAAAAAAGATTAGCTTCGCACAACCTATTTATAGACCAATGAACTTAATTCAAGATACATTACAATCTTTTAAACGAGTCACCTTAGCCGATTTAGATCAGGTAAAACTGATGGATCGAACCGACAGTAAATTTTGCCTTCACCGCCATCAATTGCCTGATATTCTGGAAGCTTTGAAAAATGACTATTCGATGCTCGAAATTCATGGCGAATCAATTTTCCCATACGACACAACTTATTTCGATACGGCTGACGATAAAATGTACATCAACCACCAAAATGGAAAACGGAACCGATATAAAATCAGGGTTCGCCAATATGTTGTTTCTGAAGATAATTTTTTGGAAATAAAATTTAAAAACAACAAAGGGAGAACTCTCAAAAAGCGGATTAAAAGACCTGACTTCAATTCTGAATTTAAAAACAATGAGTTCGGTTTTCTGGAAAATTCATCTCCATACTCCGGTTCAGAACTTCAACCCAAAATATTGAGTTTTTTTAATCGCATTACATTGGTTGACAACGAATTTACTGTTCGGGTAACCATCGATACGCTCCCGGGATTTAAAAATGAGGAAAAAGAAATTATTATCAATGATTTGGTTATTATCGAAATAAAACAAAGTAAATCCAACAAAACGGCATTGATCAACAAGGTTTTGAGAGATAAAAAAGTAGGAAGGCAAGGTTTCAGTAAATATTGCATTGGCCGATCACTTTTGGAAGAAAACATCAAAAAAAATAAATTCAAACCATTGTTAATCAGGTTAAAAAAAGAATACCTCAACTAAACTATCCAACATGCAACTCTCATTAATTCTATTACAAGCCGCTCAAACCTTCGATGAATTGAAATTTTTGGGGATCAAACTTATTAACACGGAAGACTATATTGAACTTCTTGTCAGGTTTGGCCTTAATTTATTGGTCACAATATTTATCGTTGTTGGTCTGTATGCTAAATCAAGCAAGCGCAAAGACTTTTATTTCACCTACATAGCCATCAGTATTGTCATATTCCTTTTGTGTTTCCTTCTGGAAAGTGTAAAAATAGAACTTGGTTTTGCACTCGGACTGTTCGCCATTTTTGGGATTATCAGGTACCGTACCGATGCAATTCCGATTAAAGAGATGACCTATTTGTTTGTTGTAATTGCAGTTTCGGTAATCAATGCGCTTGCAAATAAAAAAATCAGTTACGCCGAATTGATTACTACCAACCTGATTATAATGTTTGGTTTATATATTCTTGAAAAGATATTGAACCTCCGGCAAGAGATTTCGCAGCGGATTATTTATGAAAAAATTGAAAATATGCATGCTGACAGAAAAGATGAACTGATGGCTGACCTTGTTGCCCGCACCGGAATAAACATCAAACGCATTGAAGTTGAACGCATTGATTTTCTGCGTGATGTTGCAATCATTTATATTTTCTTCGATGTAAACGGCACTAAAAAACTATGGTAATGCAAAGGATCAGGATACTTCTTTTTTTACTTTCCATTCTTTTTACAACTTCAACGTTTGCAAAAAACGGACCTGCGACATGGTTTGAACTCGAATTCAGCAAAAAGATTGTAAAAAATCTGAAAGTTGAATTCAATCCTGAATTGCGGCTTCACGGAGGATTCGAAATGGATACTTACATTCTCGAAGGCGGATTGTCCTACAAACTGCACAAATATCTCACATTGGCAGGATATTACCGGTATGAAAATGAATATAATTACAGGGAGAAAAGACAAATCTATGAATGGGAGCCTTCAAACCGGTTTGCTTTTGATGCTAAATCAGGATTTGAACTGAAACGGTTTGACATGCAATTTCGGGTGAGATACACAAACGGATCAGATTTCGATCAAACTGCCGATAGTAAAACGTCTTATTTCAGGTATCGGGCAAAAATTGAATATGATATAAAAGACAGTAAGATTATTCCTTTTGTTTCTCTTGAAGCGTTTCACGACCTGATTTTAAAAGATTTCGACAAAATGAGATGCACCGGAGGATTATCCTATCCGATCAACAAAAACAATGAAATCGGACTGTTTTACAGACTTCAGGATTACATGGATCCAACTGATATTACTGTTGATAAAAAGGAAAGCATAAATATTATCGGTATCGGCTATAGTTTGAAGTTTTAAATAACATTTCAGAACCATTTAAATCGATTCAATAATGCGAAGATTCACTACAACTTTCATCGGGTCAATCATTTTTGGATTGACTCTTTCTTTGAGTGCAATTGCTCAGAACGAAGCACGACTGATGCGATATCCCGACATCAATAAAAACCTGATTGCCTTCGTGTATGCCGGCGATGTCTGGTCGGTGGATGCCAGTGGTGGCGAGGCCCGCCGCCTGACTTCCCACTCCGGGCTGGAACTTTTTCCAAAGATTTCACCTGACGGACAGTGGATTGCCTTTTCGGGCGAATACTCCGGAAGCCGCCAGATTTTTGTGATGCCTTCAAACGGAGGAACTCCGCGACAACTGACCTTTTACAATTCGGTGGGTTTAATGCCTCCACGCGGAGGTTTCGATAATTCGGTGCTCGACTGGACTTCGGACAGCAAAAACATTCTGATCCGCGCCAACCGCACTCCTTATGGCGATCGCAACGGAAAATATTACATGGTTAGCCTTGATGGCGGTCTGGAAAAACCGCTGCCCATTGTAAATGGCGGTTTTGCAGCTTTGTCACCCGATGACAAAAAACTTTGTTTTACACCGATTGACCGCGAATTCCGCACATGGAAACGCTACAAAGGTGGCCGCGCTTCCGATTTGTGGATTTACGATCTGGAAAACAATACTTCTGAACAAATCACTGATTTTACAGGTACCGACCAGCTTCCAACCTGGTTTGGCGACCATATTTATTTTGCATCCGACCGCGACCTGAAACTGAATATTTACCAATTCAATACCAAAACAAAAGCAACGAAACAACTGACGACGCACGCTGATTTCGATTGCATGTGGCCTTCAGGAGAAAACGGGCAGATGGTTTACGAAAACGGAGGTTTCCTTTACAAACTGAACCTGTTAACCGGCAAGGAAGAAAAAGTAAACATCAGCATCCATTTCGACAATCCGAACATTTTGCCGTACTACAAAAATGTAAAGGATTTTGTACAGGCTTATGAAGTTTCACCAACCGGGAAACGCGCGTTGATTTCGGCCCGTGGAGATATTTTTTCGGTTCCGGCTGAAAATGGTTCAACTTACAACCTGACCAGCACGCAGGGTGTCCGCGAAGTTTATCCACGCTGGTCGCCCGATGGAAAATACATTTCGTACTACTCTGATGCTTCGGGCGAATACGAAATTTACCTGCTCGAAAATAAAAAAGGAGCTACACCAAAGCAATTGACCAATGGTTCAACAGCATGGAAATACGATTCGGAATGGTCGCCAAACAGCAAATTTCTGCTTTATTTCGACCGCACCCTTCAACTGAAAATGGTGGATGTGGAAACAGGAAAAACAACCGTGGTGACCAAGGCTGAACGCGACGAAATCCGCTCCTATTCTTTTTCACCTGATTCAAAATGGATTACCTACGACAAAGAGGGCGCAAACGGATTGGGCGCAGTTTGGGTTTACAACCTCGAAACAGCGCAAAACCATCAACTCACCAACGATTCGTTCAACGACAATTCGCCAATATTTTCTCCTGACGGGAAATATATTTATTTCGTTTCCGACCGCGATTTCAACCTCGATTTTTCGAGCTTCGAATTTAATTACGTCTATAACAAATCGACACGAATTTATGCTGTGGCGCTGAAAGCCGATGGCCCGAAATTGTTCAAGGATAAAAACGATGTTGAACCAGTTAAAGAGACGGAAAAGCCAAAAGAAGAACCAAAAAAAGATAAAAAAGGAAAACCGGAAGAAAAACCTGCAACTGCCGAACCGGTAAAAGTTCAGATCGATTTCGATGGAATTAATTCCAGAATTACCGCTTTCCCGCCGAAATCGGGTGAATACCGCAATTTGATTGCTGTCGATGGTGGAATTTTGTACATCAGCGAAGGATCGTTGCGAAAATTCAGCATTGAAGACGAAAAGGACGAAGAAGTAATGGACAAAGTGGGTCAGGCAGTGGTGAGCGCCGATGGAAAAATGATGATTTACCGCTCCGGAAAAGATTTCGGAATCACGAAACTGACAACCGGACAAAAATCGGGAGCTGGCAAACTGAACCTTGACGACATGGTGATGAAAATTGATCCAAAGAAAGAATGGGCGCAGATTTATACTGACGGATGGCGCATTTTCCGCGACTATTTCTACGTTGGCAACCTGCATGGAATCGACTGGAAAGGAATAAAAGAACGTTATACTCCTTTGGTTCAGCATGTGAGCCACCGCGCCGACCTGGATTACATTCTGGGCGAAATTATTTCAGAAACCAATACCGGACACTCGTATGTTGACTGGGGCGATTTTGAAAAAGTGAAACGCATTGACACCGGCTTGCTTGGTGCTGAGTTGAAAGCTGATCCAACTTCAGGAAAATACCAGATTGTAAAAATCTATACCGGCGAAAACTGGAACGAAGACCGCCGCTCGCCACTTACCGAACAGGGAGTGAATGTGAAAGAAGGCGATTACCTGATTGCCATCAACGGAACTGAATTGACAATGAGCATGAATCCTTACGAATTGCTCGAAAATACCCTTGGCAAAACGGTTGAAATAACTGTTAATTCGAAACCGGAAGCAACCGGGGCCAAAACTTATACCATCAAGCCAATCGCCAGTGAACTGGAATTGCTCAACCTGAATTGGGTAAACGAGCGCCGTGCGATGGTTGACAAACTTTCAGGAGGAAAAATCGGCTACATTTATGTACCAAATACGAGTACTGATGGAAACCGCGAATTGTACCGCGGAATGTACGCTTATCACGAAAAAGAAGCGCTGATCATCGACGACCGTTACAACGGCGGAGGTTTTATTCCTGATGTGATGACCAACCTGCTTGAGCGAAAAACACTCAGTTACTGGCAACGCAACGGTTTGTCGGCCATGAAAACTCCGGGGGTGGCACACAATGGCCCGAAAGTAATGCTGATGAACGGTTATTCTTCTTCAGGAGGTGATGCTTTTCCTTATTATTTCCGGAAGAAAGGTTTGGGACAACTGATCGGAACCCGCACATGGGGCGGATTGGTTGGCATGTCGGGCAATGCGGGTCTGGTTGACGGCGGTTACATCGCGGTTCCGCGATTCGGTATTTACGACGAAAACGAAGAGTGGATCATCGAAGGCATTGGTGTTTCTCCAGACATCGAAGTGGTTGACCGCCCCGAGCAACTGGCAAAAGGTATTGATCCCTGCATCGAAAAAGCGGTGGAAGTGTTGCTGAAACAACTTCAGGAAAACCCTGTTAAAAAAATAAATGCCCCTACCCCGCCCGACCGGTCGGGATGGAATGAGCAGATGAAGTAAAAAGTAGCCCATCCCCTGCCCTTCCCTAAGGGAAGGGAGCAAAAAACCACGTAGCACAATGATCTACGTGTTTTTTTTTCTAATAAAGTGATCATCAGGTGAAAATAAATTGCTTGAATTTTAGAAAAGTGTTTTGTTAACTCAATTTTGTAGGGTTCCAGTCACCCCTTGTTTCAGGGTCCAATTCATAGAAGGGATGCCGAAACAAGTTCGGCATGACGCTGCGTCAAAAGATCATTAACGCAACACTAGTTAGCAGCAATGTAAACGCTCAATATAGAACGATGAATTTTGAATCTTTTAGAGAAATAAAAATCAATGAAACTAATGAGTTCAAAACTTTTGCTGAAGAAATTGAATATTTAATTGAATTCTTCAAAAGATTCTCTGAACTAATATTTTACAACGGTCGAGTTATTTCTTTTTTCACTGATAAAGACGTATTTTATTTAAATTCTTACTTGATTGATAGTTCTGCCCAAACTATACGGAGCATAAAACTTTGCTGTTCAATCGGGAGTTTCTCAGATGCAAATACATTAATTAGAAAATTAAGAGATGACCTAATTCAATACGTTTACATACTTACGATAATCAATATGCGTAAGCCTTTTATTGAGGAAGATTTAAAGAATTTTAAAATTGACAATTCAGAGGAATTTGCAAATTATTTCTCTAATATTAGAATTAACAATATTCTGAATGATGATGAGAAAGCTGTTTCAGCTTGGTTTAGCAATACTATTTCAGATTTGGCAAAACCGATAAAAAGAAAATTGGAGTTTGAGAATTATATGAAAATACTGAAGCAAAACCCAAATATTGCTCAAATTTTAGAGAAATATAATCTTCAAAAATATTGGGAAATTTTAAGAAAAAGACTCAACGATTATGTCCATAACAATGGAGTGAAATTTTCGGCTCATAATTCAATAAGAATAAATGATAAGAATTTAGAGGTACACTTAAAAAATATAAACATTCGGATATCTTATATTTCATCATTCTTTATTATTGTCCTTTTAATGGTTGATTCATCTTTAATTTCATCAACAGATTACATTGACCATTTGGATTGCAACTTAGAACCTCCTGAAGACAGTCAGTATTCTATCTATTGCTGGTTTTATTCAGGATTTTATTGATACTAAAGTCAATAAGCTTCATCCAGAATTAAAACAATATTTGATAGATAATAACAATAACGGAATGAGAATTGAATAAAAACACTGCCATTAATCAAGTAGACGGCTCCGTCAGTAGTTAGCTGACGGAGTGCGCCTCTCACACCACTGTACATACAAATAATAAAACCCGATCAATCTGACCGGGTTTTATTGCCTTCAAAGAAATCTTTTACTTCGCCATCTTCCACACTTCGCTTCCGGCCAAAAGAAAACAACCCAAACCGTAATCTTCAAAATCGGGTTTGCTGGTGTAAGTTACCGGTTGACTATCCGACGGTTGTTTGCCGGTTCCCTGGGTATATCCCAGGAAGCCATTTGGATGAACAGATTCGGTTGCCATTGCATTCCAGCCTTTGGTAATTGCAGGCATGTATTTTTTGGCGCTTAACATTCCGTTGTTCACACCCCAGGCCATTCCGTAAACGAACAGCGCTGTTCCGGTCGTTTCTTTTCCGCCGAAATTATTCGGGTCGTGCAGGCTTGCATTCCAGAAACCATCTTCGCGCTGAATCGGCAACAAAGCTTTCATCATTGCCAGATAGGTCTTTTTGTATTCTTTGTAGTGCGGATCGTTGGGTGTAATGTCCATCACCCGGACCAAAGCTGCGATCACCCAGCCGTTTCCGCGCGACCAGTAGCAATCTTCACCATTCGGCTCTTTGTACGGAGGCAAAAAATCCTTGTCGCGCCACCACAGTTTATCTTTTTTATTGTACAAACCTTGAGTCATTTTGCTGTCCATGTACATCTCGTACATTCTTTCAGAATACTTTTTGTCGCCGGTAATTTTGTGCAGTTGGCCAAACACGGGCATGGCCATTTGCAGCGCGTCAATCCAGTCCCAATCGTTTATTTTATCTGTTGCCAGCATCAAATCTATCGAAGCCTGAATGTCTTTAATCCGCACCGGCTGTTTGTCGATCTCGTACAAATCGATGTAAGTTTGGCCACAGCACTGGTTGTCGGCATTGCGGGTTTTGATTCCATCGCGCAGCCCCCATTTGTGCGCCTCGCCCCACGAAACGCCATAATTGTAATACGCTTTATCCGGATTCACTCCGTACAAAGCCATCAGTCCTTCGTAATAAACGGCGCGTGTCCAGATGTTGCTGGGGCGTTCGCGGTTGGTGATGATACTTTTCCCGGTGTCGGGCCATTTGTTCATAAAATAGGCGTTGGCCAGTACCATTTTGTCCATTACTTCCTTTTTCTCCGGAAGTTTTTGAGTCTGAGCAAAACCAGCCATAAATATCAATACAGCCAGCATTAGCAATGTGATTTTTGTTTTCATTTTTATCGATTTAAGATTTATAATTGAGTCGAATCTGTTTTTTTAATTTGTTTATCCTGAACGGGTCTGCAATCTTTGAAACTGATGTCTTCCACATTTTTCAGGATTAACGAAGGAACCGTACCAACTTTTGACATTATCACGTTTTTCAGACTGGCGCCTGTCACATCATCAAGAATAATAGCCGGACGGAAATCGTCATTTTCGAGCTTCATTTCAACATGATTGAGTTCAACGTTTTTGGCATGGCGGATAAAAAAGCCATAAGCTGGCATGTCGCCAAATTCCTGCGGATCAGGATACGATTTTTCGTGTTCTCCAACCTGATTGAGCGCTTGTTCTTTCGGCGCCCCACCTTTTATCCTGATCTGGATATTGCTCAACTTCACATCTTCGACCGGATGGCCGGGTATGCCAACAATCATGGAACAGTATTTTGGGTTTTCGCTGTAAATCACCACATTGCTGATGTTGATCCGGCGAAGTACCCCAACCGGAACACCTTCCGGACCGCGCATCCGTGTGCCCAATCGTAAAAAGAACGGCGCTCCCTGAATGTCTTTCATTACAATGTTATCAACAGTTACATCTTCCAAAATACCACCATCAACAGTTTCCAGCGCCAATCCACGACAAAATTCGAAAGTGCAGTTGGTAATGGTAATGTTTTTGAATCCGCCGTTCGACTCTGTTCCAAATTTAATACGACCGGTAACCACGCCTCTGTCAGGCACTTTATGGGCTTCGTCTTTTTTGTACGTTCCATTCATAAAAGTGGTTCGGTCGAAACCGCTGACCGAACAATTGCTGATGGTCACATCTTCGGTAGCGCGGGCAAATCCCAGTCCGAAAGAGCTTTTCAGACAAATTGCATCGTCGAATGGCGAATTTACACTGCAATTCGAAATACGCACATGACGGCAGCAATCCACATCAAAAGCATCACGATTGGTATCCACTTTTAGGTTGTCGATGGTCATATTATCCACGCCCGTAGCCAAAAGGGCAAAATGTCCGCCCATCAAAATGGAGAAATCTTTCAAAACAACATTGCGACACAATTTCAGCGCGATGGCTTTATTGGCTAACCCGGGCGTCTTATTTCCTTCGCGGGTAAGTCCGTTTCCAAAGATGGTTCCCAGTCCGGTAATGGCAATATTTTGCAGGTTTTCGCCATAAATCAGGCTGTTTCGCCAGTGACTGTGCCCAAAATCCTGATACATGTCCCACTGATTTGGCTCGGCCGGATCGTAACCCAAACCAAACTTTTTCACATCGGCAGCTTCGAGTACTGCGCCGTTATCGAGGTGCAGGGTGATAAAGCTTTTCAGGTGAATCGTAAAACTCAGGTAAGTTCCGGCGGGAAAAAAGACAGTTCCCCCGCCTTTTTCCGAAGCTGCAGTAATCGCAGCATCAATGGATTTGGTGTCGATGGTTTGCCCATCTCCTTTGGCACCGTAATCCTTCACATTGTAAAAAATGCCGGATTGGGCAAAAAGGCTGCCGGTAAATAGCAACGAGAGCAGTAAGGTCTGAATTTTTTTCATTGTAAATATCTTTTTTTGAAAAATTCCTTTTACTTTTTTGAACTCACCCCGTCGCATCTGCGATGCTCTCCCCCTCTCTTTTGAAAGAGAGGGGGAACGTCCGCTTGCGGACAAGGGGGTGAGTACAATTTTATCATCCGACCAATTCATTAATTTCCATCGGGTTTTACCAGATTCACAGAAGGACTTTCGTACCAACGAAATCCGGCTACCGGATCGGGTTGCGACGGATTGAATTCGGTACAGTCAGCACGAATATATTTCGCCAGTTCAGGAATATTTTTTCGGATTCCTTCGGTCACACATTTCGCTAATTCATACGCACCATACGGGTTGAAATGGGTATCATCGGCCAGTGGTTTGTCTTGTCCCGGATAGGTATTGGCCGGATAATGCACAAATGCTTTTTTCGAGATTTCGGGTCCCAAAGCTTCATAAAAGGCTTTGCTCATCGCATTCAGATCAATCAGCGGAACGTTTTCGTCTTTTGCCAATTGCCTCATGGCCTCCGGAAATTCTTCCAGCGTATTGATAATTTTACCATTTTCATCGAAACGGCGGCGGTTGGTGGAAGTCACCAACACAGGCTTTCCGCCTTTCTTTCGGGCTTCAGCCATGTAATATTTCAGTTCATCTTTGTAAGTCGTCATGGCATCCAAATGATTGCCGCCAGGCTTTTGGTCGTTGTGCGCAAATTCCATAAACAGGTAATCGCCGGATTTCATTTGGCTCAGGATTTTCTGCAACCGTTTTTCGCGTTTAAAGGCCAGCAGTGTTTCACCCGATTCGGCATAATTGGCCACCACAATTTCAGGTTTCAGAAAATTCGGGAACATCTGTCCCCATGAAGCCCATGGCTCGTTTTCCTGATCAGTCACGGTTGAATTTCCGGCAAGAAAAATGGTTGGCAAATGGTCTGCTTTTTTTATCTCGATCGCCGCCACACAAGGGTGTTCGCCATTGAATTCAAGGGTCAGCTTGTTGTCCCAGTTCAGGTAATTCAGTTCGCGCTCTTTCAGTTTGATTTGTTCCTCATCATTGATTTTCGGGGTGCGAACATCCACAACTATCGTTTTCTGAACGGTTTTTCCGGAAGCCGTTTTTACATTTTCGAGCATCAACCGTCGCGATTCTGCTTTAACAGTTGTTGATGAACCTTCGGATGATCCGCCTAATGTCAGAATAATCCGGTAATGCCCTTCAGGAAGGGTTACCACAAAATAAAAAGGTTTTTTACTGCTCAAAAAATCAGCTGTTTTTCCATCCTCAATTTGTCCTGAAGGGATCAATCCAAAGCCTTTTTCTGCCGAATAAACCGATGACGGAGTTATTGGTGTCCAGCCTTTTTTCACCTTTTCTGAACCGAAATCGAACCGGGAAACGGTTGATTTTTGCTTTGAAAATCCGGAAAGGGAGAAACAGATAAAGAATATTAAAAAGTAATGTTTCATTTTAAAATTATAGTTTGTTAACCACAGAGTTTCGCAGAGAAATGCAAATCAATGGTTGGATTTTAAAACCTGAAGGGTTGAAATGATTATAGAAAATGGTGAAATATGTGCTCTTAAACCACGGAGTGGTGACATAATCCTATCATGCCTTCAGCATTTTCATCTCTTTTCATTCAATTTTGCTATAATCCTGACATACCTTCGGCATTATCATCCAATATAAATTTCAACCTAATTCTCATTATAAACTATTATCTATGTGTTCTACTGTGCCTATGTGGTTCATTTAATCTTTACAAGTTTCAAATTCGGTTTAACCGGTTTACTCATTTCATCACCAATATAAAAACCGGTGTGCGGAGGCTGGTTGTAAGCCACATTTTGCCAGGCAATTCCCAAACGGTAAATGGGGTCCTGCATCAAGGTTACAAAGCGATGTTTCGTTGGAATTGTCGTGGTGAAAATGCGCAACGATTTGTTGTCGGTGGTGCGAAAAACCACTTCTTCGCGCCAGTCGCCAAACAAGTCA
>Ga0208968_1001690_pt1 | contig 11669 bp, 10 predicted proteins | sample RifOxyA3_FD_184031 | JGI IMG/M metagenome (GOLD analysis project Ga0208968, IMG submission 184031) | Groundwater microbial communities from Rifle, Colorado - Rifle Oxygen_injection A3 (SPAdes) | ecosystem: Environmental > Aquatic > Deep subsurface > Groundwater | place: Rifle, Colorado, United...
TGCGCGTCGCCTGTCGGAAGAAACGTTTGACCATATTTATTCCAGCGATCTTGTCAGGGCGTGGCAGACGACCCAGTATATCCTGTCGCATAGAAGCCATTCTCCATGGACTGTCAGCTCCGACCTTAGAGAAGTATCTCACCATCATTTTGCGCCAGGGCATATTCCCTTGACCTTATCCATGAGGAAAACCATTCGCGAAGAACGTCTTGCTTTGGAGCGATTTATATCCTTGATACGATGTACTCATGTTCCGGGCGAAAAAATCCTTGTTGTCTGCCATGGAAACGTGATTCGCAGTATTGTTCCTGTTTTTGCAAACAGAAGGCCTGAAAAAAGCATAATGATGGATGTTAATAATACAGCGATTGTAATACTTGAAGTATGGTCTTCCGGAGAGGCAGTATTGAGGCTGGCTAATTGTGTAAGACATCTAATGCCCAAACAGGTGACATAATGAACTCTGATTTTAAGAAAACGCCATTGTACGATACGCATGTTTCTCTGGGTTCGCAGATGGGGCCGTTCGGTGGATACATGATGCCGATAAGCTATAAAGGCATTATTCATGAACATCATGCTTGCAGGAAGGGTGCAGTCCTTTTTGATACATGTCATATGGGCGAATTCACGGTTCAAGGTCCGCGTGCACTCGCTGATCTTGAGAACCTTGTAAGTTGTGATGTTGCTTCAATGAAGTCTGGTCAGTGCCGCTATGGGTTGATGTGCAATGATGGAGGCGGCGTCATTGATGATCTGCTTGTTTACAGGTTTGACGAAAATGATTTCATGCTGGTTGTGAATGCCGGGACGCAGGATGGAGATTTCAAGTGGCTCCAGTCTCATCTTTCTCCGGGCACAATTGCTATAAATGTTTCGAACGAAACTGCAAAGTTTGATCTTCAGGGGCCGGGATCGGTAAAGATTGCACAGGCGATTCTTGATGAGCCCGTAACTGATTTAAGATTTTATCATTTCAAACGTAATACCGCTAATAGTCGAAAAGTCCTGGTCAGCAGGACGGGTTATACCGGGGAGGTCGGCTTTGAAATCTATAGTGAGCCTGATTTATCCCTTAAACTATGGCACAGGTGCATGGAGCTTGGTGCTGAACCGGCCGGTCTTGGTGCGCGTGATACACTGCGTCTGGAAATGGGAATGCCGCTTTATGGGCATGAATTAAATGAAAAGCGTAATGCAGCGGAGTCCGGCTTCATGCGGGCCATCGCTCAATCCAAGAATTTTATCGGATCGAACGTTGTTTTGAATGCTTCTGCCAAAAAAAGTCAGCTTGTTGGTGTCAGGCTTGAAGGGCGCCGGGCTGCGCGTAATGGGGACATGATTCAGGATGATGCCGGGAATACAATTGGAGAGGTAACGAGCGGAAGTTTTGCACCTTCTCTTGAAATTGCAATAGCTATGGGTTATGTTGAAAACGTTTTCAGCAAGCCGGGATGTTGCGTTTTCATTAAGACTGTTCGTCAGAATATTCCGGCTGTTGTTTGTGAATTGCCTTTTTATAGGAACGCAACTGCCAGGAGGCCGATTAAAGATTTTTGTTGAGTTATGAAAGAAGAGGAATAAATGAGTCCTGAAGATAGAAAATATACAAAAACGCATGAATGGGTAAAGGTGGAAGGTGATACAGCGGTTGTTGGTATCACGGACCATGCGCAGAAGGCGCTGGGTGATATTACTTTTGTCGAACTTCCATCTGTTGGCAAGGTTGTAAAACAGGCGCAGGAATGTGGCGTGGTCGAATCTGTAAAGGCCGCAAGCGATATCTATGCTCCGGTTGCAGGCAAGGTGGTTGAAGTTAATAACATGGTTTCCGAGAAGCCGGAGACCGTGAATCAGGATGCTTACGGGGCAGGTTGGATGGTTAAGTTTTCTGATTTTGATGCAGAACAGGTTGCCGGCCTGTTGAGTGCAGAAGAATATGATCAGACTGCCGGACAACACTGATGAGCTTTATTGCCAATACAAATGAACAGAAGAAGGAGATGCTTGCTTCATGCGGAGTATCTTCAATTGACGAACTGTTTCGTGATATACCAGTATCGCTACGGCCGAAGTCTTTTCACCTGCCGTCTGCTCGGTCTGAAATGGAGCTTCTCAGTTTTTTCGAAGGAATTGCATCCCGCAACTATTCAAACTTGACGAATTTTGTCGGAGGAGGCTTCTATGATCATTTTATCCCCGCTGCTGTTGATGCTATAGCTTCACGGAGTGAGTTTTATACGGCGTATACGCCTTATCAGCCTGAGCTTTCTCAGGGAACCCTTCAGGCGATATACGAATACCAGACGCATATCTGCAGGCTTACGGGTATGGAGGTGTCAAATGCCTCCATGTATGATGGCGGAACAGCGTTATACGAAGCGTGCCAGATGGCCCTTCATGCAACCGGCAGGGGCAGAATTGTGATGGATAGTGGTGTTAATCCGGTTTACCGGACAATGCTGTATTCATACACCGCCAATTTATCAATTGATTTTGCCGAAGTGCCGGTGACTCATGGTCAAAGTGACAGGAATCTTATATTTGAAAAGCTGGACGACAATACTGCTGCAGTTATCCTTCAGAACCCGAATTTCTTTGGAGTTATTGATGATCATGGCGATATTGTAAAGCATTGTCATGAGCGTGGTATCCTGGTTATCCAGTCCGTGTATCCTGTTGCCATGGCTTTGCTCAAGACACCGGGAGAAATCGGGGTGGACATTGCCACAGGAGAAGGACAGTCCCTGGGAATACCATTGAGTTTTGGTGGTCCTTATCTTGGATTTATGGCGACGACCAAAGCCCTTGTTCGCAGGATGCCTGGCAGGCTTGTCGGCAGGACTGTCGACAGCAAGGGGCGTGAGGCCTTTGTGCTTACATTGCAGGCGCGGGAGCAGCACATACGTCGAGATAAGGCAACTTCTAATATCTGTTCGAATGAGGCGCTTTGTGCTCTCAGGGCAAGTATTTATCTTTCTCTGCTCGGCAAGGATGGCCTGAAAGATGTGGCGAAATTGTGTTATGCCAAGACCAGATATGCGATGAAGAGGTTCAAAGAAATTCCGGGTGTCAAGGTCATGGAGTCGAGCCCGACATTTAATGAGTTTACGGTTTGTCTCCCGATTAATGCCGGTGAACTTGCTGGTATGCTGGTGGAGCGTGGTATTGCTCCAGGGCTTCCTCTTGGGCGGTTTTACAAAGGTATGGGACCTTACCTTCTTGTTTGTGTAACCGAAAAGAGGACGAAACATGAAATTGGTGTTTTTGCAGAGGCTGTGGAGGAAGTGTTGTGTCATTAATTTTTCAGAAATCTCAACGTGGCAGAAAAGGCGTCAGTTTGCCGAAATGTGATGTGCCTGAAATGCCTGTTTTTCCGGATAAGTATTCCCGTAGGGCTGATGCCGAACTGTGTGAACTTTCCGAGTTAGACGTGGTCCGTCACTTCACCGGTTTGTCGAGAAAGAATTTCGGAGTGGATACCGGTTTTTATCCGCTGGGTTCGTGCACGATGAAGTATAATCCAAAGATTCTGGAGAAGGTTGCCCAGATGAAAGGATTCGCTGAGCTTCATCCATTCCTCCCTCAACTCAGATACGGGGGAATGCTAACTCAGGGTGCGCTGATGGTTCTTTATGAGCTTGAAAGGCATCTAAGTGAAATATCAGGTATGGATGCTTTCACGCTCCAACCCCTTGCCGGTGCTCACGGTGAACTTACGGGAATAATGCTTGTTGCGGCGTACCACAAGAGCAGGGGGGCTAAGAAAGAGGAAGTCCTTGTTCCTGATGAATCACATGGTACCAATCCGTCAAGTGCGGCAATTGCCGGATATAAAATAAGATCTGTTCCTACAGATTCAAAGGACGGCATGCTTGATGTCGTCGCACTTGAAGCCATGATAACCGACAAGACTGCCGCGATAATGCTCACGAATCCTAATACGTTAGGTATCTTTAACAGCAAGATTGAACAGGTTGTTAAAATAGCGCATAGCCGAGACGCTCTGGTTTATTATGATGGTGCGAACTTGAACGCAGTTCTTGGTAAGTTCCGCCCCGGTGATGCCGGGATTGATGTGATGCACATCAATCTACACAAGACATTTGCTACACCGCATGGCGGTGGTGGACCCGGTTCCGGTCCTGTCGGTGTGAAAAAGCACTTGGTTGATTTTCTCCCGATTTCTCGAGTGGTTAAGCGCAAGGATAATACCTATACGCTGGATTATGACTATCCAAAGTCTATCGGCTATATCGCACCGTTCTATGGCAACTTCTCGGTTTGTCTGAAGGCTTATGCGTATATTCTTCTACTCGGGGCGGAAGGCTTAATTGATGTGAGCGAAAATGCCGTTCTGAATGCAAATTATGTGTTCAACGCCTTGAAGGGCGTTTACGACGTGCCATTCAACAGGACGTGCATGCATGAGTGTGTTCTTTCGGCGCAGAAACAGAACCAATATGGTGTGCATGCGTTAGACATCGCAAAGGCTCTGATCGACGAAGGATTCCACCCCCCGACGATCTATTTCCCTCTCATTGTCAAGGAGGCAATGATGATCGAGCCGACCGAGTCCGAAAGCAGGGAAACACTTGACGAATTTGTCGTAGCCATGAAACGGATTGCAGAAAAGGCTGAAAAGTTCCCCGGGGAAGTGTGTGCTGCGCCCGTCTCTACGCCCATCAGCAGGCCTGATGAGGTCAAGGCTGCAAAGGATATGGATTTCAATTACAGAAGTTAAAAACAAAGATTCGGAAGAATTTCTTGTTTTTTTTCGTACAAGTCAAAAGTGCTGGCTTTGTTCCTGTGTTCTCTTGTTCTCTGCTTTATTCAGCCCCGTCCCAGCAGTAGGTACACAACTTGTCTTTTGGTAGACCGATTGCGGTAACAAGGTCGTCAAGCTTCTGATATTTAAGCGAAGACAGATTCAGTCTTTTTCGAATCTTTTCGACCATTGCGCAGTGCTTATCAGAACAGGGGTTTGAGTAGTCTTTGAGATTCTTGGCGTCGTCACCTTCAATTTCCTTTATGGCTTTTCTGCCGGCAAGTTCGAGGATTGAGCTGGATCTTGAGAAGTTCAGGAACTTACAGCCGTGAACTAGTGGCGGGCATGCCGGGCGCATGTGAATTTCCTTTGCGCCGTATTCGTAAATTCTCTTGATGATGTCTTTAAGCTGGGTTCCTCGAACAATTGAATCTTCGCAGAAAAGCATTCTCTTGTCTTTGATCAATTCCTTGATGGGGATCAGTTTCATGCGGGCAACAAGGTCTCTGATGGATTGTTCCTGCGGCATAAAGCTTCGCGGCCAGGTAGGAGTATATTTAACGAAGGGGCGCTGGTAAGGGATTTTTGCCTCGTTGGCATATCCTATTGCATGACCTGTTCCGGAATCTGGAATACCTGCAACAAGATCCAGGGAGAGTTTGTCATTTCTAGCCAAGGCCGCGCCACATCTGTTTCTAGAGGCTTCGACATTTATTCCTTCATAATCTGAAGCAGGATAGCCATAATAAACCCAAAGAAATGAACATATCTGCATTCTTTTGAGAGGTGTTTTCTTCTGTTCGACACCGTCTTCGGTGATGAGAACGACTTCTCCGGGTCCTAGGTCTCTGGTTCTGATGAAATCAAGATTAGGGAATGCGCAGGTTTCAATAGTAGCTGCGTAAGCCCCTTTTTTTTCTCCTATGATAACTGGGGTTCTACCAAGTCTGTCCCTTGCGGCAAAAATGCCTCTTTCGGTCAGAAGCAGCATTGAGCACGAGCCTTCTATGGCTTCCTGGGCGTTCCTGATTCCATCTTCGAAGCTTGCTTCCTGATTGATAAGTGTGGCTATAAGTTCGGTGGGGTTGATTTCGCCGCCGCTCATCTCCGAGAAATGGGTTGTTCTTTTTGAAAAAGCTTTTGCCGCAAGTTTTTCAGCATTCTGAACGACACCTACAGTGACTATGGCATAGGTGCCAAGGTGAGATCCAATCAGGAGTGGCTGATCTTCGAAGTCGCTGATCACGCCGATTCCCTTCTTGCCCTTCATTTTCCCGACATCACTGTCGAATTTAGACCGGAACTGGGCATTTGTTATGTCGTGTATAAATCTTGTAAAACCTTTCTGGTCCATTACTGCCATGCCGCCACGCTTTGTGCCGAGATGGGAGTGATAGTCTGTGCCAAAGAAAAGATCATTTACACAGTCATTTTTTGAAACAACTCCGAAGAAGCCACCCATTTTATTCTCCCTATACGGCAAAGCCGCCCAAGTTAAACGTTAAGTCTGAATACCAAGGTTTAGAAAATCATATTTCTGTTCCGGTTTTATTCCTGCAGTGTGATTGCTTCGACGGGGCATGACTTTACCGCTTCCCGGCATTCTGTAATCATATCAATCGGGACTTCGCTGACGATGACAACTGCCACATCCTCTCCCATTTCGAATACCCCTTTGCATTCGTCTGCGCAGAGTCCACAGCCTATACAGGTATTTTTGTCTACTACCGCTTTCATTATTTCTCCGAGATTAAGTTATAAATTGCTGGACGTCGCAAATAAATCGTTTGTTTATTCGTCGGCTGTAAATCAAATTACATCAGCCTGTCATGGTGAGTCAATTTGATAGTGTTGGCTAAAGGTGACTTGCCTGTTTTCCAGCTGATAAGAGGTGTTTTGTGATATATTTTTTAACGGTTCTTCTGTCCAGGCCTGTCCGTCGGGCCACTTCTTCATAAGTTCCAAAACGGTTGTAAAGTAATTTTGTGTAATCGGCCATAAGGTCAAGTGAGTTGTAAGATTCATTAGTTATCCCCTCGATGATTTCCTGCTTCAAATCCGTTGAGATCATCCTTGTATCGCCTGTATATTCGCGGGTAAGGAGAATTCGCCGCACGCATTGTTCAAGTTCCCGTACGTTCCCGGGCCAGGTGTAATCGCGACCGGGATGGTTCTCGATTGCCTCGCGTATCGAGTGAACCAGGTCTGAATCGGCCTGTCTTGTAATTCGCTGAACCGTCACCGCGAGCAGGTTGTCAAGTTCACTGGCGTCTTCCTGTATCCGTTGCTGGAGCGAAGGAACGGTAATAACGTCCGAGCAGAGGCGATAGAAAAAGTCATTGCGAAACATTTCTTTGAAGCGTAGTTCATCTATGGATTTGTTGCAGGCTGCGATAACCCGGCCATGGAAACGTTTTTTCTCGTGGCTCCCCACCGGAGAGAATGTGCGGTCCTGAAGTACGTGGAGAAGTTTTATCTGTACGGGTATTGAAACATCTCCGATTTCATCAAGGAAGATTGCTCCGTGGGGACTGCAGCGCGTGAATATGCCTTCGTGCGCCTCAATAGCCCCGGTGAATGCTCCTTTCCTGTGGCCGAATAGTTCAGATTCTATAAGAGATTCGGGGAATTGAGACAGGTTGATAGCAACGAAGGAACGCATAAAGCTCTCCGTGAAACAATTCTTTTTCTCGTCAAAAGGTATGAATCCCGAACGTCCAATGGCGGTTGCCGCAGTACCCTTGCCCGTCCCTGTTTCTCCAAGCAGGAGCGTTGAGAAATCTTCCATGTGGTTCCATAAATGCTTTTCATAAAGCTGCATGTCGTGTGTAAAGACATTGTTCCATAATGACACACGCAGCTGCTTCATCGACTTGCTTTGTCCGATGAGTAGCCCATTGATAAAGTAAAAAGCTCGGCGCAGCTGATAAAACATGGCAAAATAACGTAAGGCATCCTGCCTGTAGAATCCACGATTGCAAAGAATATTGAGGGCGTCTTTTGCGAAATGAACTTGGCAGGATTCTTCGCCTGCTTTTAGCTGGGCAAGTATGAGTTCGTCAAATTTATCTGCAAATATATGAAATACATCGAAGAGCTGGGCATACTGAATGATTCTCTGGTCGTCCTGTGCGAATGTAGTCGAAACAATCTTTTCGGTTTCGAGGCTGTTAAGGAAGCTGTGGACTTTGGCAAGCACCTCGTCCAGAGGGTTCCCGCCAGCTTTTTTTTCTGTGAGTCCGGCGATTTTCAGGTCAAGTTCGGCCCTCTCGTCTCCAAAAGGGTTTGCAAATGCTGCACGGGTCACAAGTGCTAGGAAATCGCGTTGTTCCATTTTGAGTGTTAATGGCTTCATGTGCATTAAATGTATAATATATATACATATAATGTCCATTTAAATCAAATTTCATTTAGTCTGAAGTTAGTGTTTTGCTGATTTTGTTCTGTAATTTGGGGATTTGCGGTACTTGAGTTCGTTGGCACGGGTACTGCGATAGTAGAGGGCATGAAGAATGAAATTAAATCCGCAAAGAACATCAGGGGAGGAAAGTAATATGAGTTTGGGACCATATATATACGCAGGTTGGTTCGGTATTCTTATCGCATCACAATTTATTGCCGGAAGCCATATGAATCGCAGCGGTTGGTTGGGGGTAATAAAAGGTTTTACTGGGATAATCGGTGCCTTTTTGTGCTGGGCGTTCATTTCTGCCTATTTCAACGTGGCCGAGATGCCTGGATACGTTAATTCCAAGGCATTTAGTATTACGGTGGGAACTGGAACGTTAGGTTTTCTTCTGTTTCTGTTGAGTTGTTTAACCCTTGAGAAGAAATCGTATCAGGCGGCACGAGGAGGTGTTGCGTGATTAACATGCTCCATTTTTACGGTAAGGTTATAAGTTTCCTGCTGAAGGGTAACGTGGTTACCTCTGAAGTAATACGGCGCGATTATGATAAACTCAGCCTGACATATGATGATTACTTCTCACGCTATGTAGGTAAGCATTCCAGGGAGTTGGTGAAGAGGCTGGAATTGGTGCCTGGTATCAGGGTGGTGGATCTGGCTTGTGGCACAGGAACTCTGAGCCTGGAGATTGCAAAATCAGTCGGTGACGCTGGGTTGGTTACAGGTGTTGATCAGTCTGAGGGTATGCTTGCCGTTGCAGCAAAGAAAAGCACTGAGCGTAACCTAGGGAATGTTGAATTCGTGCGGGATGACATCAGCAAGGTGTTGGAGCGGTTCGATGATAACTCGCTTGATGCGGTCACGTGCGGTTGGGCCATTGGGTATGTGAATCCCGGAGAGCTTATCCATACCGCTGCTCGCAAGATCAAGTTTGGCGGCAAGATAGGCATTATCGAGAACGTGCGTGACACCCTGGCGCCGATCCGCAAGACGGCACTCAATGTTGCACAGGCGCGGCCGCAGCACTTCAACCAATTAATGGATCTTCATTTCAGGCTCCCTCGTGGACAACAGGATCTTGTGCGCATGTTCAATAACGCTGACCTCCGCCTTCTTCAGTCTTGGGAAGGTGAAGAGCTGTTCAGTTTCGATTCCGGCGAAGAGGTTTTGACCTGGGTTTTGCATACGGGTGCGAGCGCCGGGTTTGACAGGTCCATGGATTCGGAAATCAAGAAAGAGTGTGATGCGCTGTTTGTCAGGTTTATCGAGAGAGACTATCTCAGGCATGGCCGGATAAATGTTGCGCATCGCTTTACTGCAGGAATCGCGCAGAAGGAGGAATAACACCATGTACCTTTCCAAAATTGAAAAAGAAATTGCCTTGTTGGAAACATTGAAAATGAAGGAAATCAGGCGCTTGCCGCTGTCCGTTTTGTGGAAGATAAGGAGTCTTTTGAAAGAAGAAAAACTTACAAGGATTGACGGTAAAGTAGTAGTAAATTCCTTTTTGCCTCCTTTCCCAAGCGAAGCCTTTAATGGGTTGGGCCGAAGTATTCAGGGGCTAATGGAACACAAGGCAATACCAGTATCCGCATATATCTCGGTAACCAGTAAATGCAGGTACAATTGCTGGCATTGCAGCAAGACCCAAAGGACAGGTGAAGATATGTCGCTAGAGACAATCCTGTCGGCAGTAAAAGATCTCCAGGAAATGGGGGTTTGTATTGTCGGGTTTACCGGCGGAGAGCCGATGCTGCGCGACGACATGGCTGACATTATCGGTTCACTGGATGACAGGTCTGTTTCCATTCTGTTCACCTCCGGAGACGGTGTTACCGAGCAGAAAGGGAGAGAATTGAAGAAGAGAGGTCTTTTTGGCGCCGCAATCAGCTTGGATCATTACGAGCCGGCAATTCATGATGAACGCCGCGGCAAGAAAGGGGCATTTGAGACGGCACTTAACGCTATCCGCATTTTCAAAGATAACGGCATGTATACCATGATTCAGCTTGTGGCAACGAAGGATATGGCAAATGACCAAGCATTTGAACATTACCTTGATCTTGCCGGTAACCTCGGGGTGCATGAAATACGGCTGCTTGAGCCAATGCCGACCGGCAACCTGATCGGTTGTGCACGGAAGTGCATGTTGAACTATGGCGAAAGGGCCGCATTGAGGCAATTGCATATCAGAACCAACAATCAGGCGGATATTACGAAGGTGTGTGCATTTGCCCATATAGAACACAAGGAACTGTACGGTTGCGGGGCAGGGTTCCAGCATCTCTATATCGATGCGCAGGGCAATGTATGTCCCTGTGATTTTACGCCTGTTTCGTTTGGCAATATTGGCAAGGAAAGTATAGCTGTCATTTGGTCGCGCTTGAATAAGGCGTTTGGCCGACCGGGATGCAAATGCTTCCTTATGGAAAATGTCGACACACTTAATGAAGCGTTTACTGGGACGCTTCCCATAGAGTATAGTAAAGTCCGTCATTCATGCCGTTTTCCGAAGGGCGGAGAACTGCCTGAATATTACCGGATGCTGGGTTGGGAGAATGAGTGTAATTGTGCTTCAGTATCATCCTTGCATGGGGAGGGAGTGAGTCGTGCTTTCGCATGCTCAAAAGCTTAGTCGTTCGTTTGTCTGGTTAAACGTTACGCAGTTTCTAGGTGCTTTGAACGACAACGTGTTCAAGCTTATGCTCATTTACCTGCTTGGGGAAGTCATGGGAAAGGAGCATAGTGCGGAAATTGTCTCTGCTGCTTTTGGGCTTTTTGTGGTGCCTTTCCTTCTCTTTTCTCACGCCGCCGGTGTACTTGCCGACAGGATCAGCAAGAGGACAATAATAGTTGCGATCAAGTTCGTGGAAGTAATCATAATGCTGATGGCCTGCGCCGCTGTTCTGATGGAGAGTCCGGTCGCATTGTTCGTTATTCTCTTTCTCTTGGGGTGCCATAGTACTCTGTTCAGCCCTTCAAAATTCGGAATTATTCCTGAACTGGTTCCAGCCGAAAAGCTTTCGATAGCCAACAGCTTCATCGAAGGATTGACTTATATGGCAATCATTATAGGCACTTTCCTGCCGACCTTTTTCCTCCAGACTATGGGAGGAACCTATGTCGGCCTGGTCTGCTTTTGTCTTTGCCTGGCAGGTGTTGGTGTTGTTACGAGTTTTGGAATAGAAAAGACACCAGCAGCGGGGTCCTCCAAGAAGTTCTCAGCATTGTTTCTGCTGGAGATATTTAAAACGTTAAAAGAAACATCAAAAGACCGCCGTCTTTTCCTGGCTATAACAGGTGCGGCTTATTTCCTTTTTCTCGGAGCCTTTATCCAGCAGAACGCGCTGCTGTACGGCCAGGAATGCCTAGGGATGAACATGAAAGAGAGTGGTTACCTTTTCCCGATGGCGGCCCTTGGAATCGGTGCTGGTGCACTGCTTGCTGGCAAATTGTCCGGCCGGAATATAGAGTTCGGTATTGTGCCGATAGGTG
>Ga0208968_1001691_pt1 | contig 11657 bp, 11 predicted proteins | sample RifOxyA3_FD_184031 | JGI IMG/M metagenome (GOLD analysis project Ga0208968, IMG submission 184031) | Groundwater microbial communities from Rifle, Colorado - Rifle Oxygen_injection A3 (SPAdes) | ecosystem: Environmental > Aquatic > Deep subsurface > Groundwater | place: Rifle, Colorado, United...
GCCCCCCCCCCGCGGACCATCCTCCAAGGCACGGCCCGCCATCGCGCCCCCATGCAGCCCAACGCCCGGCCGACCACCAACCGGCCCCTGCCAGACCGCGGGCCACAAGGCCACGTTCAGGCCACTGACGATTTTTTCACGGGTTCTGACGCATTACCGTCTGCCCGTGACTGGTCTTGCGCTCGCGATGTGTCCGGGATATGTTACTTATTAGGACTTGAGCGGGAAGTGCATTCCAGCGTCGACGGTTGGAATGATCACGGTTTCAGTTCACAGGGCCGGGGTGATCCGCAGGTAACGTGTTGTTCAAGTCCGGCGTTAAGCTGGAACATGCTCAGCAAAGGGGAAGTACCGTGCCGCACCCATCGGGTTCCCGGTTTACGCTCATCGAATTGCTGGTCGTGATCGCGATCATCGTGGTGCTTGTCGGAACGCTCTTGCCCGCGCTCAGCCTGGCGAGGGAGCGGTCGCGGCGCGTGAGCTGCGCCGCGAACCTGAAGCAGATCGGCGTGGCGCTTCGTTCCTATGCGACCGATTTCGAGGCGCACTTTCCGGACGGCAACAACGCCGAGGGCCTGAACAAGCTGCTCACGGCGGCCAACATCAAGGGCCTGCGGGTGTTCATCTGCCCGAGCACCGAGACCCCAACGTCCGACAGCCCGCTGCTGGACAACGCGCACTTGGACTACATCTACATCGGTGGTTTCACTGAAGCGAACTGCGGTGCGGCGACGGGCCTTGCCGCCGACCGGATGCGGACCCCAAACCATGCGGATTACGGCAATGTGGTGATGGGAGACGGACGCGTCGAATGCATACGGTCGCCCAAGGGCGCCAGTGCGGCGGCGGCGGCGGCGCCGGCGGAGGCCCAGCCGCCCAACGACGCCGCCAGCCTGCCCGAATGGGCGCGCCGCGAGAACTGCCACAACACCGGCGGTTGGCCGGAAGACCCGCACTGAAGTGCGGCCACACGGCAGGCGCTCCTGCACTGCAACGTTCCCGGTCTGTGCCGGCCCCAACGCCGTCGCCGCTACCCCAAAGGCAGATCCAGAAACGCCCAGTGGACATCGGCCAGCTGACCGCCGAGCACTTGCATTCAGCAATCGACCTGCCCGGCCTCGGTGCGTGATCCCCGCCTGCCGCGCCCGACGCATTACGCTCGCGCACCGGCACCATTCGCCTGCGGGGTTCTGGCTGCTATATTACGGGATTTGCGATCTGGTTTTACCCAGACTCGCGGTGTCGCGATATCAACGGGGCCGTGGCTTGGGCCATGACATTTGAGGTTGACGGGTGAAGGCGAACCAACTCAGACGCACGTACATCGATTTTTTCAGGCGCCACAACCACGCCGAGATCGGCAGCGCTTCCCTGATTCCGGAGAACGACCCCACGGTGTTGTTCACCACGGCGGGCATGCACCCGCTGGTACCGTTCCTGCTCGGCGCGAAGCACCCGGCCGGGACGCGCCTGGTGAACTGCCAGAAGTGCGTGCGCACCGGTGACATCGACGAGGTGGGCGACACCACGCACCTGACCTTCTTCGAAATGCTCGGCAACTGGTCGCTAGGCGACTACTTCAAAGACGAAGCCATTGCCATGAGCTACGAGTTCCTGACCCGCGAGCTCGGCATACCGGTGCAGAAACTCTGGGTCTCCTGCTTCGCCGGCGACCAGGATGCGCCGCGTGACGACGAGGCGGCCGGGATGTGGAAGAAGCACGGCATTCCGGAGAACCGGATCGTGTTTCTCGGCAAGGCGCAGAACTGGTGGGGTCCGGCCGGCCAGACCGGACCCTGCGGGCCGGACACCGAGATGTTCGTCGAGTTCGACCAGCCGGCTTGCGGGCCCGACTGTGGTGTCGCCTGCAACTGCGGCAAGTTCGTCGAGATCTGGAACGACGTGTTCATGCAGTACAACAAGCAGGCGGACGGCTCGTTTGCGCCGCTGGCGCAGCGCAATGTCGACACCGGCATGGGGCTGGAGCGCGTGACCGCCATCCTGCAGGGCAAGCGCAGTTGTTTCGAGACCGAACTGTTCGCCGGCCTACTCGGCAAGCTCGGCGAGATCGCCAAGACCGACGCACCCGGCGCTACCCGCTCGGGCCGCATCGTGGTCGAGCACCTGCGCACGGCGGCGTTCCTGATGGGTGACGGCGTAGTGCCCGGGAATGTGGACCAGGCATATGTGCTGCGGCGCCTGATCCGGCGCGCCATCCGCGAGGGGCGCAAGCTGGGTGTGACGCAGGCCTTCACCGCGGACTTGGCCGACGTGGCGGTGGCGGAGTACGGCACCGCGTATCCCGCGCTCGCACAGAACCGCGACCAGATTCGGAACCTCCTGCAGCAGGAGGAGGAGCAGTTTGCCAGTGCGCTGGAGCGTGGCACCCGCGAGTTTAACAAGCTGGTGGACTCCTTCCCGGCGCATGTCGAACGGAAGGTCATCAGTGGGCGCAAGGCCTTTTATCTCTACGAGACGTACGGCTTCCCACTCGAACTGACGGCCGAAATGGCCGGCGAACGCGGCTTCACCGTCGACACAGCCAGCTACCACGACGCGTACAAGAAACACCAAGAGTTGTCGCGCGCGGGCGCCGAGCAGAAGTTCAAGGGCGGGCTGGCGGACGCGTCCGAAAAGACGGCCAAGCTCCACACGGCCACGCACCTGTTGCAGGCGGCGCTGCGCAAGGTTCTGGGTGATCACGTCGGGCAAGCGGGGTCGAACATTACGGCGGACCGGTTGCGGTTCGACTTCACACACGGTGCACCCGTGAGCAAGGAAGAGCAGGCCAAGGTCGAGGCTTTGGTGAACGACGCGATCAGCCGCGACCAGGTCGTCACTTGCCAGGAAATGGCACTGGATGAAGCGCGCGCCGCCGGGGCCATCGCGCTGTTCAGCGAGCGTTACGGTGAGCGAGTCAAGGTCTTCAAGATTGGCGACGTGAGTATGGAGATCTGCGGCGGTCCGCACGCGGAACGGACCGGGACGCTGGGCAAGTTCCGGATCGCCAAGGAAGAGAGTTCCAGCCGCGGTGTGAGGCGGATCAAGGCGGTATTGGAGTGACGGGCCGGCTTCGTCCGGGCACTACGCCGTGCCAGGGAGTCGAGTGACGAGTGACGTGAGATCGGGGAACTGCCGGGATCGAGGTGCGGGCCCATGGCTGAGGCACGGGTGTTGGTGGCTACCACGGACGAGGTCGTACAGGTCCGCGTCCTCGGTCGCGCCACGTTCAAGGTCAGCCAGGAACTACGCGATTTCGGGGTCCGCACCGTCAAGGGTGGCGCGAAGCGTTTCATCCTCGATCTGTCCGAGTGTCAGGGCATGGACAGCACCTTTCTTGGTGTTCTGGCCATGATCGGGCTGGCAGGCCGGAACCAGGCGCAGTTTGTGGTCGTCAATGCCGCCCCAAGCATCAAGGACCTGATGGGCGGAGTCGGGCTATCGAAGCTCTGGGCGTACGCGGACAAGCCGGTGGCGCCGGTCACGTGGAGCGGCTTGTGCGAGGCGGCAGAAGGCGCCGTATCCGTGGCCGGGATGGCGGGGTTGGTTCTGGAGGCGCACCGCAGCCTGATGGACTTGGATCCGCAGAATGTTCCGAAGTTCAGAGATGTCGTGGAGTTGCTGACGGCGGAGCTGGCTCGGACCGGTGGACCAGCCGTTGCGTCGAACGGGTCAAAGTAGGTGGCGTCGTCCCGGGGTATGGCCGGGCGCTGGGCCACACGTCAATGTGAGGAGTAAGGACGATGGTACGATTGATGAGAACGATGGCGGTGGCCGGGGCGTTGTGGCTGACGGCCGGAGCGGCGTGGGCGGGGAAACTCGGCCTGGTCGATATGGAGAAGGTCTTCCAGGGCTACTACAAGACATCTCGGTCTGACTCGGCTTTCCAGAAGCAGAAGGATGTGTACAGCGACCACGCCAAGAACCTGGCGGCGGAAATCGATGCCATCAAGAAGCAGCGCGACGAGCAGCAGGAGAAGTCCCTGAATATTGCTCTCAGCGACGAAGTGCGGGCGGATAATCGCAAGGGCGCGGAAGAGAAGAACGGCCTGTACCAGGAAAAGAAGAAGGAATTCAAGGACTTCCTCACCAAGACCGACAAAGAGTTGCAGGGAAAATACTTGGAACTGCGTAGCGAGATCGTCAAGGAGATCACCGAATTCTTGAAGAAGTACGGCGAGCGGGAGGGCTTCGACCTGGTCCTGGATTCGTCCGGCCTGACGCGGAACTTCATTCCGGTCGTGATCTATCATGCCAGTTCGCTGGACGTGACCGAGGCCGTGCTGGGCGAGTTGAACAAGGGCCACGAGGCGGAGGTCGAGGAAGCGAAGAAGAAAGCGGCCGAGACCGGGGCTGCGCCGTTGCAGCAGGGCGGGGCCGCTGCGGTCAAGGACGACAAGGAGTGAGCGTGCAGGAGTCCCGCAGCAAGACATCGGGGGAGGTGGCGGCATTGACGGGGGGCCGCCTGGTCGGGCCGGACAATCTGGTGCTGACCGGGGTAGCCTCGCTGGACGAGGCAACGGCCACGGACGTTTCATTCCTGGGCAACGAGAAATACCGCGCACAAGTGCTGCCGTCAAGGGCAGGCGTGGTGCTGGTGCCTGAGGATTTTGCCGAGCCGCCGCCCCAGGGCCGGGCGTGGATTGTGAGCAAGAACGCGTCGGCCGTGTTCGCGAAGGTCGTGCAAGTTTTTGCGCCGCCGCCGGTTGTGTTTCCGCCTGGACGTCACCCCGCCGCCGTTGTGGACCCCACTGCCACCGTGCCGGGAAGTGTGCACGTTGGCGCTTGCGCGGTTGTCGAAGCCGGCGCGGTGATTGGCGAAGGCACGGTGCTCGCGGCCGGCTGTTACATCGGCCATGACGCCAGGATTGGCGCCAACTGCCTGATCTATCCGAGCGTGTCGGTCCGCGAACGCTGTCGGCTCGGCGACCGCGTCATCATCCACTGCAACTCCACGATCGGCAGCGACGGGTTCGGTTACATTCCCGGACCGACCGGGCACACCAAGATCCCGCAGGTGGGGATTGTACAGATCGACGACGACGTTGAGATCGGTGCCAACGTGACTGTCGACCGGGCGCGGTTCGGCCGCACTTGGATCAAGCGTGGTACCAAGATCGACAATCTGGTCCAGGTGGCGCACAACGTGGTGATTGGCGAGCACTGCTTCGTCATTGCCCAGGTCGGCATCTCCGGGAGCACGCGGATCGGTCGCGGCGTGGTCCTCTGGGGCCAGGCGGGCTTGGCCGGGCACCTGAACATTGGCGACGGCGCCATGGTCATGGCGCAGTGCGGTGTGCCGAAAGACGTCCCGGCCGGGGCGCATGTCGTCGGGTCGCCGGCCATGGACCGTCGCGAGTTTGTCAGGACCCTGACGGTACCCAAGCAACTCGAGAAGCTCAAGAACACCGTCAAGGAGCTCCAGAGCACGGTGGCCGAGCTGAAGAAGAAGCTGGACGCCGGAAGTTAGGTTGGCGCGTTGGCCGCCAAGCGTGCCGTGCTGCGGTGACATCAGGAAGACTTCACCGCGGAGGCACAGAGGCACGGATGAGCAGAGGAAGAGGAGGAGATGTGCGGCCGTGAGGCCGGCTGGCCGCCGGCCTCACGGCCGCACATCCTTCTGCTGGAGAACGTCAAGTTCAAACGGCCTGCCCGCAAGGGCTTCCCCGTATTCTCCAGGCACAGGTCGATGGCCGCACTTGTCGCGGCCCCCGCCGCAGCAAATGCGGCCATCGCTCCGTGACCTTCTTCTCGTGTCTCTGTGGTTCAATTCTTGGCGTTGTACTCCGAGGACCTCGGGAGCATTGAGGGGAAGCATGCGCGCCGCCGTTCGGCTTTTGACCCGATTCGCCCTGTCGGATGTCTGTTCTGTCTGCCTGGCTGCCGCGCCGGTCGCGGATTCGGACGTCTGTGCGCGGTGCGTCTCGCGGCTGCCCGCCCTGCCGACGCCCCGCTGTGGCTGTTGCGGTGGACCGCTGGACGGAGTCCTGAACGCCTGTGGCGAGTGCCTGCGCGCCGGCGGACGGCCGTGGGAACATGCCGTATCGGTGTTCCCCCTCACCGGTGTGGTGCGCGAACTGGTGCACCGGTTCAAGTACCAAGGCCACACGTACCTTGCTCCATTCTTCGCCGCACGGATGGCCGAGAGCTGGCACCGTCACGGTTGCGGCGCACCGGACTTGGTCGTGCCCGTGCCGTTACACTGGTTTCGACACATGTGCCGTGGCTACAACCACGCCGAGTTGCTCGCCGGCTGCCTCTGCCGCCACCTCGGGCTGGACCTGGGCCGGCACGTGCGCCGGCGGCGCTGGACAGCACAGCAGGCACTGCTTGATTTCACGGCGCGTCAGGGTAATATGAAGGACGCGTTTGCGGTGCGCGGCAACGACCGGCTCAGCGGTCGCCACGTACTGCTGGTCGACGATGTACTGACCACGGGCGCGACTCTTGCCGCAGTGACGCAGCAGCTGCGGGAGGCGCAGGTTGCGACCGTCAGCGTGATCACCGCGGCGCGGGGTTGACCATGCCACTGATCCGGAAGCAAAATTACTCCAGTGCTCAGGCGCCGAAGAAGGCCGACGAGGGCAAACTTTGGGCGACATGCGCCGGTTGTGGAGCCGCCATCTATCACGCTACGCTGGATGAGAACTGGCAGGTTTGTGCCGACTGTGGGCACCACTACCCGCTGTCCGCGCCACGCCGCGTCGGACTGCTGGTCGACCCCGACACGTTCGTCGAAACCGACGCAGGCCTGGAGTCTGTGGATACCTTGGGGTTCGGGGCCGCCCTGTACACCGACCGGCTGACGGCGGCCCGCGAGGCGACGGGAATGAATGACGCCGTTTTGTGCGGCACGGCGACCCTTGCGGGCCGGCCGTTGGCGTTGGGAGTGATGGACTGCCGGTTCATGGACGGCAGCCTGGGGTCGGTGATCGGCGAAAAGATCGCCCGCCTGGCCGAACTGGCCACGCAGAAGGGGTTGCCTCTGGTGCTGATCACGGCCAGCAGCGGCGCACGCATTCAGGAGGGTGCTCTCGGCCTGATGCAGATGGCCAAGACCGCGGGGGCGCTGGGGCGGCACCGTCACGCCGGTCTGCTCACTGTCGTGATTCTGACGCACCCGACCTCGGGCACGGTCCTGGCCAGCTTCGCCTCGTTGGGCGACGTCATTCTCGCCGAACCCGGTGCGCGGATCGGGTTCACCGGGCCGCGGGCGCTCCGGCGCGCGGCAGGCAACGCATTGCCGCCGGGGATCCAGACGGCTGAGTTCCTTCTCGAACACGGGTTCATCGACCGGGTGGTGCCCCGCCCCAGACAGCGCCAGGAGCTGGGACTGCTGTTGGAGTATTTTTCCGGTGCGGTTCGTTGCCACGCGCCCGCCGTCGGGGTATAGTTACCCTGCCGTTGTTGCCGTGTTTCGGGACCTATGCGGCGGGCCGCCTGTGAACCGGGTCAGATGGGGAACCAAGCAGCCCTAAGCGGTGTGGCCCGGGCGCTGTAGGACACCTGAGCGTGGCAACAGCGGCATTTTCTTTTTCGACCTGTGCAATAAGCGGAGCAGTGTGGTGCCAGCCCAGGCCGGCCCCTCCTGACAGGCAGTACCGCGGGCGGCCCCCCGCCCGCCATACGGGTCTTGTTCTGCGTGGGCGCCGAGAAGCGGGCGGGGGGCCGCCCGCAGTACTGTCGGAAGGTGACGGGGCCTGATCCCCTTCTTGCACAGGTCGTTCTTTTTCAGCCCGCTGCGTTGCGGCAGGTGACCGTTCATCCTCGTCGGCAAGCAGGGCCGGGTGAGGTTTTCCGCAGAAGGCGGCAGGAGCCGGGTCTCGGGAGTCAGGAAGGAACACTCTGTTGCTGAACGCGGTTGCGCATTCCTGAACACTGACACCTGAACCCCGAACACTTTTCCCGTCTGCCGGCATTGGAGGCCATCGTCATGGCATACCAGGTTCTCGCTCGGAAATGGCGACCGCAGACGTTCGCAGACGTGGTGGGGCAGGAGCACATCACGCAGACTTTGCAGAACGCCATCAGCCGCAGTCGTGTCGGCCACGCGTACCTGTTCGTGGGGCCGCGCGGCATCGGCAAGACGACCAGTGCTCGCATCTTTGCCAAGGCGCTGAACTGCGAAGCCGGCGGCGTTCCCGAACCGTGCTGCCAGTGCCAGTCCTGCCGCGAGATTACGGCCGGTTCGGCCCTGGACGTGATCGAGATCGACGGGGCCTCGCACAACAAGGTCGAGGACATCCGCGACATCCGTGACAACGTGCAGTACACTCCCGCCCGGAGCCGCTACAAGATCTACATCATCGACGAAGTGCACATGTTGTCCCCCGCGGCCTGGAACGCGCTGCTCAAGACTCTCGAAGAACCGCCGGCCCACGTGAAGTTCCTCTTCGCCACGACCGAACCGCACAAGGTGCTGCCCACCATCCTGTCGCGCTGTCAGCGTTTCGACCTGAAGCGCATTCCGGTGTCGCTGATCGCCAAGAGCCTGCGCCGTATCGCGGACGCGGAGAAGGTACGCATCGACGACCGGGCCCTGGCCGCGATCGCGCGGGCGGCCGACGGCGGCATGCGCGACGCCCAGTCCATTTTCGACCAGATGATCTCCTTTTGCGGGACCGGCAGCGACACCGAACAGGTCGAGGAGAAGGATGTCATCGAAGTGTTCGGCCTGGCGTCGGGCGGCGAACTGATCGAGGTGGTCGAAGGCATGTTCCAGAACGACTTGTCACGCGTCTTCACCATCATCCAGTCGCTGGCGGATCGGGGGCGCGATCTGGAGCGGCTCTACGGCGACCTGGTGGTGTTTGTGCGGGACGTGATGATCTGCGCCACCTGCCAGGCCCCGGAGAACCTCCTGGAGGTCAGCGACAGCGAACTGACGGACCTGCAGCGCCTGGCGCGCTCGGCCGAACCGGGCTTCGTCCAGCGTGTCCTCCAGGGGCTGATTGCCGAGGACTGGGCCTTCCGCTCCGCCCTCAACAAGCGGATCTCCCTGGAGGCGGCCCTGGCACGAATCATCACGGACGCGCACAGCCCGCAGATCGACGACGTGGTTGCGCGCCTCAACGAGTTGCGCGGCGCCGGGGGAGCGGTGCCAGCCGCCGGAACCCACCGTGCCACGGCGGCGGCGGCAGCACCTCCGTCCGTTCAGCGCCCGCCCGCAACGCCGCCGCCGCGTCCTGCCGCTGGTCAGGGCGGTCCCGGTCTCCGAGCCCCTCCGGCCCCCGCACCGCGTCCGACGGCTCCCGCGCCAGCCCCGGCCGCGCCCAGTACGCTTCGGCCGCCCCCCGGACCCCCTGCTTCAGCCGACCGTTCGCCGCCTCCGACACCGGCTAAGACTCCAGACCGCATCGCGACTCCGCCGCCCGCACGGGCGACCCCGACCGCACCGCCGCCGGCGGTCGCAGGCTCGTTTGCGGGTGACGGCGACGAGGAGGACGATGGCGAAGCGGAGCCGGCGGCGGCTGAGGCCGACGAGAGTCCGCCGCTGGACATCAGACCTGACGAGGTTTCGGCGGACGAAGACGTGTTGGACGATATCGCCACGGACGCGGGGCTGGAGCCGGTGGACGAGCCCGCCCGTCTGTGGCACCGGCTCATCGAGGAAGTGGACCGCACGCCGGGGCGGCATCAGCTTCGCCTGTACATGCAGGAGTTCAGGCCGGTGTCGTTCCGTAACGGCGTGCTGCATGTGGCCTACGATGAGGATGTCCCTGACGAGCACATCCAGAGGTTGATGGGTTCCGACAACATGAGCGTGCTGCAGAAATGTTTCGAACGGGTCAGTCCGACGCCGCACGGCCGGCTGGTGGTGAAGAAGTGGCTCGACGGCGTCTCGAGCGACACGGCGCCGTCGCGCCTGGAGTCGACGCCGGAGATCCGCCGCAAGGTTGAGCAGAACCCGTTCGTCCACCAGGTCTGCAAGGCGTTCAGGGGCACGGTCGTGGATGTGCGTGGATGACGCGGCTCCAGGTGTCACGGGCTGGGCGACGCCCAGGGGCGAAGAGCCTGCGGCCTGAAGAACCTGAACCGTGACAAGGGCAATGAATCGGGAGTCAAGACGACGCGCTGTACGAGGCCTGTGATGACCACATCGTCTGCATTTCCCGCGCCGCTGCAGTCGTTGGTGTCGTTGTTCCGCCGTTTTCCAGGGGTGGGGCGGCGCACGGCAGAGCGGTTGGCGCTGGCGCTGCTCGAGTGGCCGGAAGCGGACTTGCGCCGCTTCGGCGAGGAGATCGCGAGCCTGAAGGTGCGCATCTTCTTCTGCGAGGACTGCGGCAATCTCTGCGACGACCGGCAATGCCGGGTGTGCCGTGACCCCTCGCGTGACCGGCAGATCGTCTGCGTGGTGGAGCAGGCGCTGCAGGTTCCGATTATCGAAAATGCGGGCTGCTACCGTGGGCTGTACCATGTGCTGGGCGGACGCATTGCGCCGCTGGAGGACCGTGGCCCGGAAACGCTGCGGTTGGAGCCGCTGCGACGGCGCCTCGAGCAGGGCGAGGTCCGCGAGTTGATCCTGGCCACGAGTTCGGACGTGGAGGGCGAGGCCACCGCCCATTTCCTGGCCGCGGAGTTCCAGGCGTATCCGGTCCGGATTACGCGCATTGCCGCGGGAGTTCCGGTCGGGGCTGACCTGACACTGGCGGACTCCGCAACGTTGACGATCGCCCTGGGCGGGCGGCGACTGCTACAGGACACACGCACACCCTAATGGAGTACATCGGCCTATTTTTCCGGCTCGTGGCCGCGTGGTTGCTGCTGTTCCTCAGCGGGGGGTTGGCTGGGGCGATTCTTGCCCTGCCGGGCCAGCTGCACCGGCAGGCGGTGCTGATGCCCGCCGGCATTGGCTTCCTGAGCGGCGCGATCGTGTTCGCCCTCGTCTGCCGGTTTACGCCGGTGTATGTGCTGGGGCACGAACTCACGCACTGGTTCACGGCCAAGTTGTTCCTGCGTCAGACCGGGACTCTCGAAGTCAGTGCTTCAAAGGGCAGTGTGGCGGTGTCGGGCGCCAACGTCTGGATCGTGTTGGCGCCCTATTTTGTGCCGATCTATACCTTGCTGTGGATCGGGATCTACGGCGTACTGTGCTTTTGGGTGCGGACACCCGGGCCGATCGTGACCCACGTGTTCTACGCCGGACTTGGGGTGACCTATGCCTTTCACGTGGTTCTGACGGCGTGGGCCCTGTACCAAGGACAGCAGGATTTGAGTCTGTACGGAGCGTTCTTCTCTCTGGCCATAATCCTGTTCTGTAACCTGCTGCTGGTGTTCCTGTCGGTGATCGTCGCAGCGCGGGCATGGACCCCCGGGATGGCCGCGTTTCTCGACGTGTTACGGGCTGAAGGTCAGGTGCTGGCTGCCTGTGTCGAGGGGTGCCGGAGGCTGTTCTCGCGGTGAGGCCTTGGGCCGTAATGCGTAAAGGGTGGAGCATAGACCCCTGCCACCTTGCGTGGCAGGTGAACGGGTTTATCTTGGTTACTACGCCGCACCGCGCCCCCACTTCCCTTTCCCCCGTCCGCCGGCGGCGGACGGGGGAAAGACATCTGAGGCGGTCCGTCAAGCTGTTTTCTGAGTTTTCTCTGCGAGCAGGTTGAGCCGTGCGGCGAGCCATGATCCGTGTTTGGCCAGCGAGGCCAGGTACTTGCGTTCGT
>Ga0208968_1001692_pt1 | contig 11655 bp, 8 predicted proteins | sample RifOxyA3_FD_184031 | JGI IMG/M metagenome (GOLD analysis project Ga0208968, IMG submission 184031) | Groundwater microbial communities from Rifle, Colorado - Rifle Oxygen_injection A3 (SPAdes) | ecosystem: Environmental > Aquatic > Deep subsurface > Groundwater | place: Rifle, Colorado, United...
AGCTAATATCGAAAGGCGCACAAATCAAAACCCTGATCGTGGCCAATCCAACCGAAGAATTTACAGAGACTGACAAGTTTTACATCGACCAGTATTTGATGCATGGCGGCCGGATTATGTGGCTGATCGATCCGGTTTCGGTAAGTCTCGATAGTTTGAGTACCGGAAATACTACGCTGGCATTCCCGCGAAACCTGAACCTTAATGATCAGCTTTTCAGGTATGGTATCCGCCTGAATGACAATCTGATTCAGGATGTTGAATGCCTGATGATCATGGTAAATACGGCTCCGGCCGGAACGCAGGCAAAATTCACCCCGGCTCCCTGGTACTTTTCACCTTTGCTGAATCCTTCCGGAAATCATGTGATCAGCCGAAACCTGAACCGCGTGAAAGCCGAATTTGTAAGTTCAATTGACACGGTCGGGAAACAGGAACAGATGCAAAAAACTGTAATTTTGGCATCGTCGGCCTATTCGCTGGTAGCAAATGCACCCATGGAAATAAGTTTGGCAAGTATCAACAATCCGCCCGATCGCCGGCTTTTTAGTCAGCCATCGCAACCAGTGGGTGTTTTACTGGAGGGAACTTTTACTTCTGTTTTTAAGAATCGCATGGTTGATTCATACGGAGTAAAAAATTCCGAAGTAAAAACAGAGAGCAAATCCACCAAAATGATTGTTTTTTCTGACGGAAATATGATTGCCAATCAGTACCGTTTTGTGGGGGGCGTTCCCGAATTTATGCCATTGGGATACGACCGGTCTTCGCAACAAACTTTCGGGAACAAAGCTTTTTTAATGAATGCCGTGAATTACCTTTGCGACGATCAGGGATTAATGGAATTGCGTTCGCGTGTTTTTAAAATCCGGATGCTTGATAAAGTTAGGGTTCAGGAAGAAAAAACTATGTGGCAAATGCTGAATGTTTTGATGCCGTTGCTCTTGATTGCTTTGTTTGGCGCAGTATATATTTATGTTCGTAACCGTAAATACAAATGCTGAAATTGTCTTTAACGATTGTTTCCAAATATGTTCGTTTCTTTTGTATAAAATCTTGAAAGATCAATAGGTAGGAAAAATCAAAGTTTGTATATTCGTGAGCTTCCCGTTGAAAAAATGCGAAGCCAATTTCAAGGCAAATAATTTAAAATGAAATTAAAACTCTAAAAAAATATCTAATGAAATTTGTTGTTTCAAGTACCGAATTACTCAGTCATCTTTCTGCAATCAGTAAAGTGATCAATTCAAAGAATACACTTCCTATTCTGGATAATTATTTGTTTTTATTGGAAGAAAACCTCCTGACAGTAACTGCTTCCGATCTTGAATCAACATTGATTACAAGCCTGGAACTGGACAACACCAATGGAACCGGAGCAATTGCAGTTCCAGCAAAATTGATGAATGAAACCCTGAAGGAATTTCCGGAGCAGCCTTTGACTTTCCAGATTGATCCTGAAACCTTTGCCATCGAAATATTTTCCCAAAACGGAAAATTCAGTATTGTTGGCCAGAATGGAGAGGATTTTCCTCAACAGCCTATCCTGAACGAGGACATTGCATCGACCATTAATTTGAATCACACTGTACTTCTCAATGGGATCAACAAAACACTTTTTGCAACTGCCGACGATGAACTTCGTCCGGTGATGAACGGTATTTTTGTGGAACTTTCCACGGAAGATATCAAGTTTGTGGCTTCTGACGCCCACAAATTGGTACGCTACAAACGTTTCGATGCCAAAGCAGAAAAAGATGCTTCGTTTATTCTTCCTAAAAAACCGGCTGCTCTTTTGAAAAGTTTGCTTCCGAAAGAAGATTTTGATGTAAAACTGGAGTTTGACGACAAGAATGCATTCTTCACACTTAGCAATTTCAAATTGATCTGCCGTTTGGTTGAAGGCAATTATCCAAGCTACAATTCAGTTATTCCAACGAATAACCCAAATCAACTGATTATCGACCGGGTTGAGTTTTACAATACAGTTCGTCGTGTTTCCGTATTCTCCAATCAGGCAAGCAATTTAGTTCGCCTGAAATTAACTGAAAATCAATTGGTTGTTTCGGCACAGGACATCGATTTTGCAATATCCGCTGTTGAACGCCTGAGTTGTCAGTATGAAGGCGAGGACATGGAAATCGGATTCAAGTCAACCTTCCTTCAGGAAATACTCGCCAACCTGTCGGCTACCGATGTGAAAATGGAATTGTCGGATCCGACCCGTGCCGGTTTGTTATTACCTGCTGAAAATGAGCATGAAGAAGAAAATATATTGATGCTTCTGATGCCTATGATGATAAATGCCTGATAATCGAAAATCTCATATATATAAACCTAACAGTTGAGTCTGTTAGGTTTTTTATTTTTTTTAAGACAATATCATACTTATTCAGAAGGTATTTATGCATCTGAAATTTTAGTATTACAAATGGATTAGTTGCCAGATATTAGAATAACTTATAAAAATTGCAACAGGCTATATTATAATGAAGAAAGGATTCGCATATATTATATTAGCTATAACATTTGTTATTGGGATTCAGGTAAATACCGTGAAAAGTCAAACTTACTGCAATCCGCTAAACTTACCGTACCAATTTAATGCGGATTCGCCTTCCAAATACGATATTTCCGACCCAACCATCGTGCTCTACAAGGATAATTATTTTTTATTCGCTTCAAATGCAGGAGGATATTGGTATTCCGGCGACTTGCTTTCCTGGAAATTTGTATCTGCCACAAACCTGCCATTTGAAAATATGGCGCCAACAGCTTTTGTAATCGGAGACTGGATCTATTTTAGTACTTCATTCAGCAATAAGATATTCCGTTCCAAGGATCCGGTCAGTGGGAAGTGGGAAGTTTACAGCAACAATTCGTTGCTGTTATCGGAGATAAGCGATTTTGCGGTTTTTGCCGATACCGATGGCAGGGTATATTGTTACTATGGATGTTCTAACAATGATGGGGTGATGGCACGTGAATTAGATGCCAGTAATCTACTCGAACCAATAGGAGTTCCTGTAGTCTGCCGTAAAATAAATCCACTGAAAAAAGCTCCGAAAAAGCTTAAAGAAAATTCAGCCAGGACTGGCAGTTACAATGCTAAAAGTTCATGGATGAATAAGTACAATGGAAAATACTATTATCAATGTGCTGAGCCGAACAATGAATTGAATAATTATAGCGATGTTGTATATGTTTCAGATAGTCCAATGGGGCCTTTTACGTTTGCTGCGAATAATCCATTTTCATACCGCCCTGATGGTTTTGTAAGCGGAGCCGCTAATGGTTCAACATTTGCTGATAAATATGGCAATTGGTGGCACATTGCAACAATGACAGCTTCTAAGAACCAGAAGTCTCCTTCCCGGCTCGGACTCTTTCCTGCCGGATTCGATAAAGATGGAAATTTATTCTGTAAAACTGATTTTGGTGATTACCCGATCATCATGCCCAATGAGAAATATACCAATGTAAGTAAGCTAGATCCGGAATGGGCACTTCTATCAGATAATATTACTGTACAAGCATCTTCAAGTCTGGCTTCATGCCCGGTCACTTCGGCTTTTGACGAAAATATTGGGACCTATTGGAGTGCTAAAACCAGCAAAAAGGGAGAATGGTTGATGGCCGATTTCGGTTCGGTTTGCACAATTAACGCCTTTCAATTAAATTTTGCTGAAAATAAATCACAAATCACATACAATGACAGCCTATTTGCATATCAATACCTTGTTGAATATTCAATTGATGAGAAGAATTGGAAAAAATTGAGTGATAAAACCACCAACACAAGTTACGAGACAAATCCTTATGAAGCAATAAAAATACCAGTTCAGGCCCGGTACATAAAAATTACCAATTATAATGTACCTGTTGGTACTTTCGCCATTTCCGGGTTCCGTATTTTTGGATCTGGAACAGGCCGTAAGCCGAAAAAGGTTAGTACTTTTCGTGCAGTAAGAGATTACCGCAATCCACAAATTATTAAAATGTCGTGGAAAAAGCAGGCAAATACTGCTGGTTACAATATTCGATATGGTACCGATAAGGATAAATTATACCACAGCTATCAGGTGTATAAAAATACGCGGCTGAATATTCATTGTCCTGATAAAAATAGAATTTATTGGTTTCAAATGGATGCTTTTAATGAAAATGGGGTTATGCCTGGCAAACCAATGCTTTCGAAGTAATTAGTTATTAATCATTACAATAATAGATATATTAAATGAAGTTGAATCTCAAAAATCCCCTTGTTTTTCTCGATCTGGAAACAACCGGAATGAATATCGTAACCGACAGGATCGTTGAAATTGCATTGATAAAAGTTCATCCCGATGGAAGGGAAGAAGAAAAAGAGTACAGGATTAATCCTGAAATGCCAATCCCAGATGTTGTTAGCAAGATTCATGGTATTTACGACGAGGACATAAAAGATAAGCCAACGTTCAAAGAGGTTGCAAAAACGATTGCCCAGTTTATTGAAGGATGTGACTTTGCCGGTTTCAATTCAAACAGGTTTGATATTCCGTTGCTTGCCGAGGAGTTTTTGCGCGCCGATGTTGACATCGACCTGAAAAAGCGAAAGTTTATTGACGTTCAGGCTATTTTTCACAAAATGGAAAAACGCACGCTGGCTGCTGCCTATAAATTTTACTGCCAGAAACCGCTGGAAGATGCCCACAGTGCAATGGCTGATACCAAAGCAACTTACGAAGTATTGAAGGCCCAGCTCGACCAGTACAAAGACGAAGAATATGAAGATCATTCAGGCAAAGTATCAAAACCAATTGTCAACGAAATTCAGGCACTGAGCGATTTTTCGGCTTACGATACAAATGTCGATTTTGTTGGACGAATTGTTTACGATGAAAATGGCGTCGAAACGATCAACTTCGGTAAAAATAAAGGTGTGCCGGTTGAAAAAGTTCTCCGCGAACAGCCCGGATATTACGGATGGATTCTGAACAATGAATTTCCGTTGTACACAAAGAAAGTGCTGACTGCTATAAAATTGAGAATGAAATAAACATTTGTAAAGACGCGATTAATCGCGTCTTTACCATCCTAAACAAAATACGAATAACCATGAAAATCATCTGTGTAGGCCGCAATTATGTGGCACATGCCAAAGAGTTGAACAACGAAATTCCAGACGAACCAGTATTGTTTATGAAGCCCGATTCGGCATTGCTCCGCAACAACGATCCTTTTTATATTCCTGAATGGACCAAGGATGTTCACCACGAAATTGAGCTGATTGTTCGAATCAGGAAACTCGGCAAAAACATTGAGAAAAAGTTTGCACACCGTTATTACAACGAAATTGGAATTGGGATCGACTTTACCGCCCGCGATCTTCAAAACAAGCTCAAAGACAAAGGATTGCCATGGGAAAAATCGAAAGCTTTCGATCATTCTGCGGTAATTTGTCCTGAATTTGTAACTGTTGAATCATTGCCCGACCGAAATGCAATCAATTTTCGGCTCGACATAAACGGGAAAACTGTTCAGGAAGGAAACTCTGCTTTGATGATCTTTTCAATCGATGATATTATTTCGCATGTTTCGAAATACTTTACCCTGAAAATAGGCGACCTTATTTATACAGGAACCCCGGCCGGAGTGGGTCCGGTTCAGGTTGGAGATCGCCTGGAGGGATTTCTTGAAGGACAGAAAAAGTTTGATTTTTGGGTGAAATAATCGCCCGTCATTAGTTTGAAATCTCACCAATTTCATTTTTTAGTGATTATCTATGGGTTTTACCAAAATAATCATCTATTTTTAGCATCGAATTGCTGAAATCTTATAGCGCTTATATTCAGCGATATAAGACGAGGCCTGACCTTAACCAACAAACTATTTAACCATGGGTAACAAGAAAGGACTCTTGATTGCAGTTCTCGTATTGTCTGTAATCGTATTACTTTTCATTTTATTCCACTTCACTGGAATTCCTTCATTTCTGACCTCTGATTCAAAAAAATATCAGACTTCCATTGTCGATCGCGGGCAGGTATTTATTCCTATCGAAGCAACCGGAGTTGTTGAGCCTGAGAATGAGGTCATACTTCTTAGCCCAAACAACAGCATCATCCAGAAAATAAACAAGGAGCCGGGCAGCCGCGTCGTTAAAGGAGAGATAATTATAGAACTCGACGACAAACCTACCCGTGATGAAATCGGCCAAATTACTGATCAGCTCGAAGTAAAATCCAATTCACTCGAAAGATCCAGACTGGAAGGGCAAATGGCACGTATCGATCTGGATTATAACGTTGAAGTAAAGAAATTGAGAATTACCTCTATTAAAGCCCAGTTGGCTGATGAAGAGCAATTGCTGAGTGTGGGAGGTATATCTTCGGCAAAAATGGACGAGACCAAACAGAACCTTGTGCTGGCAGAAAAAGACCTGGACATGGTGCTGAAGAAAAATGCCATCCGTTTAAAGCAAATGAAAACAGAAGAAAACGGCCTGAATCTGCAAATTGAGATTCAGAAAAAACAACTTGCCGATAAAATTGAAATGCTTGGCAAGCTAAAAATCAAAGCCCCGTCAAACGGAATTATTCTTTCGGTTGCAGGAAAAGAAGGTGAAAAAGTTGGCAGTGACAAGATGTTGATTACAATGTCTGATCTTACTACATTTAAAATCAAGGGATTAATTGATGAAAAACTTTCTGAATTTGTAAAAACCGGGAACCCTGTTTTTGCCATTGCCGAAAATGAAAGACTGGTTGGGTCAATCGGAAATGTTACCCCAACAGTTTCTGACAACAAAATTCAGTTCAACGTTCACCTTGAAAACAGCAATAATCCAAAGCTTATTCCTAATCAATCCATTCAACTTCAGGTTTTAAAATCGATTAAGACCGAAGTATTGCGCATTACTGCTAACAATGATTTTAAAGCCAATGCCGAACAAACCGTTTATGTACTCGATTCGGGAAACCGGGTACCACGAACGGTATATTTTGGCATTAAAGGATCTGATTATCAGGAGGTAATTTCCGGCTTAAGTGAAGGTGAAAAAGTAATAATTTCTGATTCACCTTTTCGTATGAAAACAAAAAAAACCGAGACGAATAATTAGATGAAGCAACTAAATAAAATATTGAGTTTGAACGGGATCGTTATTTGGCTTTTAATGATTCCATTTTTATCTGTCCGTGCTCAGGATATTAATGGATATGGTCTTGATCTTCAGGATGTTGTTTCTTTAGCGGTAGAGCAATCTTCGGCGGTTAAATACGCACAAAACCGTAATGAGAATTATTACTGGCGATGGAAGAATTTTAAAACTCAATATCGCCCGCAATTGGTTGTTTCAGGCAATCTTCCTGATTTTACCAAATCAACCATCGGTGTTACGCAGCCCGATGGTAGTTTGGAATTTAAGCAGGTTACAAACCTGGCCACATCGGCGCGGCTTTCACTCAACCAATCCATCCCTTTTACAGGAACTTATGTTTACGCCTCTACTTCCGCATACAGGTTTCAGGATTACAACAAGGACATTGTTCGTTTCTCCGGAAGTCCGTTTTCGGTCGGTTTTACCCAACCTATTTTTTCGATTAACTGGATGAAATGGCAGCAAAAAACAGAACCGCTTATTTACGATGAAGCTCAGAAATATTTTATTCAATCCATTGAAGAAATTTCGCTGAACACAGTTTACCGGTTTTTCACGTATTTAATGGTGCAAACCAATTATAAACTTGCTGAAAGCAACCTAAAAAACAGCAACAATAACCTGAAAATTGCCCAAACAAAAAAAGACCTTGGAACAATTTCGGACAATAATTTTGCACGTAACGAACTGGCAGTGCTAAATGCACAGAAAGCACTGAATCAGGCAAGTATGGATTTAAAAAATGCTGACTTTGAATTAAAATCGTATGTTGGAATTCCACAGGATCAGAAGATTGAACTGGAAATGCCGCTAAACATAACCTTGTTTGAAATTAATTTAAAAAAAGCGTTGGAAGAGGCCAAGTTTAACCGAAAAGAAGGTTCGGAATATAAACGCAGGCTAATTGTAGCTGACCGTGATTTGCTGAATGCCAAACGCAGCACCGGTTTAAGTGCAACGCTTCAGGGAAGCTACGGATTATCGAACAGCGCTGAAACCATGGCCGGCGTTTACGATCAGCCAGAACGTCAGCAAACCTTGAAACTTGCCCTGAGTATTCCGATACTCGATTGGGGGCAGTCGGCTTCAGCAGTTAAACTGGCCGAATCGCAGCGCGACCTGGTTATTTATGATGTGGAGAAAGACCGGGAAGATTTTGAGCGAAGCATCGTGGTACAGGTTGAGCAGTTCAGTTTGATGAAAGATCAGCTGATGACTGCAAAGGAAGCTGACAAGGTTTCTGAAAACGGCTACCAGATTGCCTTAAAACAATTTCAGAATGGAGAAATTAGTATCACTGATTTAAATATTTCACTTGCAGAACGCGAAGATGCCAAACGCGATTATATCCGGTCACTTCAAACCTATTGGTTAGCCTACTATAGATTGAGAATTCTGACACTTTATGATTTTGAAAGAAACGCGAAGATCAGCTATGTAAATCCAATGAATCCGGACAATTAGGTTTTTCCTTTTATTGTTGGAAAATAGCAGACCTGCCAAAGGTGGCAGTTTCAGTTCATGGAATGTTTCCGGAATGCTGATAGGAGAGTATGAATGAAAAAGTATTCAGTGGTCAGTCTCAGTTGGCAGCCAAACTAATTTACAGCAATGCCCCATGCTCCTTGCCCTATGCTAAAATAAAATCCGGCAGTTCTGGTTAAATGGCTGAAAAAGTTGTATTTTTGTAGCCCTTAATATCGGGGCTGACTGGTTTTGACAGCGGGTAGAAGAGGTATGTAAGCATGTCGGGCCTTGATCGCACAGCCCGTTAACTCGGCGTTCACAATTCAATTGGCGAAAACAACTACGCTCTTGCTGCGTAACCGAACTAAGTAGGTTATACTTCATTCCGGTATTAGATACTGGAACGGGACATCGCCCGGGTGCTACTTCCCTGAAGCGGCCCGATCAGGCGGTGCAAATAAATCGGGGATAGTGGAAGTTAAGCTTCGGGACTTCTGCAAAATTAAGAAGCTAAGGTAAAAGTCGGTGGCCCTGATCCAGCTTTTATTCGAAAACCAAGTCTGGGGATAAACATGTAGAAGGCATATTGCTTCCTCGTTTGGACGCGGGTTCGATTCCCGCCAGCTCCACACTGTTTTATAAATAGCTGATATTCAATAATATACAAAGTTAATTTGTATGTCAGCTTTCAAAAATTGTATGTCGTAATGTATCTCGATGTTTTTGTGTGCGTGGGGACGCTACTAAACTGACAAGATGAAACGACAGAAATTGTTCAGGTCGCCGTACCTGTATGATGCAGGCGGCGACCTTTCAAAGCCCTGGTGGATTGAACTGGGATACCGCGACCCGCTTGATGGAAAAATGAAGCGCAAGCGGTACCAGGAAGGTTTCGCTGAATTGCGGACAAAGAAGGCACGACATGAATTTGCAGACTTGCAAATCAAAAACTTTTCGGCGAAGCTGCTGAAAGGGTGGATACCGTCTGATGATTCAACGACTCAGGTGGTGTATGTTGATGATCTGGAATATCACCAGGCAGCACAGGTGTATGGCAGGAAGCGGCAGGCAAACAAGAACATCCGGTTCTATGCATCTGAATATACTACGCTTCAGAAAAATACAAAAGCAAAAAAGACTTACGAATCATACCGGGGAAAAATCAGGGAATTCGTTTCCTGGCTTGAGCGTGAAAAGTTAGTCGATAATGATCTGACAACCTTCAGCCATGGTGTTATTCTTGAATTTTTCGGGCATTTGATAATTGAGAAGAAGCTGGCCGGTCCCACGGTCGAGAAATACAAGATTACGCTCGATAATTTCTTTAAATATTTGATCGACCGCAAAATAATGCAGGAGAGTCCGGTTGGCAAAATTGAACTTCCGGAGACTGGGGAAGATTTCTCAGCCATCCCATTTCTAGATGAAGATCTTCAGCGAATTCTGCCGATCATCCGGGCAGAAGATCCACAATTGTTTTTAGGAGCCATGCTCCAGTACTTTTGTTTTGTGCGCCCTGGTGACGAATTGCTACAGTTGAAACTTAACCAGGTTAATTTGTCGGCCAGGACTATCCATATCCCGAAAAACGTGGCCAAAAAGCGGAAGGATCGGACAATTGATATCCCGGAACAGATGTACGCGATACTTGTGGAGCATGGATCACAAAACTACGGGAAGGATTTGTTTTTGATTTCGAAGTTTGGACGGCCTGGCACCACGGCTATTGGTTACAATACGCTCCGGAACCGGTTCAATAAATTCAGGGAAAGGCTTGGATTAACGGACCTGTATAAGTGGTACTCCTTCAAGCATACCGGTGCCGGGAAATTGCTCGAGAGTGGGGCAACAATCATCGAAATAATGAACCAACTTGGTCATACTGATATTGCATCAACTTACCGATATATCCGACGTCATTTTGGCGACCGGTCGGAACATGTCCGGACTAAGTTTCCCGATCCTCCCGGATTCGGTTCAGTTGATCCAATTTCTGAAGAGTACGAGTTTTGTATTTAAAACAAAAAACATCCGCCTCGGAGGGAACCGGAAGCGGATGCTAAACGAATAAAAAAATTAACCAATAAATCTATAAAACAAAAACCTAAACCCTGCACGTAAGCCCATCACGCGCAAATCGGTGGGTACTCACGTTATTTTTTATGGATGTATCTTGACTTATTTCTACCTTGTATGAAAAGTAGGTTTTCAAAGCATAGTCAGATATCAGCGTAAAATCAGTAGCATTGACAATCACATCCTTATTTCTGTAGCCAACATCGAGCAAAGTATTTAAACTTTTCTCTATTGCGGCACCTCCTTTCTCCTGAACCATTGCGGCAACAGGTGCTAAGTATTTGTACTCAACTACGAATAAAGGTTCCTGAACTACTGCGATTGCCTGGGCAATGTCGTAATGTGCAGCTACAAACGAAACCTGACCAGGCGGCGCATTGCTCCCTGAGCTTGTCGAAGGGAGCGACACCATTAACCCGATCGCGAAAACAAAAGCTAAAAGAATACTTTTCATCTTGATGAATTTTGGTTATGAATAATGAAAATCAAATTTTCAGAAAATTCCTTACTACAGAAAGGACAGATTTTAGCCAGGTGAAAACACCGGAGCGTTTGAGGTAAATAATTGCACCGGCACAAAGCACCAAAATGTAAAAAATGTATCTCCAGCGTTTTGGATCCGGAGCCGGTTGTGTTTTTTCTTCTGTTTCCTGAATTACATTACTGGCAATTTGCGAAGTAGAATCATTCTGAATCGCTTTCTGAATAACCGTTTCGCCTTTGGTAACCGTCTTTTCCTTCACTGTCCAGGTTTCGACTGATTTAACAGGCGCTTTGATCGAAGCTTCGCCCACTGAGCTGGTCGGTGAGCGCGAAGCAGTCGAACCGGCAGTCGAAGTGGGTTCTGATGCAGGCGGATAATATTCAACCTTCGTGTAGGTTGCTTCCAGATCGGAAATTTTGGTGGTGTCGATCGTGAAAACGGACTGATCACTGACCGTCTTTTTTGTCTCGATCGTTTTTGTTTCTTC
>Ga0208968_1001693_pt1 | contig 11654 bp, 7 predicted proteins | sample RifOxyA3_FD_184031 | JGI IMG/M metagenome (GOLD analysis project Ga0208968, IMG submission 184031) | Groundwater microbial communities from Rifle, Colorado - Rifle Oxygen_injection A3 (SPAdes) | ecosystem: Environmental > Aquatic > Deep subsurface > Groundwater | place: Rifle, Colorado, United...
CCCCAAAACCCCAAAACCCCAAAAAATGGAAATTAATAAAATAATTAAATAAAATTAATTAAATAATCAATAGTAAATAAATAATAGTATTTTTAATTTTTAAGAGCTAAAAATGCTGCAACCCCAGCCTTGACCCATTTTTCTTAATTATCCTTTGAAGGAAATTACATGTAAAGAACAAAATTGGTTGAATGACCAGTAGTAGATAATGTTCCTTTTCTTGATAATACTTTATAAACCGGGCAGTTATAAATACCTTTCGATGATACTTTTCTATTTTATTTAGGTAAAAATAATCATAAAGGAACTTGAGAGTATAATTATTTAGGATATCAATCAGATCAATAATGATTTTTAAAATCCCATCTAGAACCTTATAAATACATTCCATAAACAAATCAACCATCACTAGGTTTTGTTATAATGTCACTTGGTTTTAATTAATCTCTTATAATAAAATCAAATGTTAATTTATCTATTGCAATAATGTGTTTTCTTGCATAATTTTGTAAATTTCCAGTTAAAAATGCTTGTGGGAAAAAAAAACATGAAATTTCAAAAACTCACGGAGTTCCATTTTTTATCCAATTAGATAAAAATTATACTCTGTTTGTTAAATCTATCATCCATGAAGATAATAATTTTAATGATAAAAATCCTATTTCATTCCAATTTTTTGGAACGATATTATCAAATAAAGAATTTGCCATTTTTTATAAGGGCTCACTTAATATTACTACTCCTTTTAATGCTTTTTCAAGTTATTCTAAACTTTGTTTCATTTAAAAAATAAGATTATTTTGCCTTGTTACTTATTGAGTTAAAACAGTATTCATTGATTATTCGTATTGTGTTGGATATTTTTTCTAGACTTATTAAGCATTAAATAAATTTGGAGTTTTAGTTTTCAAAAAAATTACTAATTATTAAATTTGCTTTTATCTTTATTTCTATCCTTTAGATACTATTCTTGGCTAAATAAATAAAATTATTGATAACATATCACTTACTTCTGCTTGAGCTGTAGTAATTTATGCATTTTGATGTAATCCAAAAACTTCTGGATTCTAATTTAAAGGAAGTGAATCAATATAATTTAAATATTCTTATTGTGTTCCTGCTGGTGGAGAATAATATATTCCACTTTGTGAAAATTTATATCCATCTTAAAGAACTTCAGGATTCATATAATCATGCATTATTATTTTTATTAATCTTTGATCTTTATCATCTGTTACTCTTCCTCCATAATTTATTTCCCCTCCTAAATAATTTAATACTTTATAAGGAATTTCATCATATTCATTTAAAAAAATTCTTAATTGCCTTATTCATACCTTTAAGTCTTCATTATTAAATTAATACATAATATTCCAACCAATTGGACCATATTTTCTCCTATCTTGAACAATAGCATGAAAAAATGTAAATCCAAAAAGTAATTTTTTAAATGCTTAAGGATCTTTAGCATCTCATAATTCTTTATCTGTCAAATTCATGTATGTTCTTTTTAAATTTGATTTAAGACCAAATGGAGGTTAAATTGTCATTTTAATACTATTTTGTAAAGTTGTTACTGGAAATTCGTCACAAGTCATTGAAGTCAACCACAATCTAAAATCTTTATGTATTTGATCATTTAAATTTTAAACTAAAACTTATAATTTTGGCAACCAAGAAATAGATAAGTGGCAATTTTGAAGTAATACCCAACTTCCTGATAATTTTGCTTATTATATCATATTTGTAGCTTTAGTTTATTGGCCTTGTCCTAAAGAAATATAATTTAATGTTTTAAGCATTCCTCATTAATCAGCAAATTTTTTAAAATCTCCAATTGGATCTGAACCCTATGTTAAAATCATGATTAAAGGAGTTATCATAATTGAATCATTATATGATTTTTTTAAATTAAATTGAGGATATTCATTATATTCAGCTGAAAAATTTTTTTAAATAAATTTTCTTATTCCTTCTGGAATTTTATCAGGTCTCAGCATTTTTAAAACAATCAATTTATCAAAATCATCAAATTTATCGTTCCATTATTAAGGTAACGAAATTTCATGTGGATTATCTGCATCAAATATTTTTTTAAACAAATTGCCATTTTATAAAAAATATTTATCAAAATTTTAGAATTTTTCAAACTATGAAATTGTAACAATTTGTCTGTATTTTTCTCCCCATTAATTTTAGCTTATCCATTTAAACGGATTTTATATTTTATTAATTTATCCTAATGGTCCTGCTAAAAAATATCTCCATTTTACTGGATCAATCAAATTTTCTCCTTGCATTATTTTAATTACCAATAAAAATGAAAACATTAATTTATGCTTTTCAAATAAACTTCTTCAAATATTTTAAAATAAACTATAAGTAAAATACTTATTTAAATTTTATACTCTTATTTTTGGATCATTTGCAGGAGGTGCATTTTTTACAGCAAGTTAAAATAAATTACAGAACCATTTTAATGAATATTGATACATCGGATCAACTTAAGATAATTATAAAATTCAAAAATATAGTAATGAAGAACGTATTGCAACACTTCGATATTTTTATCTTTGTTTGTCTATTTATTATTATGTTAATTTTGATTATTTAACTCTTACAGAAATTTAATCTGCTTGCTTTTTTGAGGTTTCTAATATTTATATTAATTTTTAATCTTATAAAATTTGTGATGCTTGTTAATAAGAATTTAATTTTCCTAAAATTAATTATTAATTTGCTTTTAACTAATTTTATGCAGCTTGATTTTATATTAATATTTGAGTTTTCTTTTATTGTAATTAAGGTAATTCTAATGTAATTAATAAATTAAGCATTTGTTATTCTAATCCTTTTAAAGTTATTCCAAAATTCAAAATTGTTACTTTGACTGAACTTTCAGGAGAATAATGTGGATTGGGTAATCTTGTCGTCATAAAAAACTTAAATTTATCGTCATAGGTTAATACTCTTTAACCTAATTTCATTGTATATTTTGAACCAACTTGAATTTTTTGCTATAATAATAAAGGTTCCCAGGATGGATCAAATTTTTATCCAACATTTTAAACTAGTACCCATTTTCCTAATTATATAGCTGATTCTAGTACTTTTATAATATTTGTTTATCGCATTTTTAAAACATTTAATGAACCTTGGTGTTAATTTCCTTTCATTTTTATAAATTAATTTGCCTAATTCTATGGATCAATCATTAAGGACCATCTTCTTGATTGAAATAATATGATTGCATTTTCTATTGACTAATTATCATTTGGTAATTTTCACATGTTTATCCATCCTCTTATTTATACTGGGTCACCTAAAATTTATGACATAGATACATTTTAAGAATGTAAGATTTTATTAATATCAAATTTTTTTATCCATTAAATTTACAATTTTTTTCTATATTATGAAGTAAAAGATCCCGCATATGCTACCATTGAAGAGCAAATTAAACTATTTCCAACTATTAATATTGATTATTATTTTAATTTTTTTACTGTAAAAGTCCATCTTTTATTTTAACTTTATAATCCTTTTATTAATTTTCCTGATCTTTCTAATTTTATTGTTCAGTCTTAAATTTGTGCAGATAAATTTGCTTATTTTTATGTTTGTTGTTTATTTTAATTTTCTAATTATTTTATTCTTCAATCTAATTTATTCAATTATGCCCTTTTTTATTCCAATATTTTTTTTGCAATACTAACTTTTTATTTCATTTAATTCGCCTTTTCTCTTAAAGGATTTACTTTTTTTAATACTTAATGATATTTTGTCATTGCTTTTATCCAAATTAAAATAACAACTAATGCTTGAGAAACAAATTTAACTGAATCTATTGTCATTTCTGGATGCTCTAAAAATGGCTTTAATTTTAAAATTATTGTTTATGTTATTTTATCTTTTTTAAAATCTATTAATTGTCTTTTAAATTATTTAGGTTAATTGAACATATTTATCATTACATATTCAAAAATTCCATTTGGATCATTTTTATATTTAGGTTAGCTAGGCTTTTTTACATTAATTCCCATTAATATCAGCATTGCTTAAAATACCCTAATAATTTTTGCTGTTGGAATTTTCATTGCTTTAATTTAATATAATTTATCATCTTTTAATTATTTAACTCCTTTTAATGCTTAATTTAATGCAGGTTATTACTTTTTTACTTATGTTTATGCTTCTTATAATAATTTAGTAGCTGCTTATTATTATTATGAAGCTGCTGCTTAGTCTATTGCGACTTTTTTTCTTGTTTAATCAGCCTATGCATAATCTAAAACTAATTTTTATTTTGTTTTCTACACTTGTTATTTTATTTTTTATAATTCCGGCTATTTTTTAATAATTAATTATTTTAATTATCCGACATTTTTATTTGCATCTTATAATAATTTTAATCCTGTTTATAATCTTTTTATTTGATGACTTGAAGAAGTTAATAATTTTATCAAAATTTTTTTAAAAATTGAAATAAATTAAATAAATGACGTTGGAGTAACATAATTATATCTTCTGATTTATTTATAATATAATTCTGATATTTTTTCAACATCCTAATGAATTATTGAAAACATTTTAATTGAATTTACAATTTATTAATTATATTATATTTCACCATCTGATAATTTACCTTTTGCAACATTTATTAATGCTTATTAAGGCCAAGATGTAAACCAATCAATAGTACATCAATTTACAAGAGAAGGAAATTGTCTAATTCTACTTCTAAAAATTTATCCTGCTGGTGACATAGCTACGACTATATGAATATTTTTTCGAACTCTTTGAATATATTGCTAATATCAATTCATTCTTGTTGATGATATTCCTTTTTTCAATCATTATTTTTATCCCAAAGATTTTATTTATTACAAATCTTATTTTTTATATATTTATGGAACATCTCCAGAATTTAAAATATTATTTATATCTTAAAGCATACTTTAATTTATAATCTATGTATCTCAAAATAAAAATGCTATTTGTTTATCTTATACTCCCGCCTTTTTTAAAATTTCTTTTAAATTTTATAACCATGCAGTAATATTATAACCTTTTTTGACTTAAATTTGATATCATTTATAATTGCTTAAAAAACATCCAAATTTAGCTAAACTCTATCTTCCTGATCCACCTACTCCTAATAATAATGCATTTCCTTGAGGCTATCTTAAAATTCTTGTTATTCTTCAAACATGATCTCAAGCATCTAAAAATAAAATTAATTTCATCTAATTTTTATTTTAATTATTATATTAATCTAAATAATCTTATAGTTTTTTTATTAATTATTGAGAATTTATTATCTATTTATATATTCTTGGTTCTACGTCAATTCCATTTAAAAAATCACAAAATATTATTTTTTATGAATTAATCAATTACTTTTTTTGATATTTGAAAATTTTTTAAATATTTTAAAATAATAAATTATTAAGTAATTATCTATCAGATTAAGAAATTAATCTATCACCAAAAACTCTTAAATTTTAATGATACCATAATCTAATTATATCAATTCCTTATATAATAATTTTTGAATAAGAAGAACATAAGCCTTGAATAACTTTAGAGACGTCTCTCAAATTAAATGTATAATGAGATTTTGCTGGTGTAGGAAGAAGTTATTTAATTATTTGATAAAATATTGTAATTGTTATTTAAATAATATTTGGAATTAATTTTGTAATTTTTTCATTAAATTTTCACAAAAAAAACTGAAGTAAATTTGAAAAAATAAAATTTACTGTATCTTTCTATGTTTCTGTGTAAGATATTACGTTAAAATGTCGTTGAAATCTTTGAGAAATTACAGTTCTTCCTCCTCCTGGTGGTCCCATTGCACCAATAAAAATTATGTCTTAAATTTTTTTAAACATTCTTTATTTATCTTTTCCATACCATCCTTTATAATCCATAAATTGCCTTAAAATTTATATTGCTGGCTATGCTCCAAATTATTATTTTTTAGGCATATTTAAATCGTCAATAAAAATAATTAATTTTTTTCCAGGTAAAGCACCAAATACTCCTTTTCTTCTTTTTTAAAATTTTTATTACATTGCTAATTGTGTTTGGTGAGCAGAAGTTCAAGCTGAAAAAGTAAATCCTAAAGTTTGAAATGATTTTTAATCAAATGCTCTTGTAAGCATTTTATTTATATTTACAGTTTTTCCGGTTCCAGTATTTCCGGGTGTTAAAACATGTTTTGCATTAACTAATAACAATTTCATTATCTATGTCATTCTAAAAGAATCGACAGTTTGAATTAAAATTTAGGAATAAGTTAATTTATTATCAATTTAAAAATTACCAATGCTTTATTTCCAGCTTTTCCATTATTTTGTTGACTATATATATTATAAATCATATATAGAAACTTTTTAAAATTATATAATTTATAAAGAAGGCAAAATTTATTATTTAATAAATAAATTAAATTTTTATCGTCCTTAATAATTTCAAGTGCAGCATATTGACCAAATTAAACAATATAAAAAGATATGTTTTAGCTATTTTTCTAGCTCATCAAATTATTATGCAGTTATTTTTTTAATTTCTGTATCTTTGTATGTTACAATAAATCAATCTAATAATTTAAGTAATGAATTTAATAAATTACTATTATTTGTTACTACAGTTTATTTTAAATTTTTTCTTAGAAATTCAATGCATTTTTCAATTGAAAGGTTATAATATTTTTTAAAATCTTTATCAATCTATGGTTTAGATCTAATTATTTATTATGGTAAATTATTAAGCCAGGACTAATATAAAGGATAAATTCCTAACCAATTTGGATCCATATAAATCATACCACACCTACTTACAGTAGCAGGTGAAGCTTGAGATAAATCATCAACTTCAAACATCATAGTTATATATTATGTCAATTTAATTATTTGACCAGAATTTAAACACAATTTTTTAGAATCATCTAAAACAGAATTCATAGATTAAATCCATTTTGTATCAACTGGACCATCAAAATATCACCAATGAAAATTTTTTTATTTATCTTATCAAGCCTTTACTACTTATATTGCTAAAACTCCATCAACCCATTATTGCGTTTATTTGCTTTTTTATCCATATAATTAACCTAAAGTTAAAGATTTTGGATTTAATCAATGCATTTTAACAGGAGCAAATTTTGAATTCGGTGAGGCAATTTTTGTTATTGCTTTTGATAATACATTTGAACAGCAAGATTTCCCACCTCCTGCAGGTCCAACAATCATCATTCCATGTCTGACCTATGTTGTGTCATATAATTGAAATATTTTTTAAATAAATGCTGGAACCTATTGTAATTTTAAAAAAGTAATAGTTTGTTTTACTGATTATTACAAATTTCCATATTCATATTTTGGTCTTTTCGTACCAGGGAATAAATCTAAAATAATATTTTAAAATAATGGTAAATCGTCCTTTAAAAATTTAGGAACATTTACATCTCTTAATGCTCGAAGTAATAATTGTTATTAATCCATTTAGAAATACTAAAATTTTAATAAACCAGCAGCATTAATTACCGATGTAACTGCTCGCATTCCATAATCATAATGAAATTGTGAAGATAACTGTTAAGATGATAATTTAAATGTAACAACTAATTTTCGAGCTAAATCTCTTGCTTTTTGAAATCCAAAAGAATATAATCTAATTTAGGCTATCATCGCATAATCAGGAACCATCATTGCAAGAGGCCGAAATAAAGCTTTTAAATTATCAGGAAGTTCTGTTCTTCCTGCATAACCAGGATTCATTGTGATAAAAACAGAAAATGTTGGCCTCATTTTTATGTTTGAATCTTAAAATTTTAATTGAGGAACCTTTTTTTACTTTGCTTAAAATAATATTTGTAGTTGTTGAGCTATTACAGAAAGTACTTAGACATTAATTCTATTAAATTAATCAAAACATCACCAAGCACCTGCACTTGTTAACCCTTTAAAAAATTTAGCAACCATTTTGTAATCCATTCCTTAAGATCAATTAAAAACAACACATTGTTTTGCCATTCATTTCGCTAAATCCTTTACTGATTATGTTTTTCCAGTTCCAGCAGGTCCTGCAGGTGATCCACCTAAATTTAATTTTAATGCTCCCATTAATGTTATATATCATTTATCTGTTAGAGGTGTGATAACTAACCTTGTAGTATTTCCTAAATATTAGTATCCATATGGAAACGCAGTTTGCACTCATTTTACTATAATTTAATCTTATTTTTATTACAAATAATACCTTAATTGACTTATCCATTAAAATGAATTTTTATCTTATATTTAAGTTTTAACTAAATTATCTACTACATCTTTAGCGTGAACATCAATTACAATTAAAGCATTTAAAGTAATTGTCTACATTTTATTCATTTTTTTTCTTACTAAATTAACAGTTTAAATTAACTAATTACTTAATTTTTAAAAATATTTTTTGACTCCTTAATTCTGATTTTGTTCAATTGCCGATTATACTTACTTGGTCCAATGAATTTGAGATCCGTTTAAAACGCACTATCCAGGATGCAATAAAATCCATTATGTCCTATTCCTATTAACATAATCTATAACAGAAATTTTTAATACTTTTTTGACACTTTTAATCATCATTTATTATACATCACACATCCAATATTAAACATTTTTATCACGAGGATCAACAGGCTTATCAAATTAAATTTTTTCTTATTAGGCTGAATACATTGCTATCATCGTTTTTTAAGGCTATTTAAATTAAAGATCAGCAATATTTTAAAACACTTTTTTAAGATGAGGACGAACATTTTAAATTTATTTAGTTTGAGAAAGTATCTATAGCATTTAATCGTCAGATAAAAAATAAAATCGTGCAAAAATTTGCCTTTTATCTTATAAATAATCTCGTAATCCTTTTTGAACAAGTTCTAGTAATGCATTATTTTTTGAAAACTTTTATAATATCCCCTGCTTTGTACAAATTTGTAGTACTTTTGGATCAAGTTTTATTTATTTCATTATTGTTTTCCAACTAGAATCAACTTAAAAAAATTTGGCTGATTAATGTGGTAATTGCTTTTTGATATCATTTGAATCAAATACAGGCTGTAAATACATCCAATTTTTCTATCATTTAATCCATTATTATATAACATCAGAAGCTCGCTGTAATTGATAATTCCATTATTATATTTATTTTTCAAAATTTTTTTTAAAAACTAAATTAAAAATTACATGATGAAAGCATTTGTTGAGTTAAAACAATGTGTTAATCTAAGATTGCACAAGCTTATTAAAATGATCCTATGTAATATGTAGAAGTTTTTTTAAATTGAAATAATTTAAAAGTTATATTTTACCAATCATTTTTCATTCTTTTTAAATTTAATTAAATTTGATATTATTTACTTGCTCTAATAATATTACACTTCAGCAACATCTTTGCAAATATTTATATGTTTAAGCATATTTTTTTAGAGTATTTTATTTAAATTAAATCCTTAAACAGGTTTAATTTAAAAATTAACTTTTTTAGAAATTTCTTACCAATGCCTTTACTTCATTCCTTAAGTTCGTAAAGAAACAGCTAATGGGACAATTGGTTTAAATTATTAAACTTATGATTTAATTTGTTAAGCTATTTTCATTATTGATCCCAATTATTTTTATTTAAAATATCTAATTGTTACAGTCATTGTTTTAAAGGATTTATCAACAGTTTATTATAAATTAATTGAATTTAATTGATCCCATTATCATGAAAGCCAATTTACATGTGATTTTTTCCATAAATCGCAAATAGTCCATAAATTATAAAATGGAGTAAAATCCTTTATCATTTGATTTAATTGATAATAATCAGTCTAATCTTTTCCAAGCATTAATTATCTAGAATTATATAATTTAGCCTATTATTGATAAGATTTTAATTTTTACATAACAGCGTTAGCAGATTTAGCAACTTATTAAAAATCTTTTATATTTTGGTATTGAGGATATTTATTGACGTGTTTTTAAATTTATATTGTATTTTAGACTAACTATTCCTAATTAGTTTTTAATTGTAAAATAAATTATTATTTTTTTCTTTATAAAAATAAATTCTACTAGTCAATTAATTAAATAATATTTTTAGGCCCTCCAAATGTAGTCCAAATTTTTCTTATTTATTAAGGAGTAAATCTATATAAAAATTATGATAAAATATAATTTGTTTAATTCATTGAATTAATATCAGATTTAATTTTTTAAAGATCAGATATTGCAGTTTTCATGTAATCTTTTAAAGTTGTTAATTATTAAATAGATTTTGGAACTTTTCTAATTTGAATTTTAATTTAATCAAATTTATGCTATAATTTTTATACTTGTTATTTAGATTGATTAGCTATTTATTAAATAATATCTTTTGCTATTTTTTTATGCTTTTATGCAAGTTGATTTTTGACATTAGTACAATCAATTTTAAATAATGAAATTATAATATATTAAGGAATCTATTATTTTATTTTTTTTTATAATTATAAATGCTTTTTTGCAGCTTATTTAAGTTAAATCGGCGTATTTAAATATTAATCTTATTTAATTTTTTTAAATGCACTTTAAGGATTAAAAATGAATTATTATTTAAATATAGAATATTGTAATAAATATTATTACAAAGGTTAAATTGCATTATTTAGTTTTTATTTTAAATTTTAATATAAATAGTTTATCCATTAATTTTCATTTTTTTATTATTACTTATCAATTTGGGAATTCTGCTAGTTTGGTGAATTTCTTTAAGGTACTTGAAGAAAACATTTATCTTTATTTTTATAAAATTGAAACATTTTTTATTATAGTTAGGGGATTTGATGAAAAGAATTTAATGCAAAATCAAAAATTCCTAGTATTACATTTATTATTTATTTAGGAGGATAACTATAAGAAACTGTTTATGATCCTTGTAATAATATAAGATTAATATGAAACAATGGGATTTTTTTAATTTATATTTATAAATAACGGTCTTCATGAAATTTAATAAATGCATTAATTGGATCTTTGATTTAATTTTTTATAGGTATCATATCAATTAGAGTGTCATGATAATTTTTAAAAGAATATTTAAAAAGTTATAAAACAGTTTATTACATTTTAATTCTAATTGCTCAAATTAATTTTTTAATTTTTCCTCTTTGATATAATTAATTATTTGATTATTTAATAGAAAACCAACTATTTTAATATTTATTAAATTTAGATCTTATCATTTATTTTAATTTAGCAATCCAGCTTTATTTTAAAAAATAAGAAACCTATGAAATATTGTTTTACTATATTTTTTTGAATTATTAAAGTTTCATTGTACTTTGAAATTTTCATTAAAAAATATTTTTTGTTTTAATTTATAATGAGTGATTTTAAGCTTAATAAAATCAAGGATATGATTAAGGTTTAATAAATAAAGTATTAAATCAAAATGTTGCAAATCTCTAAGGGAAATTATAAGATGGACAATAAATAATTCCAAATTAAGGCACTTATTTTTTAAAAATTGATATTTTTGGATAATATGTTAATTAATTTGCAATAATTTATCTTATTTTTTTTTTTAAATGTTTATCAAAGATAATTTTATTCATGGTAAATTAATATATTTTTTATATTTAT
>Ga0208968_1001700_pt1 | contig 11633 bp, 4 predicted proteins | sample RifOxyA3_FD_184031 | JGI IMG/M metagenome (GOLD analysis project Ga0208968, IMG submission 184031) | Groundwater microbial communities from Rifle, Colorado - Rifle Oxygen_injection A3 (SPAdes) | ecosystem: Environmental > Aquatic > Deep subsurface > Groundwater | place: Rifle, Colorado, United...
ATTCTATTAAATTAAAATAATATCTTAAAATATATAAAGGCTTAACGGCATCATTATCTCCAACATCAAAATTATTATTAGCCAAAATAATTAATAATATTCAGAATTTAATTGTTAAAGGAGCAAAACATATATTTTGGAGTTAAATAAAAAATCCATCATTTGCCCAATATATTTAGGATTTTGGTCATTAAATTGAAATTTGATAAAATAATTATAAATAAATTTCATCATTAGAAAAAAAAATTAATTAAATTTTTATGTAATTTAAAAAATATAAAAATTAAAAAAAGAAAATTTAATAATATACTAAATAATTACATACAATTATTTATCATTTCGAATTTAAAAATTATTCCAATGTAAATATTATAAGTAATTAGATTTCATAAAAAATAATTTAAATTCTTTGTAAAAAATTGTAAACTAAAATAAAGTAATTTTAAAAAAATTTTACAGAATTTAAAATAAATTCTAACACAAATTTTTTTGTATTACCTTAAATAAAAATATAATTTAAAAACCAATAATTCATCATAACTCCAGCAATTTAATAAATAGAATTTCTTATATTTTAATATTTTAATAAATCTATTGCATAAATTTGTTCAATTTAAAAATATTCACATTAAAAAAAAATTACATAAGCATAATAATAAAAAAATAAATTATAAAATAAAGGGTTTTCATCAAATTATTAAAAAAATTATAAATAATCAATTAAAATTAAAAAAAAATAAGATCATTATTTTTTACTTAAACTAATTGATGACAAATTATTAAAATCTGTTACATTTTAATTAAAAAATAAACTTTAATTAACCAAATAACATGTTAAATTTTTACTTGATTTTCAATACTTATGGGATGTTGATTCGAAATCAATTTTTTAAATTTTTTAAGATAATAATTAAAAATGGTTTAAGTTTATAAACTAATTTAAATATAAAATTACTCAAATTAAAAAACTTAGTCCCATATCAAATTTTGGTCCAATTGTATGCAATTTTACATTTATCAAATAAAAAGTTTTAAATAAATTATAAATTTGGGCTAAATAAATTCAAAATAAATTTTCATTTATTTTATCTTAAAAATTGCTTTCATTTAAAAATTAAATCAAATAGAGAATCACAAATATTTAAAAAATTTCTCTAAATTCATCATCAATATAAATTGTTGGTTAAATACAATATTTAAATTAATGAGATTAAAAATTTAAATAATTAAAACCTCAAATTCCTAAATTTCAATAATCATAAAAAATTTTATAGAATTTCAATTATGCTTTTCCAAAATAATGGATTTATTATTCACAATTATAAGGTGATTGGAATATATTCTAGCAAGCTTTATAATAGAAAATTAAATAAAAAAACTTAAAACTTTAATAAATTTAGAGAAAAATTTAAGTTTAATTCAGATCTGTATAAAACGAAATTTAAATATTATAAAATCAATGGAAATAAAAAAAACCTAGAAATGGAAATATTAATTCTAAATAAGCTCTAAATATAATTAATAATTTTTTATAAAAAGTTATAAAAATTAAGTAAAATTATATTAAATTATGATGTGCAATTGAAGCATTAAATTTGCATGTATGTAATAAAAAAAGAATGGATCCATTATAATAAGATATTGTTGCATTTTCAAAAGTTTGGAATTAATTGTAAAAAATATGGGTAAAAATCAATTAATTAAAAAATATTTTTATATATTAGATATAAGCGAAATAAATCAAATAAAAATTATAAAATATATTTTAACTAATTAAAAACTTAAATCCGGATACTCAAAATTATTAAGCTACTTAAGATCTTATAAATATTGTTTCAAATTATAAAAAAACATTTCCTATTATCATTTAATTTAAATCTGATTTTATGAAATAAAAACATTGGAAATAAATAATTTCAAAATTAAAATTTAATTGAAGATATGTTTAAATTACGCTTGGATTATTATGGGATGCTAATTTAATTAGATGTTAGAATATAATTAATTAAATATTTTCGAAAGCTCGAGGATAACTTATATTATAATAATTTATAAAAAAAATTAAATAAAATTGGACAAATTACGAAATAACATTAGTTAAATATCAAAATAAATGAAATCTAATAAAGGGATTTGATATTTTATTTAACTTGCTTGATTAAGATTTAAGCAATATAGGTACAATGAAAATGTCTCCATATTACAATTCTTTTTAATAATAAATACAAATTTGGGATTAAAAACTTCAAAAAATTAAACTTATTTTTGATATATGGATTGAAGTATAGAAAAAATGGATATACCTTTAAAATATATTTATTGGAAATGTATAAATAAAAAGTCAATTACAACAGTAATGAACTAAATTTAATTAGGTTAATAAATAATTTATTTAAATGATGAAAAAGGTTGCTAAAAGTCCTAATATAATTTCTATAATTCAAATTCCAAATTTAAATAAAAATCTTTAAAACCTATGTAATATACTTTCAAAATTAGAAAAAGCATTGGGAGATTATTTATCTTCACAAAGATTAAAATTCCCAAGATTTTATTTTGTTGGAGACTAAGATTTACTTTAAATATTAGGAAATTCTAAAGATATTAATATTATTCAAAAACATCTTTCAAAAATGTTTGCAGGAATAGTTAGTATTTAAAACAAATAAAAAGGTAGATAATTAATAAGTATGATTTCCAAATAAGGATAAATAGTACAATTTTCCAATATTGTTAAAATTTAAGATTAAAGTTTGATATATAACTGGCTTAAATTATTATAATTTTAGATGTAGAATTCTTTATCGAAAAAATTATAAATTTCTTTAAAATAATTTAATAAAATTTAATAAAATGAAAATTAACACAATAAAAAATAATTTTTTTTAAGTTGGATTTAAAAGTTTCCTGCACAAATTGTACTAATTACAGCTATAATATTTTGGAGTTACTAATCATAATAATATATAGAATCAAAAAAATTAAAAAAATCATTGGATATATTTTAATTAAAAATACAAAATTAACTATCGATATTAGCTTAAAAAGTTATTTTAAATATTGCAAAATAAATTAGACAAAAATATTAACAATTAATAACTTAATTAGTTCATTAAAGAGATGCAGTTAGAAAATTGATAATTTAAAATGTTAAAAATATTAAAGAATTTTCATGGATTTATTATATGAGATTTTATTGGAATTAAAAAGAAAAATAATAACTTAAAAAAATATATATATAAATGTGAAATGCATCATTTTATTATGGATTTTAATATTTAGGAGTTGGATAAAAACTTATTTAGACTCCATTAACAGATAGATGATATTTAACTCTAACTCAATCATTGCATTTTAGATTAGGTGGAAATCCATTTGGACCTGCAGGTACTGGAAAAACTTAAACAGTAAAAGCACTCGGAAATCAATTAGGAAGATATGTTTTAGTTTTTAATTGAGATTAAAAATTCGATGATAAAGCAATGTAAAGAATTTTTGTAGGATTATGTTAAGTAGGAGCATGGGGATGATTTGATTAATTCAATAGACTTGAATAAAGAATGCTATCTGCTGTTTCTCAACAAATTTTAATAATTCAAGCTGGGCTCAGATAAAAATCAAAAAGTATAGTTTTACTTGGAAAAAGTGTAAAAATTAATCCTATAATGGGAATTTTTGTAACGATGAATCCAGGATATGCTGGAAGATCAAATTTACCTGATAATTTAAAATAGCTATTTAGACAGTTTGCAATGGTAAAACCAGATAAAGATTTGATTGCTCAAGTTATGATGTTTTCACAAGGTTTTAAAACTGCTTAAAAATTATCAAAAAAAATTGTCAGTTTGTTTTAATTATGTTAAAATCAATTATCAAGTTAGCCTCATTACGATTTTGGTTTAAGAGCATTAAAAAGTGTCTTAGTTACTGCAGGAAATTTAAAAAGATTTTAATAAAATAAATAAAATGTCCAAAAAAAGTAAAAAAATTAAAAAAATTAAAATAAAGCACAAAATTAAATTAATGAATAAAAGTTATTATTAAAAAGTACTTGAAATACTGTAATTCCAAAATTAGTTTCATAGGATATTCCTTTATTGTAATCTTTATTAATTGGAGTATTTGGATGACAAATAATAAATGTATTTGATTAAAAATTAAGAAAATAAATTTAAAATTTATGACCAAAATATAATTTAATTTGATAATAAAATTTTGTTAATAAAATTATGCAATTAAATTAAATAATAAAAATTCATCATGGTGTTATGTTAGTTGGAAAAAGTGGTTCTGGTAAAACAACCGCATGGAAATTATTATTATAAGCATTATAAAAAATCTAAAATACAAAAGGTGAAAGTTATGTAATTGATCCAAAATCAATTAAAAAATAATAATTATATGGTAAATTAGATCATACTACATTATAATGGACTGACGGTATTTTTACACATTTATTAAGAAAAATTTTATAAAATTAAAGAGGATAATTAAAAAAAATTCAATGGTTAGTTTTTGATGGAGATGTTGATCCATAATGGGCAGAAAATTTAAATTCCGTTCTTGATGATAATAAACTTTTAACTTTACCTTCATCATAAAGATTATTAATACCTCCAAATGTCAGAATAATGTTTTAAGTAGAAAATTTAAAAAATGCTACATTAGCAAGTGTTTCAAGATGTGGAATTGTTTGGTTTTCTGATGATGTTTTATCATAATAAATGATATACAACCATTATTTACTAAGAATTACTCAATAAAATTATGATTCATTAAATTATAAAGCATAAATAAATTAGAATTTAAATAAATAATAGCCACAAATTATTACTTAAAAAACTCTTTATAAAAATTAATGAGTAAAATCAATAAAAAAATATTTTGTTGGAAATGATTCTATTATTAATAAATTATTAAAATATTCAATGAAAGTTTCACATATTATGTAATTTACAAAAATTCGTGCTATATAAGGAATGTTTGCATTATTGAGAAAAAATATAAATAAAGTTGTCTAATATAATTAAAAAAATAAAAATAAAATTTTAACAAATTAACAAATTTCTGATTTTATGCTAAAAGTATTAATGATATGAGTTTTATGGGGATTTGGTGGTTCTATGAATCTTAAAAATAGATAATAGTTTGGAAGATAAATTTGAAATTCATTAAAATTTAATCTCAATGATTAAAATAATACTATAATTGATTACAATATAAATATTGCAACACAAAAATTTTAATTGTACAAAAATTAGATTCATAATTAAGAAATTTAAAAATAAAAAATACTTGATGCAGATTTTGTAATTAATACAGTTGATACTTTAAGACATAAATAAATTTTATTATCTTTATTATCATAACATCGGCCATTTATTTTATGAGGCCCGCCAGGATCTGGAAAGACGATGACTTTAAATACTACCTTAAAATAATTAGATTAATTTTAAATGGTTTTTATAAATTTTAGTAGTTCATCAAATCCTTCAATAATAATTCAAGTATTTGAACAATATTGATAATACAAAAAAGTACCAGGATATGTTGTTTTAAGACCAAGGCATTAGAATAAATGGCTTGTAATATTTTGAGATTAAATCAATTTACCAGATATTGATAAATATGGAACATAGATTGTTATTTCATTTTTAAGACAACTTACTTAACAAAAAGGATTTTGGCGTGCTTAGGATCAAACATGGATTAAATTATAAAGAATTTAGTTTGTTGGAGCTTGAAATCCCCCAACTGATGCAGGGCGACATCAAATGTCAAATAGGTTTTTAAGACATTCTCCATTAATATTTGTTGATTTTCCAGGAGAGGAATCATTAAAATAAATTTATGGAAACTTTAATAAAGCTATGTTAAAATTTCATCCAGAATTAAAAAAACATTCAGATGAATTAACAAATTGAATGGTTTCATTTTATATTTCATCATAGAATCATTTTACTCAAGACATATAGCCACATTATATTTATTCACCAAGATAATTGACAAGATGGAAATATGCAATTTATAATGGATTAAGTAATATTGAAAATTTATCATAAATGATTAGATTATTTATACATTAAGGTCAAAGATTATTTTGAGATAGATTAGTTTTAAGTTAATAAAAAATTTGGTGATAATAATAATTAAATAGAACAATTAATAAATGATTTTCATCACATAAATAAAATGTTTTGAAAAGACCAATTTTATTTACAAATTTTTTAAGTAAAGGAAATTCATATAAATAAGTTTAGATTGATTAGTTTAGATAACTTATTCATTTAAGATTAAATAAATTTAATGAATAATGTTTAAATGTTCAATTAGTTGTTTTTGATTCAGTATTAGATCATATTTTAAGAATTTAAAGAGTATTAAGTTAGCCTTTGGGACATTTATTACTTGTTGGAGCTTCAGGTGTTGGGAAAACAACATTATCTAGATTTGTTTCATGGATGAAAAACTTTTAAGTTTTTTAGATAAAAGCAGGTAAAAAATATTCAATTAATGATTTTGATTCTGATTTAAGAAAAGTAATGACATTAGCAGGAGTGAAAAATAAAAAAATTTGATTTATTTTTGATGAAAGTAATATTTTATCAACAGCATTTCTTTAAAAAATGAATGCATTATTAGCAAGTGGATAGGTTCCAGGATTGTTTTAAAAATAAGAATATATTACATTAATAAATCAATGTAAATAAAGTTTTTCAAAATAAGGAAAACTATTAACAAATGATTAATAAATTTATAAAAAATTTATTTAGTAAGTTCAATTAAATTTGCATATTGTGTTTACAATGAATCCTTCAACTCCTTAATTTTCAAACAGAACTGCAAGTTCTCCAGCATTATTTAATAGATGAGTTATTGATTGGTTTGGTGATTGGTAATAAAATGCTTTATATTAGGTAACAAAGAAAAAAATTGAATTTTTGGATTTTAGCAAAAAATCGTTTTCAATTTAAGTAAAAACAGATTAGTAAGTAAATTAAAAAATAACAAAAACAATTGTGTAAATTCATAAAAGTGTTAAATATGCAAATATTAAATTATAAAAATTAGCTAAAAAATTTAATTATATAACACCGAGAGATTTTTTAGATTTCATTAATCATTTTTTATAATTTTATAAAGATAAAAAAACAAATTTAACTTAATTAAGAACACATTTAAATCAAGGTTTATAACAATTATAAAATACTTAAAAATTAGTTGAAAAAAATCAAATTTAATTAAAAACTAAGTAAAAACTTTTATAATAAAAACAAACAAATGCAAAAATTAAATTAAAATAAGTTATTTAAAGGCAAAAATAATCTTAACAGAAAAAGAAAATTTCATTATAAACTAAAATTGAAAGTGAAAAATAGAGATAAATAGTATTAAAAAAAAAATAATAAATTGATAAATTATTAAATGAAGCTTTGCCTGCATTAGAAGCGGCAAAAAAAAATATTTAAAATATGTAAAACGATAATTAAAGTAAAAAAAAATTTGTATAATTGAAATCATATTCAAATCCACCACTTTTAGCAAAAATGGTCAGTGAAGCATTGGTAATATTAATTACATTAAATGCTAAAAAATATGAATGGAAATAAGTTTAGAAGGTTTTAAAATAAGCAAATTTTATAAAAAAATTGTTACAATTTGATTAAAAATCAATTACAAAATAAGTTAAGTAATATATAAAAAAAAATTATTTAAATAATGAAAGATGGGATAAATAATAAATAAAACATTCATCAAAAGTAGCTTTATTTTTAGCATAATATGTTCAATCTATAATTAAATTTTCCGAAATTAATATATAAATATAACCAAACAGAAAATAAGCAGAAAGATTATAAAAATAATTAAACCAAAAAATTATTCAATTAAAATATCTTGAATAAATAATTAGAATAAAAGAAATTTAAACTTAATAGTTTAAAAAAGAATATTAAAAATTAATCAGTGAAGCAAAATAATTATAAAATTAAATGAAGACAGTTAAATAAAAAGTTGGAAGATGAATCAAATTAATTAGTAATTTATCATTATAAAATTCAAGATGGAAAAAATAGTAGAAATAATTTGTCCAATTTGAAACAACTCTATTAGGAGATTGCTTATATTCAAGCTCATTTTTAACTTATATTGGATTTTTTGATTTTTATAATAGAATTGATTTAAAAAAATAATGGATGGAAATAATATTAAATAATAAAATAGAAATGAGAAATGAATTATCTTTAATTTAATTTACAAGTAATCCAGGCTAAAGATTAGAATGGAAAAGAATGTCATTACCTGAAGATGATTTATGAATAGAAAATGCAATTATTTTAAAGCATTTTTAGAGATTTCCTATTATAATAGATCCAGCAGGACAAGCACTTCAATTTTTAAGTGTATGTTATAAGTAAAAAGAAAACTAAAAAAAAGATAGAATAATTAAAACAAGTTTTAATTAAGAAGCATTTATGAAAAAATTATAAACTGCTTTAAGATTTGGATATCCTTTAATTTTAGAATAAGTATAAAAAATTGATCCAATATTAAATTCAGTATTAAATAAATAAATTCATAAAACAGGTGGAAGATTTTTAATAAGATTAGGTGATTAGTAAATCGATTATACACCTACATTTAAATTATTTATGATAATTAGAAATCAAAATGTAATTTTTACTCCTGATATTTGTTCAAGAGTGACATTTATTAATTTTACAGTAACATTTTCATCTTTACAATAACAATGTTTAAATATTTTATTAAAAAGTTAATGACCTTAAGTTGATTAAAAAAGAAATTAACAATTAAAAGTACAAGGCTAATATATTGTAAATTTAAAAATACTATAAGAAAGTTTATTAACTTAATTAAGATCGGCTAAAGGAAATATTTTGGATAATAACTAAGTATTAACAAACCTATAAAAGTTAAAAAAATAATCTGGATAAATTTAAGAAAAAATAAAATAATCTTCAAAAGTAATAAAACTTGTGGAATAATAAACTATGAAATATAAAAAACTATCAGAAAAATCATCAAAAATATATTTTTTATTATAAAATTTGTCATCTATTCATTTTTTATATCAATTTTCATTAAAATCTTATATGTAAATAATTTATTTTGTTTTAAAATAATCTAAAGATGAAAAAATTTAGAATAATTAAATTCGGAAAAAATTTATATAATAAAAATTATTTATTGTAGTATTTTAAAGAATATGAAGATCATTATTAAATCAAGACAAAATATTATTAGGATTCAAACTAGCACAAATAAGCTTAGATAATAAATTTAATGAATAATTTTAATTATTACTTAAAAAATCGTTATTATAGAAATAACAATCATAAATTTCCGAATCATTTTGTGGAGGATTATTAAATAAAATATAGATAAAATAACTATAAATGCTTAATGAAAATGAAAAATTTTCAGGAATAATTTAGAATATAAAATTAAATTAAGGAAAATGGATAAAATTTATAAAATCAATTGATTCATAAAATTTTATACCTGAATTTGAAAATATAAAAACAAATGTAATTCAAGATAAAAAATAAAGCTAAATATTTTAAAATTTAAAAAAATTAATCTTAATAAAAATATTTAGATCCGATAGATTAATTTTTTCGGCAAGAAAATTTTTAGATTCAGTATTGACATAAAAATTTTTTAATGTAGGAGAAATCGATTTATCAAAAATTGTATTAAAGTAAATAAAATGAAATACTCCAATTTTGTTATGAAGTGCCCCAGGATATGATGCAAGTTTTAAAATATAAAATTTAGCAAAATAATTGAATAAACAATATTAGTGTGTGGCTATAGGAAGTAGTTAAGGATTTATATTAGCAGATAAATACATTGAATCTTTAAGTAAAAATGGTTAGTGGGTAATATTAAAAAATGTACACTTAGCACCTCAATGGTTAAACGAATTATAAAAAAAAATTTATAAATTAATAGCAAATTAAAATTTTAGATTATTTTTAACAATGTAAATAAATTAGAATGTTCCTAAATCATTATTAAGATTATCAAAAATTTTAGTTTTTGAATCTCCATCTGGATTAAAATCTTCATGATTAAGAACTTACACAACTTTACTTTTAAAAAAACCATCAAATAATAAAATTCAAAGCAGATTACATTTTTTGTGATCATGGCTTCATTCAATATGTCAATAAAGAATGAGATATTTACCAATCGGATTTTCGAAATTTTATTAAATTAATTAATCTGATTTAAGATGCATGATTGATGCAGTAGATTAATAGTTGGTCAAAATAAATTAAAAAAACTAAGAATAAAATATTTAAAAAATTCCATGGAAATCAATAAAATAATTAATAGCTTAGTTTATATATGGTGGAAAAATTGATAATGATTTTGATATAAAAATATTAAGATCATTAATTTAAAGTATTTTTACAAATAAAAGCTTTAATAATAAATAATATAAATTAGTAGATTAATCTGATAAATAATTGAATCCACCAAGTATAGGCAAAGATGATGAATATATTAAATGGGTTTAATAAATGCCTGTTGTTTAAAGTCCAACATGGAGTGGATTACCAAAAAATATATAAAAAATAAAAAAATAAATAGAAGTTGAAAAAATGTTTGCAAAATTAAAATAGTTGCAAGGAGTTGGTTAAGATGAAATTGTAGAATTAAGAAAATAAAATGCAAATAATACAAGAGCAAAATGGTTAAAAGATTTACTAAAAAAATGAGAATTTTTAAAAAAAAATTTAACAATAAATATAAATTAGTTAGAAAGAAAATAATAGTCAATAAAAGATCCTTTATTTAGATTTTTATAAAGATAAATAACGGTAGTTTCAAATTTACTTAAAATAGTATAGAGAGATTTAATAAAATTAATTGATATGTGTTAATAAAAAATAAAATCAACAAATGAATTAAGAGAATTAGCAAAATAAATTCATTTAGATATAATTCCAAAAAAATGGAAAATTTATCAAATATAATAAATATCTGTACCAGAATGGATAATAGATTTAAAATAAAGAATTATTCAATTATAAAAATTATCAAAAAGCAATAATTTAATCAAGTAATAAATTTGGTTAGGAGGATTTTTATTTCCAGAGGCATATATAACAGCAATTAGATAGTGTGTCGCTCAAAAAAATAATTGGTCTTTGGAATAATTAGATTTAATTTGATAAATAGATAAACAAATAACAAATGATGATAGATCTTTTTTAATAAAAGGAATTAAAATATAAGGTGCATAATGGATGAAAAATGAAAAAAAAATTGTTGTTTCTGATAATTTATCAAATCTCATTCCAAATTTATTAATTAAATGGATTCATAAATCATAAAAATAAAAATTTGTAAATTATGATACAATTATTCCAATTTATTTAAATAATCAAAGAAATAAACAAATAACATCAATAAAAATTTAAGGATGATAAATAAAGCAATAAATATGGTATCAAAGAGGTTTATCTCTTATTGCATGGTCGAAAATTTAATCTTAATTACAAAAATTAATTATTAATTTTAAGTATTATAAAGGAATTAATTTTATTAATTTTAAATTTAAATTTATAATTTAATCCTAAAGGGGTTTTGGGGTTTTGGGG
>Ga0208968_1001701_pt1 | contig 11629 bp, 12 predicted proteins | sample RifOxyA3_FD_184031 | JGI IMG/M metagenome (GOLD analysis project Ga0208968, IMG submission 184031) | Groundwater microbial communities from Rifle, Colorado - Rifle Oxygen_injection A3 (SPAdes) | ecosystem: Environmental > Aquatic > Deep subsurface > Groundwater | place: Rifle, Colorado, United...
AACTTCTTGTTATTGCAATAGGGGTTTTAAACAACAAAACTCCTTTTGACCCTAACTGGAAAAATTCTGTTCAATTTGCTTGACTTTCAACACAGAATCTAGATCAATAAAAAGCTTGATATAACTGAATTAAAATTCTCAAAATTAATTAGCAATTCAAGATTAAATATTACAATTCTTTAAGAATTTTGCTCTTGAGCTACTTTCTCCTATCAACTTTTAAAAAAGTAGGTTTTTAAGCATGGTGGAATAAATCCATAAATTAGGGGTTATAAAAATACTCAACAAGTTATATAATATTTTAGACAAATTAAAATATTAGAGGATATTAGGAGACTGTTTAAATGCCTGACAGTGGTGCATCAGGTTTTTCAAGGCCGTATATAAGCTTTAACAGTGCTGATAGCAGTGTTATGAATACTCCAAATCAAAAAAATTCAAAAGAACAGTATTCAAGACCTGAAGAAAAAGATAAAGAAGACGAGAATAAGCAGAAAAAGCCTGAATTCGTAGACAGAAGTGCACAACTAAGAGCATCTCTGAATTCTCTTGCTATGCTTAATGTAGTAAGCGTAATAAAAAAAGATAATTCGAAAGAAAATGATAAAAATAAAAAAATAACTATTGTTAAAAATATCTTTAAAGAATAAAAAGAGGCTCAATAAGAGCCTCTTTTTTATAGGTTATAAAATAAGTTTATTTTTTGCAGTGCAAGTTCTTTTTCCAGCTTTTCCTGCTCACCGGTTTCCAGATTTTTAACTGTTATAGTTCCTGTATTTAACTCATCTTCGCCTAATATAAGTGCAAATTGTGCACCTGATTTGGAAGCTTTTTCTAATTGTTTGCCGAATTTCCTGTTAGCCATATCAAATTCAGTAATTATACCTTTTTTTCTGAGTTCTTCAGCGAGTTTTAAAGCTTCTTTAGTGTTATTTGATACAATAAATAGATGAATTTTCTTAGGCTCTATTGATGGCATAAGACTCATTAATCTTTCCATGCCCATTGCCCAGCCAACAGCAGGAGTATATTGACCACCTATCATTTCAACAAGAGGATCATATCTTCCACCGCCACATACAGCATTTTGAGCTCCAAGATTTGTGCTGGTAATTTCAAATACTGTTCTATTATAGTAATCCAGGCCTCTTACAAGTAATTTATTAACTTTATAATCTATATTTAAAGCTTTTAGATATTCCTGCAGTTCTGAAAAATGCTCTGAACATTCATCACACACATAATCTGCTTTTATAATTTCATCAATAACCTCAGAATGTAGGATATCTTTGCATTCTTCATTTTTACAATCCAGCATTCTTAGAGGGTTACGAACGAACCTGACCTGGCAATCCTCACAAAATTCAGGTAATATCTCTTTTACAGCTTCTTTGATATTTTCTTTATGCTCATCTCTGCACTTCGGGCAGCCTATATTATTAATCTCAAGGGATAAATTGGAAATCCCAAGTTCCTCAAGATACCACATAGCAAGCTGAATCACCTCAGCATCGGCACTGGCATTTGCTATTCCAAAAACTTCTACTCCCACTTGATGAAACTGTCTTTGCCTGCCAGCTTGAGGTCTTTCATACCTGAACATTGGCCCTTTATACCATAATTTTACAGGAGCAGGAAGTTTATGCATGCCGTGCTCGATATAAGCTCTTGAAACTCCTGCGGTGTTTTCAGGTCTAAGGGTCAGGCTTCTTTCTTTTTGAATAAAAGTGTACATTTCCTTATTTACAATATCTGTAGAGGTGCCTACACCCCTTGCAAATAATTCTGTAGCTTCAAAAATAGGTGTTCTTATCTCTTTATAATTTGATTTATCAAAAATATATCTGGCTTTATCCTCCATATACTGCCAAATTTCAGATTCTGGAGGAAGTATATCTTTTGTTCCTTTTGGCGCTCTTAATTCCATTTTTTCTTTCTTTTCCTATTTAACTATTATTCGATATTTATTTGGTGGAATAAGGATCCCACCCTACTATAATCCTAAAGCCTGATTTTGTAGCTCAATAATCTCTTTTATGCCTTTTTCACCTAATTCTACAAACTTGATAAGCTCATTTTTATCAAAAGCTTCTTTTTCGCTGGTTATCTGGAATTCAATAATCTTACCAGATGCAGTCATAATTATGTTTGCATCAACATCAGCATTTGAATCTTCGTTATAGTCAAGATCAAGAAGGAATTTGCTCTTTACAACTCCAAGGCTTATTGCTGCAACTTGATCTATTATAGGAATTTCTTTAATTTTTCCTTGCTTTTTTAATTTAAGTAGGGCATCGTATAGAGCTATATAAGCACCAGAGATGCTTGCAGTTCTTGTGCCACCATCAGCTTGAATAACATCTGCATCTATTGTAATAGTTCTTTCGCCAATTGCAGAAAGGTCTACGGCAGCTCTAAGACTTCTTCCTATTAACCTCTGGATTTCCTGAGTTCTACCAGAAAGCGTAGAGCCTCTGTCCCTGATTATTCTTGATTGAGCAGAACCGGGAAGAAGTGCATATTCAGCTGTCAGCCAGCCTTTACCTGAGTCCACAAGAAAACGAGGGACTCTATCTTCTATTATTGCAGTCGTAATCACTTTTGTATCGCCAAATTCGACTAATACAGATCCATCTGCATATTTTGTAAAACCTCTTGTAAACTTGATAGGTCTTAATTGATCTGCTTTACGATTATCTTTTCGGGTAACCATTTCTTTTTCCTTTCACTCTATATAAAAACTATATTTTTGCTATAATAAACTGGATTCAATCTATTTCACAGGTGAATAAGTAGTTCAGTAATAGTAATAAATAACGATTGTAACAAATATCCACACTACGTTTATTAGTATATATCAAAAATCATCTTAAGTAGGAAAAAAGGGCTAATTATGGATAAATTTTATATTACTACAGCTATAGATTATGTAAATGCACCTCCGCATATAGGCCATGCTTATGAAAAAATTGCAGCAGATGTTATCGCAAGGCATTTTAGACAAAGAGATATTAATGTATTCTTTTTAACCGGCACTGATGAGCACGGAATTAAGATAGAAAGAACAGCTGCAAGCAAAGGCATGACTCCTCAAGAATTCTGTGATTCTATAGCAGTAAAGTTTAAAGAAGCCTGGAAGTTAATAGACATATCTTACGATAGATTTATCCGTACAACAGAACAAGACCATAGAAAAGTTGTCCAGCATATATTCAAAACCCTTTTAGATAAAGGAGATATATATAAAGCTTCTTATACAGGATTATACTGTACAGGATGTGAGTGTTTTGTTTCACCAAGAGATCTGACAGAAGATGGTTTCTGCCCTGATCATAAAACCAAGCCTCAAGAGATTCAGGAAGAAAATTATTTCTTTAAGCTGTCAAAATATAAGGACAAGATAAGAGAGCATATTCTAAATAATCCTGAATTTATTCTGCCTGAATATAAAGTCAATGAAGTTTTAAATCAGCTACAGGAAACCGGAGATATTAGCGTTTCAAGAGCTAAAACTTCTGTAAGCTGGGGTATTCCTGTTCCTAATGATGATTCTCAGGTAATTTATGTCTGGATTGACGCCTTATCAAATTATCTAACAGGTATAGGATATTTAACTAACCAAGAATTGTACAAGGAATTCTGGCCTGCTGATAACCATATGATAGGCAAAGATATACTTAAATTCCACTCAATATATTGGATAGCTATTTTAATGGCAATGGAGTTACCCTTACCAAAGACAATTTATGCTCATGGTTGGATAACTGTTGATGAAACTAAAATGAGTAAGTCCCTTGGTAATGTGATAAGCCCTACGGATATAATTACTGAGCACCAACTGCCAAACGCTGATTCATTGAGATATTTCCTCATGACAACAGCACCATTCGGTAGAGATGGCAATTACAATGATGAAGACTTTAAAAATAAAGTTAATGCAGATTTAGCAAATAATCTTGGTAATTTATTAAATAGAAGCTCAAGTATGCTTGTAAAATACTTCGATGGAAATATCACTTCTGAAGCTGTGACAGGTTATGAAAATAATGAATTAGCTCAACTATGCAATTCAACTAAACAAATTGTTATAGAAAACTTTGATAAGTATAGTATTTCAGAAGCAGCTGAAGCTGTATTTGATCTGGTAGACAAAACCAACAAGTATGTTAATGAAAAAGCTCCATGGACTCTGGCTAAAAATCCGGAAACACTAACTGAGTGCGCACAAGTGCTTTATAATGTCCTGGAAACGTTAAGGCAAGTAAGTATTTTACTTTATCCTTATATACCGAATATTTCAGAAGATATGTGGCAGCAATTATCACTTGAAGGTAAAGTTGCTGATAAAAATCTGTCAGATGTTAAGTGGGGCGGTTTACAGGCAGGAAAAGTAGCGTCAAAAGAAACAGTAAAGCCTGTATTCTTAAGAATTGACTCTGAGTTTGCAGGTGCTGAGAAAAAGAAATAACTAAATTTAATAAATAATCGTACTGCTCATTCTAAGTATATTCCTGTTGTCATTCTGAGCGTAGCGAAGAATCTCAACCATTAAAACAATTTGAGAGTATAAAAGGTGATTATGACTAATAACTATAAACTTATAGATACTCATGCCCATATGGATTTTGATGTATATCAGGATAATTTGGATGAAATACTCGAAAATGCCAGATCTATAGGCGTAGGAAAAATCATAGTTCCCGGGGTAACAATAAAAGATATTCCAAGAATAATTGAACTAATTGAGAAATATGATTATTTATATGGAGCAGTATCTCAACACCCTTCTGATGTTAAAGATTGGGATGAAAATTGTTATAACAAGCTCAAAAAATATGCACAACACCCTAAAATAGTAGCTATAGGGGAAACAGGTCTGGATTATTACTGGGATAAAACACATATTGATCTGCAAAAGCACGTTTTTAAAGAACATATAAAACTGGCAAAAGAATTAAATTTACCGTTAATAATACATAATAGAGATGCTCATGCTGATACTTTAGAGATTCTAAAAGAAACTCAATCAGAAAAAGTTGGCGGAGTTATGCATTGTTTCTCAGGAAGTGCTGAATTCGCCATTGAATGTATAAAAGCAGGTTTTTATATCGCATTAGGCGGCCCGGTCACGTTTAAAAATGCTAAAAAGCCAAAAGAAGTTGCTAAAGCAGTTCCTTTAGAGAAACTTTTACTTGAGACAGACTCTCCATTTCTATCCCCCCATCCTTATCGTGGAGAAAGAAATGATCCTTCGAAAATAAAGCTTGTAGCAGAAGAAATAGCTAAAATTAAAGAGATTCCCTTGGAGGAAGTTGCTTATGCTACAACACAGAATGCAAAAAAATTGTTTAATATTAAATAAAAGCACCCATATAGGTCTATACTTAGAGATTGCCACGCAAGTACGATTATTTCTTAAAGCTACAATTCATTGCTCGCAATGACAGTGCGTAATATTGGGATGATTGATGAGTTAAGACGGTGCGAAGCACCTAGCTATGACATACACAATTATTTAAGTTGCAATTTGAGTATTAAGGACGCAATAAAAAATACTTACGCATTTTTTATTGCTCGTTTATTTGCTGGTTACGGGAAGCAGGCTACAAAAATATTTATTGGATTTTTCATCAAAATCCATAAGTATTTTTTTCGCTGTCCTTAAATAAAGTAAATATTTGCTAATTTTTTAGGAAATAAATTAATAAGCTTTGTTTTAATTAAAACAGTTTTATTTTGTATAAAGGGACGCTTATGTTGACAAGCAATATTTCAAGATTGCAAACAATGGACAATACAAATTTTCAAAAAAATGTTTTCGGTAATAGTCCTAAAGCTTCATCCGGCATAGAAGCACCAAAGCAGGTATCGTTTGGTTGTGCAGCTGATGGTGGCATTCCGGAAATATCACTATTCCTTATAACTAGTGCTGTTCTTAGGAAAGTTAACCCTAAAAAAGCTGAGCAATTAAGTAATTTCGTTGCCAATCACTTTAATTTTAAAATTAAAAACTTCGAATTACCAATAGGAAGAAAAGCAGCTGCCTTTGAAAAATGGGAAAACAAACATTTAAGTGCTATTGCTAGCAAACTAGACACTTCTCTTAGAAAATATGTTACAAATAGAGTTTTTTAAGGCCATAAAAAATTCTTAATAAAAAAATAACCAGGAATTTCTGGTTATTTTTTTATTATTTTAAGTTTCTAAACATTATGCAAATTATTACAGCGTCTATGATCTAAATTATTTCTTGCTTCACTAATATCCAGACTGGCATTAAATAATGTTATACCTAGTTTTGCAAGTCCTACAGCAGCTGCTGCACCGATAATAAGTGGTTTTGGCATATGCTTAATTGCTTCTTTTTCTTTTCTGAAATTTTTAACAAAATCTACAGCTTTTAAGCCGCCATATGTTAAACCACCAAGAATACCACCTGTTATTGTTCCGCCAATAGCAGCTTTTGTATAACCTACTACTGTAACATAAGCTTTTTTAGCACCAAAAATAAAGTTTTTTACTTTTTGAATAACGCCAACTTTGGGTTTTTCTTGAGAAGAAAACTGAACATTATCAGTATTCTGAGAAACAGGAACACTTGCACCTTTTTCCTGCCTTGCTCGAGCATTTATGATATTCAATCTGTCATTTACTAGAGAGACTGGTTTTATATCCATAATTTGTACCTTCTTTTTATAAGATTACATGACTATAAAAACAGAAAAAATAAAAATTTGCTAGTTTTTTAAAAAATTTTAATTATATTTAACGATTTTAATCGATGTTAGATTCACTTAAAATATAGTCACACAATTCTAACACCTTAATTATCTTTGTAAACTCCTAAAATTATTAAAATTATAGTGGTATAAAATTCTAGAAATATTATAATAATGTTAAATATTGCTAGCAGGAAAAATGGAAATACTTGGGAAGAAATGGAAAATAATAAATTAATTAATGATAAAAATATTAAATTCATCAAAGAATTAGAGAAAAATAGTGAAAAAACGATTCATTTTATTGGACTTGGCGGGATTGGAATGAGCGGTCTTGCGAGGTTTCTAATTGGACTTGGATATAATGTGTCCGGATCTGATATTAAAGAAAATCGCTTAACGGAATTAATATCAGATCAGGGAGGAACTGTATTTATAGGTCATTCATCTGAAAATGTAAACAATGCAGCTATTATTGCTGTTAGTACCGCTATAAAAGAAAGCAATCCTGAAATAATTGAAGCAAAAAAGAAAAATATACCTATTGTACATAGATCGCAGGTTTTAGAGGCTTTAATGAGTGGTCTTGGGTGTAGTGAAAAGCCAGTATCAATAGGATTTGCCGGTACTCATGGAAAAACGACTACTTCTGGCATGGCTTCTTTAATATTTGAAGATGCCGGATTAGACCCATCATTTGTAGTTGGTGGTCAAATGCCATATTTAAAAACCAATTCTAAACAGGGTAAAGGCGAGTATTTTATTGCAGAACTTGATGAAAGCGATGGAACTATAGAAGCTTATTCACCTGATATAAGTGTAATAACTAATTTAGAGTTTGATCATCCTGATCATTATAAAGGTGGTATTGAGCAGGTATTTAATACCTTTGAAAGATACGTTAACAAGCTTAAACCCAATAGCAAAATAATAATTAATGCTGATTGTGCAGGCAATAGAGAATTATTAAAAAGAGTAAATCATTCTGGAATTATATTATACAGTATTGATCCTGATAATAACCTTTATAATCAAGCCACTTACACTGTTGGAGAAATTTCTGTTAAAGGTTTACATACAAAAGCACAAGTATTTAAGAATAATAATCTTGTTGGAGAGCTTAATTTAAATATTCCTGGAATCCATAATGTTTCTAATGCCCTGTCAACAATTGCTGCTGCTCTTGAATGTGGTTTAGAATTTGAAAAAATCGCTTATTCACTCTTTAGATTTACAGGAATGAAAAGAAGATTTCAAATTATAGGAACTGTAAATGAAGCAAAAATTATAGATGATTATGCACATCATCCAACAGAAATTCAGGTAACATTAAAAGCTGCAAAAAACGTTGTCGAATCTAATGAAAAAGGAAGAGTTGTAGCAATATTTCAGCCTCATAGATATTCACGTCTGGCGAGTTTATGGAATGATTTTATAAAAAGCTTTAAAGATGCTGATATCATCTATGTGTGTGACGTTTATTCAGCGGGTGAAAGTCCAATAGAAAACATTTCTTCAGAAAAATTCTGTCAGGAAATACCTCATAATAATGTGCATTATATCCCTGGTTCTGTAGAAGAAGTGGCTGATTTTATATATTCTAAAATCCAGCCTGATGATATGATATTAACAATAGGGGCTGGTGATATTACAAGACTTGGCAACATAATAATTGAGAAAGTAGAGTCAAATAGGACAATAAAAGCATGATAGCAGACAATTCAGTTAAAACAATTCAAGGCTTAGATCTTTCAAGCTATACAACATTAAAAATAGGAAGAGAAGCAGAAACTGCTTACTTTCCATCAAATATAAATGAAATTTTAAACATTATAGATTCTTTAAAAAAGCAAAATAAAAAAATAACAGTAGTAGGAATAGGTTCCAACCTTCTAGTCTCTTCACAGGGGGTTTCAGGAGGAGTTATATTAACTCAAAACCTTAAAAACTATGAAATTTCTGAAACCGGAAGAGTTAAAGTGGATTGTGGCATAAAATCATCAAAATTAGCACAAATTGCGCTTGAGCATAATCTTTCAGGGCTGGAATTTCTAATAGGAATACCAGGTAGCCTTGGTGGAGCTGTTACTATGAATTCTTCAGCTCACGGACAGGGGATAGAAGATACTATTGAAAGTGCTGAAGTGCTTAATATTGAGACAGGTGAGATAGTTACTTTAGATAAATCTCAGCTAAATCTCGGTTATAGATATTCATTTGTTGAAAGCAATAAACATCTTATATTAAATGCAACTTTTCAACTTAAAGAAGATGATTCTAAAAATATTTCAGACAAAATGGAATTTCACGTAAATTATAGAAAACAAAATCATCCACCTTTAGCTAGCTGCCCTAGCGCTGGCAGTACTTTTAGAAATCCAGCACCTGGAGTTTTTGTAGGACAGCTTTTTGAGCAATTAGGTGCAAAAAATTGGGTTGAAGGTGGAGCAAGAGTATCATCAATTCATTGTAATTTTATTGTTAATACCGGTAATGCAACATCTCTTGATGTATCAAGATTAATGTATAAAATGTATAATGCAGTAAAAGACAATTATGGGTATGATCTTTTAGCTGAAATCAGATTTGTTGGGGACGCAACTGAAGAAGAGGAAATGATATGGAAAAGTTTTCAAGTACATTAAAAGCGCCTCTTAATACCAGAATTGGTGTTTTATGCGGGGGTATGTCTAGTGAAAGAGAAGTTTCCCTGAGATCAGGAAAAAATTGCTATGAAGCTCTCCAGAGATTAGGCTATAAAAATGCTGAATTAATTGATGTAGATAAAAATATAAGTAAAATCTTAATAGATAAAAATATTGAAATTGCTTACATTGCTCTTCATGGAAAATACGGAGAAGATGGTTGTATTCAGGGACTTTTAGAAATCCTTGGAATACCTTATACAGGTTGTGGAGTTAAAGCCAGCGCTATAGCAATGGATAAAGAATACACAAAAAGAATCCTAAAAACCCAGAATTTACCTGTAATCCCCTCTATTGTAATTAATAGTTTGGAAGAATTAAGAAAAAATACTATAAATTTAAATTATCCTATAATGATAAAACCAGTTTCTGAAGGCTCAAGTATTGGCATGACAAAGGTAGATTCAGAAGCAGAACTTGAAGAAGCTGTAAAAACAGCTCAGAATTTTCAATCAGAAGTTATGTTGGAAGAATACATAACAGGAAAATCTATCACTGTTGGTGTTCTTGATGTTGATTCAGAAACTATAGCAACGCCTATACTGGAATTTAGAACCAAAACAGAATGGTATGACTACGAGGCAAAATATACTCATGGCATGACCGAGTTTATACTGCCTGCTGAAATACCTCATGACCTTACAGAAGAAATAAAAGAGCTGTCAGTACAGGCTCACAATGCAATTGGCGCTAAAGGCATGAGTAGAGTTGATTTTGTTTTAAGTCAAGATAATGTACCATATATATTAGAGATTAATACAATACCTGGAATGACAGATTTAAGCGATTTACCTGCCCAAGCCAGAGCCATGGGAATTGATTATGATAATCTTGTAAGAATCATTCTAGAGAGTGCCTTAACAAAGAAGCAAGTAATTGAATTACATTGTAAGTCATAATAAATAACTAAAATCTGGTTACAGATATCAAATTAAATATAACTTTTTGGAAGTTAAATGAAAAAGATATTTCAAAAAAAATCAAAAGCACCCAAAAAAGCTGGATTACAAGAAGATGATGGTGTAAATTTGACTCATCATCAAAAAAGGCTACAGTACTTGAAGGCCAGAAGGCAACTTCGCAAGTTTGAAATTATGATGGCAAGATCAAGATCAATGGCTAGAGTGATTTCTGTAGTCTTTATCTTCTGGGCTTTAATTAATATAGTAAATCTACCTCAATGGTATTTGGATTCAGGTATATTTGCCAGTTATCCTAATAGATCTTTAGAAATTGAAGGAAATAAAATTGTTTCAGACAAACAGGTCTTAAAACAGCTATCAAGCATTGCACTTCCTAAAAAACCAATATATTTACAAAATACTAAACCATTAGAAAAGGCTATATTGAAGCTGGCTCCTGTTAAAAAAGTTTATATCAGAAGATTTTGGTTTCCTGCAAGGCTAAAAATAGTAATCGATGAAAAAAATCCCGTATTAGCTGTCTCACCTTCTCCTAAAGTAAGTCCTATTGCTGTATTTACAGAAGAGACAACTATTATTGGTAAGGAATTTTTGCCTTTAGCTGCGCCAAAAAAATTGTATTATGTGTTAACTTATGATGATTTTACAAAATGGTCAAACAGGCATGTTAACTATTTGATCTATCTATCCAAATTGATAGAAGGATTTACCAGAAAGAAATTGTTATATCTTGATATAAGAAATCCTGATGATGTTTTTGCTCAACTTGATGAAGTCAAGTTAAGACTGGGAGAATTAGATAGAACAGTGTTTATTAGGACTAAGCGAATCGGAGATGTGCTTGATGAGGCATTGAAAATCAAGGATGATATTGAATATATTGATTTAAGATGGAATAAGACTATCTCTATAAAGCTTAAAAATAAAGAAAAACAAAGTTCAATTGAAGAAGCAAAAGCCGAACAGGCTTCTTCTGCAAATTCAAAACCAAAAGAAAACCAAAAACCTCAAAATCAGGATAAAAAGAAAACCAGTGCTCCAAAACCAAATATAGATTAAGAAGCCAACAAAAATTTTTTACGTATTTAATTTTAAAATGTACAAGTATTGATATTTATACATTTTGTCATGCCGGACGTGTTCCGGCATCTTACTATACCAATAAAAATAAATAAACAGAAAATGAATTATGATTTAACTGATAAAATTAGCAAATATAAAAGAATATACGAGACAATAAAGCTGTATTATTGTGAAAATGTATTTTTTTCTTTCTTTTACC
>Ga0208968_1001702_pt1 | contig 11624 bp, 7 predicted proteins | sample RifOxyA3_FD_184031 | JGI IMG/M metagenome (GOLD analysis project Ga0208968, IMG submission 184031) | Groundwater microbial communities from Rifle, Colorado - Rifle Oxygen_injection A3 (SPAdes) | ecosystem: Environmental > Aquatic > Deep subsurface > Groundwater | place: Rifle, Colorado, United...
GTTATGATTCTGTCGCAGAGGGCTGTATTGAGTTCTGGTACAAGACGCCTTCGTCTTACGACCGATTTGAGTGTGTTTTCTGGGGGTGGAATGATCATTCTTTTTTCCTTAGCCATGCAGCTGTAGTGGATGGATCATGGGATGGTACTGGGTGGAATCTCGCTATGTGGGATACAGGGTATGGAAATTACATTCAAACGACTCGTGTTGCTGGAAGACCAACCACATCGACCTGGTATCACGTTGCTGTTGTCTGGAGCACAAATGGAATTGCTTTGTATTTGAATGGACAAAATGTCGGGAGTGCGTCGGGCACTCCTGATCCTCCTAATCAAAACCTTTATTTTGGCGTAGAACAGATTTCCGGAAATTGGGGCAGTGCCAAGGTCTTTGACAACATGAAGATCTGGAATTATGCCAAGACTAATTTTGATGACAGGACTAGTGAAGGTTCGGCGATGTCTACAAATATCACGATTGCCGACGTAACGAACTGGAATGTTTCAGCTACCGGAACGGTTGCTGGTGCCAGGATTTCTGATGGCAGTGTATCTACAGGAAAACTGGATGTGGTTACTGTTGATGCCAGGTACGTTAATATCGCAGGTGATACGATGAGCGGAACTCTGCAATTACCGGCGAATGGTTTAGTGGTGAGCACAAACCAACTGGTGGCAACAGGCGGAAGGATTGGCGTAGGAACGAGTAGTCCGTCTGAACAATTTCACGTCATAAACAAGGGCCGGTTTGATGGAGGTATTTCTTTTATCACTAATCTTGGTGATGTGGGCATGGGTGTCTATACGAATGGACCGTGAGAAGAGATTGCCGAATGAAAAACGTCGATTTCCGAATGAGGCAGAGTTGTAGAATTATGAAATCACAGTCACGAAGACATACATATAGAGGCAGGTTGTTGCTTATAGGTTTGTATTTTTCGGTGTTCATTTGTGGTTACGTTTTTGCTTCTGATTATCCATCCTGGTGGACTAATCGGAATGTAATTATCAATACAGCTTCAACCAATGACTGGGCTGCAGCGAACCTTGGACAGTTGAAATGGTTTGCGACGAATGCCTACGATGAGCTGGAATCAAAACTTCCGGGAGGGGCCGGTACGAATATCAGTGTAATGGTTTCGGGGTTCTCGCTGAGTAACAATGAAGTTGCCATAAATATCGGCCAGCTGAAGAATGTTTCTGCTCCGTTCTGGAGTCGCTTGATTGAGATTAATTATACAAACTCATATCCGTGGACAACCAATACTACTGCTGACGATAAAGATTATTCTGCCGCTAATATAGGCCAGTTGAAGAATGTGTTCAGTTTCGAATTGGCCGTGGATTCTGATTCTGACAGTCTGCCTGATTGGTGGGAAATGAGCTATTTTGGTAACTACACCCATGGAGCGTTAGAGGATACGGATGGTGATGGCCTTAATAATCTTGTTGAGTTTCAGAATAATACTAATCCCTCAGACAAGGATACGGATAATGATCAATTGATCGATTGGATAGAAGTAAAAATATGTAAATCTGATCCAACTGTTGCTGATACTGATGGTGACGGGCTTAGTGATTATACGGAGATTACCTATAACAGTGAGCTGGTGTGTTGGGGAACGAATAATTATGGACAGACTAATGTTCCTATATATTTGAGTAATGTAGTGTCGATTGCCGCTGGTGACTATCACAGTATGGCGTTGAATTCTAATGGGCAGGTGTTTTGCTGGGGAGCGAATTATTATGGACAGACAAATGTGCCGTCAGGTTTAAGTAATGTAGTGTCGATTGCCGCTGGTGGGCATCACAATATGGCTATGAAGTCTGATGGTCAGTTGGTTTGCTGGGGGTATAATAATTATGGGCAGACGAATGTGCCGTCAGGTTTAAGCAGTGTAGTGTCGATTGCCGCTGGTGGGTATCACAATATGGCTATGAAGTCTGATGGTCAGTTGGTTTGCTGGGGTAATAATAGTTATGGGCAGACGAATGTGCCATCAGGTTTAAGCAGTGTAGTGTCGATTGCCGCTGGTATGTACCACAGCATGGCGTTGGCGTCAGATGGGCAAGTGTTCTGCTGGGGATGGAATAATTATGGGCAGACGAATGTGCCATCAGGTTTAAGCAATGTGGTGTCGATCGCCGCTGGTTTCTATCATAGTATGGCATTAAAATCCGATGGTCAGTTGGTCTGTTGGGGTAATAATAGTTATGGGCAGACGAATGTGCCGTCTGGTTTAAGCAATATCGTCGCTATAGCGGGTAGTTATATTATTAGTGCGGCATTAAAGTCAGATGGGCAGGTACTCTGCTGGGGTGATAATTATTATGGGCAGACGAATGTGCCGTCTGGTTTAAGCAATGTTATTGCTATTGCCGCTGGTGGGTATCACAACATGGCCTTGAGCCATTCCCTTTCTCCTTTATCACCGGATACCGATGGCGATGGTGTTCCCGATTGCTATTACAGCCCGGACGCATTTACTTTTACAGTAACCTATCCCACCAACAATATGGTGATACCGTAAAAGAAATGACGAATAACGCTATATAAATGTCGACTGAAGGAGAAAATGAAAAAGTTGATTGTTTTGATTGTGTTACTGGCAGGCTTGTTTGATTATTGTGAAGCCAATGCAGAAGAGCAGAGAATCATTACTGCCAATCCTGTTCCACCCTCCAATGCCGGTTATTCTGTAGAATCAATCATAGAGTCTGGCCAGCGTGGAGGTATGCTGATTCCTGTTGGTGCTAACTTTACCTCTGAGTTTAACCGAGAGATGGGTGATGCCATGGAGTTGTGGAATGCCCATCGCTGGGAAGACGGTACTGAAAAATTTAGTAACATCTACAAGAACCATCCGGAAAGCCCGTGGGCAGTAGAAGCCGAAATGCACGTTGCCTGTTACTGCCGTTTCAATGGTCTTTACGATGAGGCAGAGGAACATTTCCTTTCAATTCTTGAGAAATGTAGAGACAACAACGATATAAAGAAGAAAGTTCTTACTCACCTTCCAGACGTTTATTACAGATCTGGCCGGATCCATGACGCCAAGGCTGCCTTGGATATGTTGAAAGAAATGCCGTTGGAGTGGCAACGACAGCAATTTTACGACAACTGGGCGCTTATCTTCTTTAATTGTATCTCTTCTGATGATGCCGAACGTCTTTGCGGGACAAAAGCCTTGGCTCTGGCAATGGAATGTGTGAGTAAAGGTCAACGGAAAGAAGGGCTGCGAAATATTTCAGCGAAGTCAGTCTATAATAAATATCCATGGTCACTTAAACTCTCGTCATCTTCAGATGGATATTCCCTTAAGGAGTTGGCCGAACTGAGCGGCGGTATCCCTGTGCAAATGGCGTTTGACGATCTTAAGAAGAATGCCAGCATAGGAAACCCTGTCTTGGCATTTCTTTCCGCACCGCCGTCTTCAAAACTCTTTTCACGGCTTAAGAAGGTAATGCCATCTGATTATAAAAAAAGTAGTGGACATTTCGTCGTTATTGAGCGCGCGAATGATAGATTGCTGAATGTCCTCGATCCAAGAGGTGGTATGGAGGTATGGGAAACTAGTAGGTTTAAATACATGTGGTCAGGAAAAGCGCTTGTTTTGCCGGGACAGAAACATTGCTTTACCAAGGAACTGGTAGATAATATTGCTGCCGATCTTCGCGGAGGATGCTGCGGTTCCGCGCCTGTCGCTACGACTAAAGGGAAACAGCCTTGTGTTAATGGCCCAGGTGACAAGACTGGCGGTTGTTCCTCGTGTGGTGGTGGATGTCCAACACATGGTGCACCTTTGTATCAGTTTGGTGTGGCCGATGGTAATATTATGTTGGACGATATACCTCTATGGTATCCAAATGAAAAAGGGCCTGACCTTAGTATTCGGTTGTTTTATAATAGAACTGAGGCTGATGATGGGGCGGTTTATACCAATATAAATTATTATCCATTCGGTAATAAATGGAGTTGCAATTTCAATTCTTATATTAAAGAGAATCCGTCCAGTAATAATGTTACAGTATATCTGGGTGATGGCCGTCATGAAATCTATTTAAAGATCAGCGATACTCAATATACAAATGAGGATTATCGGGTAAACAATACGTACACATTAACGAATGGCTATGGTAAACTTACGTTTGAGTCCGATAAAAGTTCGCTTTATTTTTCTACCAATACCCAGCATCTTGTCAAGATAGAGGATAGGTACGGCAATGCTGTCCAGTTGAATTATGATGAAAATAATCGGATCACAAATGCGGTGGATGAGGTGGGGCGTACACTAACCTTTTCTTACAATGCATCAGGTTGTGTCACAAATATTATGGACAAATTGGGGCGTTCGTGCGTCTTTGCATACAGTAACAGTAACCTTGTGGAAATGACTGATATGGGAGGATATAAGACCATCCTCACATATAATAGCAGTAATTGGGTTTCAAGTATTACATATCCCAATACATCTTCGATTACTTTTGAATACACATCAGCTGATCAACTTGGTGCTCCGTATTCAAGCTACGACGAGCCTTTTCGCATACGAGCGACCGATTCTTTGAATAATCGTAAGGAATTTTTTTATCATGCATTTGACAGTATGGGGCCGGTAACAGTGACGGATGAAGGCAGTAATGCTTGGCTTTATGCGCACGATGCTGCCGTACCTTATACATATGTTTATTCAGAATCGGTTAATGGTCGATATGTTGCAGGGTTGACGTGTTATGGTGATCAGTGGACTCATCACGAATATGACACTTATGGCAACCGGATAAGTACCGCTCTTGCTGTGGATCGTTATGCCCTGACCATAGGTTACTATCAACAGTATGGTTCGAGTGTCAGCGATGTTTTGCGTGAGATTGCATATGATTCCAATAACTGGCCAACGAATACCACGATCAAGACGAACGGAGTTGTTCACAGTGTAAGGTCACAGCAATATGATAGTAATGGGAACGTCACCTGGTATCAGGACTCACTCAGTAATATCACAAGACTTGTTTATGATTCAAAAGATAATCTTACGGCTGTTACAAATGCTCTTGGTGATGCAATATACATGACATATGACGATGACGGCAATTTGCTCCATCTGACCAATTCAATGAATGCTACCACGGAATGGATCTATAATACGAACGGTTTCAATACGAGTGTGATCTTTCCTGACTCAAGTAGTATTGAAATGACGCCTGATTCCATAGGACGTGTTCAGACCTTTTCTGATGCCGCCGGTTATCAGATATCTTACGACTATGATAATCTTGATCATATAAGAAAGATCACATTTGGGGACGCAACGACTCTTGAGAAGAATTACGGATGTTGTGGTTTGGAAAGCACAAAGGACCGTTTGGGCCGCGAAACAAAATATGCACATGATATTAAGGGGCGACTAAGTACGATTACCAATGCCATTGGTGGAGTTATCACTCTCGAGTACAATCCGATGAACCAGATTACCGCCATCAACCAGTTGATTGATGGGTCAGCCAAAACGACGCGGTTCAACTATACATCAACAAATGGTTTCACCCGTCTGACGAGTCGTGTTATGCCATCGGGCAAGACCAACAATGTTTATTCTTATAAATTTAGCGGATGGCTTACCAACCGTGTAGATGGTTTCGGGCGTGATACGGTTTATACGCAGGATGTACTTGGCCGGCTTATTCGAACTGCTTATGGTGGAAACACAAATGTTGATCATTCCTATGACCTGCTGGGTAATGTTACGAAGATGGTTGACCAGTATGGCACAAATGCCTTTGTTTATAATGCTCTGAACATGCTTACCAATACGACCGTTACGACTTCAATATCAGGGTTCAGTAATATCTCTTACCATCTGGCCTACAAGTTCGATTCTGATGGCAACATGACGAACTTGGTTCTTGAAGGTATATCAGGCTTTACTAATGTAATTTCCGCATGCTATACTTATGACAGTATGAGTCGGCTCACAATGGTCAGTAATTCTTCAGCTAACGCCAGCTATCAGATGGATTCTGCAGGACGGCTGGAATCGAAGAGTTACGGCAACAACGATGTGACACGATATGGTTATAATTCTGAATCGCGCTTGATCTCGTTGGTTACTAGTAATTCAGGGAATAATGTTCAGGGCTGGTATTGCGGTTATAATGCGATGGGAATGATAACAAATATCACAAACAGTGTCTCTTCCCGTGTGTATGGGTATGACGCCATAGACAGGCTTACAAGCGAGTCAGCTAATGAGTCGGATACAACGTGGACGTACGACAAGTCTGGGAATTGTCTTCAAGTTGTAAAAGGTACACAGACGAACACCTGCTGGTATTCTGCTGATAATGAGATGCAGGGACAGGCTACAAATCTCCTGATTATCCAGGTGACAGGTACAGTAGATGTAGGGCCAGAAAGTAATAAATGGCAACATGCTCATGCATATGCAAATGGTATTTCATCGGCTGTGAATACGAATAATGGGTCCTTTGTGATTCCAGCAGTTCCTATTGTATTTGGGAACAATAAACTTACAGTCACGGTGCGGGATGATGTCCTGGCGGTTGCGTCTACTCAGGCAGTGATATTTACCAAGCAGGCTAATACGGGAGAATATTCTTTTGTATATGATGACAACGGTAACCTTAGCACTAACATTACCGGCTCAATAACAAACGTCCTTTCCTATGACATGGAGAACCGTTTATCTCAGGTAACAAGCAACGGTGTAACAATCCTTCAGAATTATTACGATGGAATGGGTAGAAGAATTGCAAAGAGCGAATTTGTAAACGGAACTACCAATAAATATCTCTATGTTTACGATGGTTGGAATTGCTTGGCAGTATTAAATGGGACTACAGGAGCAATGCTTGAATACTATACGAGGGGAGCAGGTATAGGAGGAGACATTGGAACCATCGTTGCTGCTACTCATTACTCAGGCTCATTTACCAACGGGACTTTCTATTATCATAACAATCATAGGGGAGATGTAACTTGTATACGAAGTGGAACGACAACGGTAGCTACTTATGATTATAAAGCGTATGGGGAATTGAGAAGTTCTTCAGGGACGTATACAAGCAGGTATAGGTTCAGTTCCAAAGAATATGAGCAGACGATGGGGATTTATTATTATGGGTATCGTTTCTATAATCCTTCGGTTGGAAGATGGCTTACTCAAGACCCATTAAAGGAAGCAGGAGGATTAAACCAGTATGAATTCTGCAATTCTAATCCTGTCAATTTTACGGATCCCTTCGGACTTGTTGCTGGTGTCCCATATCCTGACCCTGATGCGGCAGCTAGAGCTGCTTTGCAAGATGCGTATCCGAAGGCAATGAATAGAAAACCAAATCATGAGTATGGTGGCTGGATTTATAGGAATCCTGCGGATGGCAAATATTACCACACAGAACCCAAAGAGGGCTCTCGGAATAAGGTCCCTCTGGGGCCAAATGATATTCCCGAAAAGGATCGAAAAACTGCAGAGTGTGAGGGATCGTATCATGTTCATTGGGATGCACGCTCTCTTTGGGGTGAGAGCTTTTCCAATGACGACTGGGCTCAGTTTGCCCTTTTTCCTACCTCAGTGAACCATTGGCTGGGATCTGCTTCGGGTGGAATCCGGAAGTATAGTCCATCGGCAAAACCAGCAGAAAATTATAGATGGATTGAAGAACCGGGATGCCTAAAGAAATAAGCATTAAAAACCAGCGTTTTTGTTAGAGGCAACATGGAGCAAGTATATAAAATTGCGATTAAAACATTAGTGGTCGGTTTGAGTCTAGTCAGTCTTCAAAGTTGTTGCGGAACTCACGCGCCCAAGAATATCTTTACTCTAGTGGCATCAGGTCAGAAAGAGAACTTTGTAGAAGAAGTTTCCATCATTCAGTTGTTGTCTACGCCAAATCTTTATGAGGATAAGACAATAGCAATTGGTGGATATATATTCATGGACGCAGAATGCGAAGCAATTTTCTTTATGCCTGATTTCAAGAAAAGGCTTGGTCGTAAAGAGGCGGTTTGGTTGGACTTGACGGAGGAATGGGCCGGTAAATTAGCGAAATACAACGGGAAGTATTGCTGGGCTATAGGGGCGTTCACGGATAAGAATAAGGGACATTTCAACATGTACGCAGGAAGCCTTACCAACATTCTTCGTATATCAGTATTTAGTCCTGATGGGGTTAGGCGCTAAGAAAGTCATGAATGTTTTACAAGTAGGGTTCCCTACGTGTTACCGACCAAATTGTGACCGTACGTGATTCCCGAATTATTTCTGTATAAATCGTCCTGTTTTCCTACGCTCTGATCGTACAGAGCTCCCGTTGTTGTCATAAGAATTTCGCTTCAAAGCCGATCTCGTCGTACGTTTTCCTGCCTTCTACGACAGGAGCAGGCGCATGCTGTCGGAGAATGACATACCCCGTATTTTGACGAGGAAATCTATGCTGTTGCCAGCTGTGCCGGTTTCGGTACACACCCAATAATGATCCTTGATTACGATCTCCCGGGAGATGTCGTGAACGAGATAGTTGCCGTTTCTGATGGGATCGAGCCGGTAGCCGAGTTTTTCGAGTACCGGTTTGAGCGGAATATGACGTGCGCGGCGGATATCCGCCTTTGTCCAGGGACTACGGCGCGACATGTCAGAGTGCGGCCATATCATTATCTTTTCTCCAGTGAGGTTGCATGAGTACACGATTCACCTGGTCGAGGCCGATGACCTGTTTTCGGTCTCTGACGGCTTCGAGCATGGAGGATATGCATAAGTTGCGAGTGCGGCGCAGGATGCCCTCAGATGAGCGGACGATGAGGTCAACGGCATCGTCGCTGAAGGTGTTGTGGCCCAGTTTGATGAGATCGAGCTGGCTGTAAATGAAGTGTTTCATGTCATCCGGATTCATCCTGGGGACCTTGACGGAATAGGTAATGCGGCTTTTGATGTCCTCGTTGACGATGAGATGCAGTTTTTGCATGAGCTGAGGTTGTGCAAAGAGGACGAGATTGTGGTTTTTCGGAAAGTCCTCGAAGAGGAGCCTGAGTTTGCGCAGGCATTCCACATCCATGAGATGGGCATCGTCGATGATCGGGACGAGCATTTTGCCTTCATGGTTGATTTTCCACCCGGCCTCGATGAGGAGTTTTTCGCACTTGGCATCCCGTCCGTCGGTTTCGATCTTGAATGCCGTGCAGAGGATGTGGAGGGTGTTGGTGTAGGTGTGCAGTGTGCGGGCGATAGCCGGAGTGATCATGCGTTTTGGGTCATGATTTATGATTGCGTGTTTGATGACGCTTTTGCCTGTGCCGGGTTCCCCCATAATGATGCAAAGTCCGCCCTGCTGGGCATGAACCTTGATGGTTTCGAAGATTTCCTGCTGATGTGGCAGCAGCGCCGGTTTCTGTTGATCGAAGGGGTTTTGTTCTATTCCGAAGTGTGAACGTATCATTGCTGTATTCTCCTTTTTGTTAGTTTTGATTCTGTGTGTTGGAATTGGTTGGGGGTTGCAGTCTGGCTCTATCATTGGCCAGGAAGTCAAGAGGTGTGGCTTCGCCCATACGCTCGTTTTTGTAGAAAACGATAATACGGTCCGGTTTTGCACGGTTGAATCGCACTTGGATTTCCCGAGTGGAAAGATCACGAGGGCATTCATAGCGCACATTGTTAAGAGGGAATGTGTTGTCTTTACGGACCGTGCGGTTTTGTTCGACATAAAACAACTCGTCGTTGGCCTGCATCGGATCGAGGAACCGGATGCGCTCCAGATCCATGCCGAAGCGGTCAATGGGTTTCATCAGGATGGTGCTGTGCTCCCTGGCATTGTATTCACCTTCAACCCAATCGTGGAACTGCCGGTTGAGGGCTTCAAGCGAGCTGATATCAAGCTGCCTGAGCAGGAACTGATCACGGACGGTGCGGAAGAATCTCTCGATTTTTCCTTTTGCCGCGCCATCCCGAACTGGAGTGTGGCACAGTATTGTGCCGATTCTTGCGCAGATCTGGTTGATTTCCAGACAAGTATAGATTGAACCGTTGTCGACATACAGGGTTTGCGGAATGCCCCGCTTATATAAGGCGCTTTTCAGGGCGATTATCAGGTTGTCGGTGTTCTCGGAGAAGAAGAACTGGCCGTGAGTAATCACACGGGATGCATCGTCAATGAAGGCAATAAGCTTGGTCTGCGTCGAAGTTTTGCCGTTGGTCACGTACGGGCCGAACATGGTGTCGAGTTGCCACATTTCATTGGCATATTGCTTGGAAAAGGCCAACCGCCGCTTGTTGTCGGTTTTCGTGGCCGGCGCGAGCAGGTCGTATTCACGGACAAGCCTGAAAAAGCTGGTCTGAGAACAGTTCGATTGAGCGAGAACGCCGCGCTCAATGCAACGGCGGTAGATCATCATTTTGTTGTAACGCGTGTCCCGGAATTCCGGCAGCACAGTCTCTATGGCCTCGAGCAGGTCTTCCTTGCTGACCTTGCGGTGCTTGCCCTTATCCGAGCGGGGTCTGGACACAATGGCCGACACACCGTATTGCTTGTAAATGGATAGCCAGGTCTGGATCGTCCGCCATGTAAAGACATGAGGAACCCCATCCTCATCGTTGAAAGTCAACTTGCTGACCTCCTTGATGCGGCTTTTAATACTCGTTCCAGGCATCGAATCTATTGCGCCTATCACCCTGAGCTTCAAATAAACACTTACACGCTTCATTTTTACCCTCCTTTTGGTTTTTCTGAACCGTACCGGAGTCGCTTCGGCAGGAGGAATGTGATTGTTGTGTTGCCGGTCAAAATCAATGCTTGGCGGCCAATATCACACGGTGATAAGTTGACAACGCGGTGTGTGTCTTAGGTGGCTGCCAGGAAACTCTTCTGAAAGTGTTCCTGGAAGTGACGTATTGGATTGTTATCACCAAAAACCTTTTCCAGGTGGGCAAACATTTGAAAAAGGGGCACACCCGCATTTTTCATTTCAGGCGGTGGCGCCCGGCTGCACAACCGTGTGCGCAGAATGCTCTGGCATGTGCAAAGCTGCTTGTAGAGCCGATAGCCGGTATCCAGTGTAAGGCCAATACGCCAGTGTTCCCATGCGGCCTTGATGGATCTGTATTCACACAATGCTCGAATAAATGCCAATAACTGCTTTGCGTTGAACCAGCGCCTGGGCAGGGTGTCACCAAGACAGACGCTTGGCGTTTTGCCGCATCCGTTATTCTCAGGGCTCTTTTTGCAGCGAATCCGCCAACGCCGAATCCCTCTCTTTTTGTTGGAGATGTACCCGCGGACGAAACCATGCCGCACCATTGTCTCAGCCCCGCCGCAAAACTGACACCTGGTCAACTTGATCCGTGACAGGAATAACTCAATCTCTTTTTCGCTCCGGAAGAACACTTGCATCCGGGGAAGGTATTGAGAACGCCTCTCAATGCAAGAAGGAACGCTCGGGGCGGGTTCACTTAATCGGCAGGAGATAAATCAAATCGACGGCACTACGGCACAGAAGAGGGGCATCTTTCCAGATTAACGCTGTATACCATGCACTCTCAATTCGCTTCCCAATCACGCGGCACTACGGTACAACCATGGAAGCTTACACTTTACGCAGTAACCACGAAT
>Ga0208968_1001704_pt1 | contig 11619 bp, 9 predicted proteins | sample RifOxyA3_FD_184031 | JGI IMG/M metagenome (GOLD analysis project Ga0208968, IMG submission 184031) | Groundwater microbial communities from Rifle, Colorado - Rifle Oxygen_injection A3 (SPAdes) | ecosystem: Environmental > Aquatic > Deep subsurface > Groundwater | place: Rifle, Colorado, United...
CGCCTTACTCAACCATGGAGAAATCTGGAAGAGATTATGGCTATTACAAAAGTTTTACTGCCAAATTAGCTGAACAGGGTTTTATTACTTTTGCACCATTCAACCTCTACAGGGGTGGAAATGAATTTCGTTCCATGCAGAGAAAAGCGAATCCTCTGAAGGCTTCATTGTTTTCCATAATTATCCCACAACATTCACAAATACTTAATTGGCTGGAGACCCTTTCTTTTGTTGATAAAAATCGTATAGGATATTATGGACTTAGTTACGGCGGAAAATCAGCAATGCGAATCCCTGCAATTGAACAAAGATATAAATTATCTATTTGTTCAGCCGACTTTAACGAATGGGTACGCATTAATGCCGACATACATTTTCCTTCAGCTTATATGTATCGTGGTCCTGAATATGAAATGGTAGAATGGGATTTGGGACATTCTTTTAGTTATGCTGAAATGACCTATTTAATTGCCCCACGGCCTTTTATGGTAGAGCGTGGAAGTGATGATGGTGTAGGAATTGATTCCTGGGTAGCTTATGAATTTGCACGTGCCCAGCGCGTATATGAAAAGTTAGGAATTAATGAAGATTGTGTTATCGAATATTTCAAAGGACCACACTCTATCAATGGCCAGGGAACCTTTGATTTTTTGCATCGTGAGTTGAAATGGCCAAAAAAAGAATAAATCAATCAATTAATCGTATAATCATGAAAACAAGATTTTTTACATTTTTTATATTACTAACAATGCTATCATCAGTTTGTCTTTACGTTCAAGCACAAAAAGCAAATAATGTTCATAAGATGAAAATATCTCTTCAACAAAGAGTCCCCTCTGATTTGGATACAGAAGCGTACATCTTGATAAGCAAAACAGGGGAATGGAATTCAGAAGAAACAGCTATTATTATTTGTGATATGTGGGATAAACACTGGTGTAAAGGAGCAACAAACAGAGTTGCTGAGATGGCTCCTGTCATGAATGATGTGATATCTAAGGCACGTGATAGAGGGATTCTAATTGTGCATGCCCCCAGCGATTGTATAGAATATTATAAAGATCATCCTGCGCGCAAATTGGCTCAAAAATATAAAAATAAAAAAGCAAAAAATCTGATTAGTGACAATAAACTGGAATCAGAAAAAGATGCCGAATGGCCTATTGATCAGTCTGATGGTGGATGTGATTGTTCACCAGAATGTAAACAGGGGAAAGCGTGGACAAAACAAATTGATATAATTGAAATTAATAATCAAGATGCTATAAGTGATTCAGGTTTAGAAATAGCGGGCCTATTTCAAAAAAAAGGTATTAAAAATGTGATTTTGATGGGCGTTCATACAAATATGTGTGTCATCGGGAGATCATTTGGATTACGGAATATGGTTCGCTTAGGATTTAATGTTGTACTAATGCGTGATTTGACCGATGTAATGTATGATTCAAAGCAAAAGCCTAATGTATCACACTTTACAGGCACCAGTTTAGTAAATGAGTACATTGAAACTTATGTTTGCCCAACAATAGTATCAACCGATTTTACGGGACAAAAACAATTCAGGTTTAAGGATGATAAACGTCCTGTTGTGGCCTTTATTATTGCAGAAAATGAATACCATGCCAATCAAACATTACCTGCATTTGCTCACGAGTTATTACTGACAAAAGGTGTGAATTGTGAATTTGCCTTGGGGAAACCCGATTACACAGGAGAAGGAATACATAACATAGAAAACCTACAGATACTAAAAGCTGCAGATCTGACTGTAATTTTCGTCAGACGGCGTGCTTTGCCATCCGGCCAAATGAGCCTAATAAAAGAATATGTACAGAGCGGAAAACCTGTACTTGGAATTCGCACGGCGAGCCATGCATTTAACGCCAATCAGGTAGTTCCTAACTCAGGTGGTGGTGTTGCTTCAGCAACTGGAAATGTATCAGGTTTTTTGGATCAATGGCCAGAATTTGATAAAGAAGTTTTAGGTGGAAATTACATGGGTCATTACGGCACTATGAAACAAGGGATTGTTTTCTCAGTCGTTCCAGGAATGGAAAACCATCCAATATTTAAAGGAGTTTCACCCGAAGATTTTGTTGGCCCTGTTGCTCCCTTACACACACTTTATGAGAATAGACCACTGAGGTCTGCCAATATACAAGTACTTCTTTTAGGAACTATTCCTGAGAAGCCTGTTGAACCGGTTTTCTGGATAAATAATCGTGAAAATGGTAAGGCAATATATACCTCACTTGGGCATTGGGACGATTGGAAAATTGAAAAATTCCGTCAGATAATGGTCAATACTGTAGATTTTCTATTAGATACTAATAATAAATAAAATATAATGAAAAGACGTGATTTCTTAGGAAAAACAATTATTGGAACCGCAGGATTATCTCTGGGAGCATCATTACTACCATTTCAATCCTCGTGCAATGGAGCTAATGACAAAATTGTTTTGGCACTTATCGGATCAGGAGGAAGGGGACTAGGCACCATTATTAGCACCTGCAAATTAAATGCGAATGTTGTAATAAAAACAGTTTGTGATGTTAAGACCACAAGATTGGAAACTGCTATAAATCAAATTGAGAAAGAATTAGGCTACAAGCCACAATCAACAAAAAACATGAAATATGTTTTTGATGATAAAGAAATTGATGCCGTATGGATAGCAACCCCGGAACACTGGCATGCGCTCGCAACAGTATGGGCCTGCCAGGCTGGCAAAGATGTGTATGTAGAGAAAACCCCATCTATTAGTATTTGGGAAGGACGTAAAATGGTTGAAGCTGCTGAGAAATACAATCGTATAGTTCAGATTGGTTTTGAAAACAGAAGTGCGCCATATGCCTTTTCAGCTCGCGATTATATCAAAAGTGGTAAATTAGGTCAAATTGTTAACGTGAAATGCTACAATTTGTTAGGTGGAGAGAAGTGGATGCCAAAACCTGATCAGGAAACTCCCAAATGGATTGACTGGGATGCATGGATTGGTCCTGCTCCATATCGTCCATACAACCCAAATATAACAGATGAGAATGGACGCGGTGGATGGTTGGATTTTTGGGCATTTGGAGGGGGGGCATTGTCAGATGATGCAAGCCACGTTATGGATCTCGCCCGTCTGGTTTTAGGAGATCCTTCACATCCAAAGTCAGTTTATGCTTGCGGTGGAAACTGGCCATGGGGATCAAAAAAAGAAACTCCTGAATTTATTTCGATAACCTACGATTTTGGAAATTTTACGATGACATGTGATAGTGGAAATGCAACGAATTATATGAAAAAAACTCCTAATAATATTAGGATGGATCCAAAACTATTTCCCGATTGGAGGACAAATGCTACACGCACCGAAATTTATGGCACAGAAGGATTGATGTATTTGGGTCGTCACGGGGGAGGCTGGCAGGTGGTTGGCGAAGATTCTAAAATTATCGCTCAGGATGGGGGTATATTCCCTGACCCGGATCATCAGAAGAATTTCATTGAATCTCTCAGAACTCGCAAAAAACCTAATGGTGATGTGGAACAGGGACAACTGAGTGCTTGTCTTGTACATTTAGGAGATATCGCCTATCGTGTAGGCAATAAACAACTTTACTTCGATCCTAAAAGTGAAAGGTTTATTGGAAACGATGATGCAAATAAATTGCTGAAAACCTCTTATCGTGATGGTTATAAAATGCCTGAAAACGTGTAATGATAATCGCACTTCTTAAGTAATTCGGGAATAAATTTAGTCAGGAGTTATTGCTTCTGCAGTTTCACCTGACTAAATATCTACCAATATTTATAGAAATTATTACTAAAAGAATACTTAATTATGACTAGTGCAAATGAGAAAGTAGTATTAGCACTTATCGGTGCAGGAAACCGGGGGACACAGATTATTCTGGGCATGCAAAAATGCCTGCCAAATGTCGAAGTGAAATACATTTGTGATGTTGATAAAGATAGGGGGGGGCGGGCAATCGAAGAGCTTGAGAAACAACAAAAAATAAAGCCACAAAGGGTCGAAGATATGCGTCGTGTCTTGGATGACAAAGACATTGATGCGGTAGTAATTGCTACACCTGAACACTGGCATGCTTTAGCTACGGTGTGGGCTTGTATGGCTGGGAAGGATGTTTATGTTGAAAAAAACATCTCGCTTAATATTCCTGAAGGAAGAAGGATGATCGAAGCATCCCAAAAGTATAACCGGATTATACAATGCGGTACTCAAAACCGAAGCGGATCTTATTCTTTTTCAGCACGGGATTATATTAAGAGCGGAAAATTGGGCGAAATCGTCTTGGTAAAAAACTATTGTATGCTTCCCGGAAGCAAACCATGGTTCTTAAAACCCGATTCCCAGGTTCCCGAAGGATTAAATTGGGACCGATGGCTAGGGCCGGCACCAAAAGTAAATTATAACGTTAGTAGGCACAAAGCATGGTATGATTGGTGGGCTTACTCCGGAGGGCTGGCTTTGGCAGGTGATGCCTCCCATGTGATGGATTTGGCAAGAATGGTTCTTGGTGATCCGGCTCATCCCAAATCAGTCTATTGTGCCGGAGGCAGGGTCTTGTACAATGATAAGCGAGATATACCTGACAATCAAACAATAACATTTGATTATGGGAGTTTCTTGATGACTTGTGAAAGTTCAAACTATGGAAATTACCTTTCAAAATCATCACCTGAAGTTAGATATGGTAAAGTATTCCCAGACTGGCAATTAAATTGCGATCGGATAGAGATTTATGGTACAGAAGGCCTGATGTATCTTGGACGTCACGGTGCCGGCTGGCAGGTAAAAGGTGAAGATTCTGAGATCATAGCTCAAGACAAAGGATATTTCCCGGATGAAGTCCATCAGCAAAATTTCATCGAATCCATCCGATCACGGAAAATTCCCAATGCAAATATTGAACAGGGACATCGTAGTGCAATTTTGGTACATCTGGCAAATCTGTCTTACCGGATGGGAAAGAAACAACTATATTTTGATGGTTCAAAAGAACTAGTCACCAATTCTGATGAAGCGAATTTGCTTGATAAAGGATATTACAGGAGAGGATTTGAAATGCCAGGCAAATTATGATGATAAGAATTAAAAACGTAATGCAAAAATCTAAATTTATCATTAGAGTGCTTGGTGGTGCCATCGTATTAATTCTTGTAATTGCCGGAGTTCTAATTTTCAGAACCTTTGGGCGAACTCTCATTCAATTTGATGTTCATATGAATAAGGAACTAATACACCTTACAACCTTTGCTGAGCCACCGCAATTTGCAATTTGGATCGAGAATTCCATTACCCATAAATTAAAAACAGTATTTGTTACTAGCCGGGTTGGAAAAGGCGATTGGGAAGGTAAAGCAAATGTACCAGTTGCACTTCCAAAATGGTTTGAGATTTTCAGGGGAGAAAATCAATCTTATAAGTCAGTTGACAATGATGAGTATTCAGCGGTGTCTGGCGCCACTCCAAAAGATGATTATTTTTCAATTAGAGTTGAAGTGGAGCCAGGTTCTACATGGATTTGTTGGATTGAAATGAACCTCGCAGGAGATTACAATGATTCCTTTCCTGAATTTAATGAACAGACACTTAAGGAAGATGTGTTTAGTTGCGGGCAACCGGCTCTACTCTTCAAAGCGAGTGTCAATGCTGATGAAGGTATGAAATTTACCCCGGTTTTAGAGGCTCAATCAATTTGGGAGAATGGGGTAAATAATGTTGAACCTGTTAGCATTGGTGTAACTACTGCTAAAGACGTTTTTGATAACATGCAAATATCGATCATTCGGCCAAAACCTAAACTGATTGATAAGAAGAAAATATAAATTAATAAAGCATATCCGTAGAAAAAATGCAATACAGAACAATCAAAAATACAGATCTTAACTTGTCTGCCATAGGCACCGGCGGTTGGGCGTTTGGAGGGGGTGACTACTGGGGTGCCCAGGACCAGAGCGATGCCACGGCAGTGGTTCATGCCTCGGTGGCTCATGGGATCAATTATTTTGATACCGCAGAAGTTTACAACGACGGACGGAGCGAGTCGTCGCTGGGCGAGGCCATCAAAGGAATTCAGCGCGACAAATTGATTATTGGCAGCAAGGTTTCACCATCGAATGCGTATGCCGAAACCTTGGTGAAACATTGCGAAGATTCGCTGAAGCGCCTTCAGACGCATTACATCGACATTTACATGATTCACTGGCCCATTCATCCGCATTCCATCCGCCACTTTACTGGCGACGAAGCAATAATAAATAACCCGCCTACCATCCACGAAGCATTCGAAGCGATGCAAAAGCTTCAGAAATCCGGTAAAATCAGGTATATCGGTTTAAGCAATTTCAGCTATAAACGGCTGAAGGATGATGTTCCTGCTACGGTTCCGGTGGCTGTTAACGAATTGCCCTACAATCTGCTTTGCCGCGCTGTTGAATACGATACACTGCCGTATTGCGCGCAGAATGGTATTGGGGTGATTGGCTATATGACTTTGCTTCAGGGAATCCTGACCGGCAAATATGCCTCACTTGCTGATGTTCCGGAATGGCAGCGCCGAACCAGACATTTTAATAGCACCGGAACGCCCAAGTGTCGCCACGGAGAGCTTGGTTTTGAGCAGGAAACCGCTGAAGCCTTGAACGGAATTGAAACGATTTCCAAAAAATACGGGATAAAAATGTCGGAACTGGCTACCCAGTGGGCAATTAAATCCGGCGTAACTTGTGCCTTGGTTGGTGCCCGAAATGTGAAACAACTTGAGGAGAACGTAAAAGCGCTCGATGCTCCAGTCACCCCCGAGATAATTCAGGAGCTGAACGAAGTGACTGAAAATCTGAAAGAAAAACTCGGCAATCATTTCGACTATTACGAAAGCCGTGAAAACGACAGAACATTGTAAAAAACGACCATATTATGAAAGCATTGGTTTTAACCGAATACAAAAAATTTGAATTGCTCGATGTTCCCGTTCCGGCCATTCAACCCGACGAAGTACTCGTGAGGGTAAAAGCAGTGGGTATTTGCGGAAGCGATGTGCACGGCATGGATGGCAGCACCGGGCGACGGATACCACCCATCACAATGGGGCACGAAGCCGCCGGAGTGATTGAGTCGGTTGGCGCTGAAGTGACTGACTGGAAAGCTGGTGATCGTGTAACCTTCGACTCTACCATTTACCGGCTCGATGATTGGTACACCCGCAAAGGATTGTATAACCTGAGCGACAACCGGATGGTGTTGGGTGTGTCGTGTCCCGATTTTAAACGCGAAGGCGCTTTTGCTGAATATGTGGCTGTACCACAGCATATTTTATACAAATTGCCTGAAAAGGTGAGCTTTGAACATGCTGCGATGGTCGAGCCTGTTGCGGTTGCCCTTCATGCAGTTAACCTTACTCAAATCTCGGTAAACGACACCGCTGTGGTTGGCGGTTCCGGTATGATTGCCCTTTTTGTTATTCAACTTCTGAAACTGGCAGGATGCGGACAGATCATCACCTTTGATCTCGATCAGGACCGACTGGATTTAGCCCTGAAACTGGGTGCAACGCACGCTTTCAAAGTTGATGCAACCAATGTGCCTGAAGAAGTTAAAAAGCTCACTCACGGACGTGGAGCTGACATTGGGTTTGAGGTAGTTGGTATCACCCCGGTACTGAAAACAGTGATTGAATCGGTACGCAAAGGGGCGCAGGTTACCTTGGTTGGTAATGTTTCTCCCGAAGTGAATTTTCCTTTGCAACAGGTGGTAACCCGCCAGTTAAAAATACAGGGAAGCTGTGCTATTTGTGGCGAGTACGAGCCAGTGCTTGATTTAATTAGTCGCGGGTTGATTGAAATTGATCCGCTGACCAGCGCCATTGCTCCGTTGGATGAAGGTGTTAAATGGTTCGACCGTCTCTATAGCCGCGAAAAAGGATTAATGAAAGTAGTTTTAAAACCATAATACATTATTAAATAATGTCAACTAGAAAAGTCAAAATAGGAATTATTGGATGCGGAAAAGTAGCGCACCTTCATGCTGCTGGCATAATGAAATCAAAAAATGCAGTTCTCACAGCAGTTTATAATGAAAAAGCATGGTTTGCACAAGCCGAAGAATTTGGTAAAAAATACAACGCAAAAGCATATCATGATATTGAACAAATGATTAAAGAAGCAGGATTGGAAGCAGTACTTATTTGTACTCCCCATCCATTCCATGCTCAGGCAGTTATTGCTGCTGCAAATGCAGGTGCACATTGTCAGGTTGAAAAGCCATTGGCAGCATCGTTGCATGATTGCGATGCCATGATAGAAGCCTGCAAAAAGAATAATGTAAAGCTTTCGGTTGTTAGTCAGCGTCGTTTTTATGAGCCAGTACAACGTATAAAAAAAGCCATTGAAGCAGGCAAAATTGGCAAACCCGTTTTTGGTACCATCAACATGCTTGGATGGCGCGACAAAAACTATTACGATAGCGATGCATGGCGTGGTACATGGGAAATGGAAGGTGGCGGAGTGTTGGTTAATCAGGCGCCACATCAGTTGGATATTTTTCAGTGGTTGATGGGCCCTATCGATGAAGTGTACGGCGTTTGGCGAAATCTGAACCATCCGTACATCGAAGTTGAAGACACTGCGGTGGCCATTGTGAAATTTAAAAGCGGTGCAATTGGTAATATCATTGTGAGTAACTCGCAAAAACCCGGCATTTACGGTAAAGTACATATACATGGCGAAAACGGTGCTTCAATAGGTGTTCAAACCGATGGTGGTGCTATGTTTATTGCAGGTATGTCATCAATTACCGAACCACCGGTAAACGACTTATGGTCGGTATCTGGTGAAGAAAAAATGTTAGACCAATGGGTAAAACAAGATTCCGATTTCTTCAATTCTATCAATGCCATGGAGCATTATATGATGTTGCAGGATGAAGATTTTTGCGATGCCATCATCAATAATCGCAAACCAATGGTTTCTGGTGAAGACGGCAGAGTAACTGTTGAATTATTTACAGCTATTTATCGCTCGCAGCGCGATAATCAGCCGGTAAAATTTCCTTTATTTCAGGAAAATGACCAATTCGACTTTGATGGGAGATTATAAGAGAACCAGGAAGATTGCAAGGATATGCATAATTGGTAATGGCCATTTTGCGAACATGATTCATTATCCTTCGCTTACATCATTAACAAATGTAGAAATTGTAGGTATTTGTGCTTTTGATGAAGAACGGCTAAAACAGACGGCACGCAAATTTAAAATACCCTTAGAAAACATTCATGTTGCAAAAACACAATTTGATTATCAAAAGATGTTAATCAATCTCCAACCTGATGGGGTTTATGCGATAGGACAACCAGAACGTATGTTCGATGTTTGGGTTTGGTGTCTGGAAAACATGTTTAACCTTTTTATTGAGAAGCCAATGGGCATGACTATTCATCAATCAAGGATATTGGCATATCTGGCCTCGAAAAACAATCGTATCACTCAGGTTTGTCATCAGCGAAGGTCATCTCCGATAATGCAGAAAATGAAGGAAGAATGCCTAAAAAAAGGTCCTATAATTCACGCTATTATTGAATTTAATAAATATGACATACTTCCTGTATTCAGTGCACGTGACAGGATGTTAGACGACTTTACACACGCGGTTGATACAGCTAGATGGATATGTGGAGGAGAAGTCAAAAAAATTGAGTCTCATTGCAGGCGTATTATTTTCCCGGATATAAACTGGATTGGAACAACTCTTTATTTTGATAATGAGGCAACCTGTTATATTGTTGGGAATTGGACTTCAGGAAGGCGAATTTTTCGTGTAAATATGCATTCTCAAGGAATTTGTGCTGAGGTAGAGTTGGAAAAGGAAGCATTTCTATATAAAAATGGAAATTATGAAGGAGAAAGATTCGATACAAAGGAGATAGCCTGTAGCAAAGAATTATTTGTTTATGGTGGATTTCAGGAAAAAAGCATAGAGTTTATTAATTCTCTTTTATCAGGAAATGAACAAACCTCTTCACCTTTCTCTGATACATTAAAAACAATGGTGATATGCGAAACTATTTTAGCACAAGCACTGATTGAGAAGGTGTAATTAACTCGATTTTAATTAATTCGCTTGTTTGTATAACAAAAAACGAAATTATTAATCATTTGTTGCTAACTAAAAATTATGAAAAATAAATTGGAGGGTGAAAACCAGATAGGACAAAATAAACTCTCACGAATGCGGTGGGTGATGATCAGTTTTGCTTTTGTGGCAACTGTGCTGAACTACCTTCACCGGCTGTCGTTCAACTACCTTACTGCCAAAGGTCCGTTACATGATATGATTCCTGATGATGCCTTTGGATATATTGCCACGGCATTTTTTGTAGCCTACATGATTTCGAATGCCTTTTCCGGATTCGTCATCGACCGTCTCGGAACCAAATTGGGTTACGCCTTGTGTATGGCATTCTGGACTACTGCCGGATTGTTACATGCCATAGCGATGCTTCCATTACACTTTGGTATTTTCAGGTTTTTGCTGGGTTTGGGCGAAGCAGGTAACTGGCCGGCAGCCATTAAACTCACAGGTGAGTGGTTTCCTCCCGAAGAACGCTCAACCGCCTCCGGAATTTTCAACAGTGGTGCTGCTGTTGGAGCTATCGTGGCGCCACCTTTAATTGCCTTGTTGGGCGTAACTTTTGGTTGGCAGATTACCTTCGTTGTGATCGGTGCCCTTGGATATTTGTGGCTGGTTGCATTCTGGTTTACTTATTACACTCCTGAAAAGGCTGCCAATATGCCCAAACTGAAAAACATTCCCCCGCTGAAACTACTGCGGTCGAAGTTTGTATGGTCGCTCACTCTCTCCAAAGTATTTATGGATCCGGTCTGGTATTTCATCACTTTCTGGATTGGTCGCTACCTGGCCGACGTACACAAATGGGATTTGGCCACCATTGGCTGGTTTGCTACCATTCCGTTCATCGTGGCTGATTTGGGAAATATTCTGGGCGGTTTGTTTACTCAATTTATCATCCGGAAAGGAGTGCCTATTCCCCGTGCCCGTAAAATTTCAGTTGGACTTTTTGGCTCCATCATGGCACTTTCGCTTATTTCAGGACCATTGGTAATTGTAACTCCCGCATCGGCTCTGGCGGTGTTGGCCATTGCCGGATTTGGTTATGCAGCTTACACGGCCAACACGATGGCTTTTCCGGGCGATGTGGTTCCGGCTAATGCACAGGCTTCTGTTTGGGGAGTGGCCAGTGTTGGCGCAGGTTTGGGAGGCGCCATTTTCCAATCATTATCAGGAGTGGCTGTAAAAAATATTTCGGCGGCTTCGGGCTATTCAACAGCATACAATTTAGTCTTTCTTGGTTACGGTTTACTGGCGCTTATCGGATTAATCATCGTCCTTTTTGTAATGGGGCCACTGGTTAAAGATGAAAAGCTGCAACGAATATCGGAGGAAACAAGTAATTCAAATTAAACCGCATCGTGGTTTCGAAGAGAAAATCCTGAAAGAATTTAATAAAAATAACCACGGGTGCACAGCGCTTACAGACAATCCGACATCCGGATCGTTTTATGCTCCGCATGGCGACGGAATCAGGCTGA
>Ga0208968_1001708_pt1 | contig 11598 bp, 9 predicted proteins | sample RifOxyA3_FD_184031 | JGI IMG/M metagenome (GOLD analysis project Ga0208968, IMG submission 184031) | Groundwater microbial communities from Rifle, Colorado - Rifle Oxygen_injection A3 (SPAdes) | ecosystem: Environmental > Aquatic > Deep subsurface > Groundwater | place: Rifle, Colorado, United...
CTAAACAAATGGGATGTCGGGATTCTGGATATGCAAACGGCCCGTTTTGATGATAATCCCAGCGAGAACTTCGGGGTTGTCAGAATGAAAAGGAAGGTTTTCAATCCAAATTCGTATGTTGGCGGGATGTTCACCAGCAGACTGGGAACAAATGGAACCTACAACCTGGCTTACGGGCTCGACGGGCAGTTCAGGGTTACCGGCGATGAATACCTGACACTCCGGTGGGCGCAGACATTTGAAAATGAAGCTCAAAATCAAATTTTTAATATGTCGCCATCACGCTTTATGGTCAACTGGGAGCATCGCAATCAAAAAGGCTTTGGGTACGATTTCGTTTATTCCTGGTCGGGCAATCAATTCAATCCGGCAATTGGGTTTGAGACGAAAGATAATTACCAGCTTGTGAGGTGTATTTTGCAAAATGGCTGGTTTCCTGAAGGTGATTTTATCAGGTATCACAAGCTTTCGCTCACTGCCTATAGCTTATGGAATACTTTAAACAAACTTCACGAAACAACTGCCGGAACACTGAAATGGAATTTTGATGCAAAAAAAGGATATTCAGGAAATGTTGCCATAAATTGGTCACTGGAAAATATCGCTGAAACACTTTCGCTGGGTAACGATCAGGCATCAGTCGCACCCGGAAAATATTCATTTACCAGTTTTAGTTCCAGCTATTTCACGTCCAGTTCAAAAGCAATTTCTGCTGAATTCAATGCCGATGCCGGAAAATTCTACGACGGGTGGAAACTTTCATTTTATGCTAACCCGAAGATGAATATCGGTAGAGGTTTCGATCTCGGACTAACTTACTATCTTGATTTCGTAAATTTTCCATCCCGGACGGTGAGTTTTACTAACCATATTCCCGGATTGAAAGGACAGTTGACGCTTACTACAAAAACCGAATTGTCGGCTTTTATCCAGTATAACACAGCAGTTGACAAGGTTTTTGCCAACTTCAGGTTCAGGTATAATCCACGCGAGGGAAATGATTTATACCTGGTTTATAACGAAGGATTAAATACTAACCTTTTAAGGGAGCATCCTGCTCTTCCATACTCTGCCGGACGAACAATATTGCTGAAGTACACGTACACATTTCGGTTATGATTGCACTTTATTTTTTTTTATTATCCTAAAAAACATATCATTATGAAAACTCAATCTGAATCAGATCCGGACTGCTGTCCCGAATTCAACCCAATTCCCTGGGACGATAAAACCTTCGAATGGAAAAACAAACTGTTCGTAAAGGACAAAGTCTTCACCCTGTTTTACATGCCTATGAATTTTGGCAGTGTCATGAAAAGGTTCGATGAAAAACTGACCAAAGCCGGTGCAACTATGCCCGATTATCTTGGCCTTTCTGACCATACTTCGAAATGGAATATGGACCTTTACCTCGCGGTTGACAAGGAAATTCCTGATGCTGAAAATATCACCTTCAGCGGTAAATTTTATAGCAAAGTGTATGAAGGCCCTTTCCGCGATACCGAAAAATGGTGTAAAGACTATGATAAGGTTGCAATAAACAAAGGTTACACCATCAACAAATGCTATATGTGGTACACCTCCTGCCCGAAATGCGCCAAAAAGTACGGCAAAAACTATGTGGTGGTTATTGGACTGATTGAATAAATTTTAAAAATGGAAACAAAAAAAATTTTGTACATCAGCGGCTCACTTGGATTAGGTCACATCACAAGGGATTTGGCGATAGCCGGCGAATTGCGAAAACTAATTCCGGGAGCTGAAATTGTGTGGCTGGCCGCCAATCCGGCCTCCGATGTATTGGTTGAAGCGGGAGAAAGACTTGTTCCGGGCGCTGAAAAATACGCCAACGAAAACCTGTCAGCCGAAAAAGCTGCCAAAGGTTCAAGCCTGAATATTTTAAACTATCTGCTGAAATCGAGAAAAGAATGGAAAAAGAACATCGATTTTTTTCTAAAACTGGTTTCATCAGAGAAATACGACCTTGTGATAGGAGACGAAACCTACGAAATCAACATCGCTTTGCGTGAACATCCGGAAATAAAGAATTTTCCTTTTGTTCTTATCCTCGATTTTGTAGGACTTGATGCAATGACCCGTAATCCACTGGAACAGTTGGGTGTTTATTACTGGAACCGGGTTTGGTCGCACGATTACACGCATCATAAAAAGCCTCCTTACGAGCTTGCTATTTTTGTTGGAGAACCGGAAGATGTGCCTGATAAATCATTCGGATTCAGATTACCCAATCGTCGCGAATATGCCAGGGCTTTTTATACGTTTGTCGGTTACGTTTTTCCTTTTAACCCTACCGAATTTACTGATAAACAAAAAATTAAAAAGAGTTTGGGCTACGGTCCGAAACCACTGTTAATTTGCTCGATTGGTGGTACGGCCATCGGCAAAGAACTGTTGGAATTTTGCGGCAAAGCTTTCGATATCGTCAAAAAGAAAAGACCGGATATCCACGCTGTATTTGTTACTGGTCCGAGACTGGCCGCAGAAAGTGTTAACCTACCTGAAGGAATTGAAGTAAAGGGATTCGTCCCCTGCTTATTTGAGCACTTTGCAGCTTGCGATATTGCTGTTATTCAGGGTGGAGCTACCTCCGCTTTTGAACTTGCTGCACTTCATACACCCTTTATCTATTTCCCGCTCGAAGGCCACTGTGAACAGGCCAATGTATCGCGGATTTTAACAAAACGGAGAATCGGTATAAAAATGAACTTATCATCCTCATCGCCTGAAATGCTTGCTGACAAGATAGTTTCAACCTTAGGAGCTAATATATCTTTTCCTGCTATTCCGACTGATGGCGCACGGAAGGCTGCTGAAGCAATTACAAAGCTTCTGATGTGAAAACCCAAAATTATCAAAGGGTTGAGTCTACTCTGAAAAGTCAAAAAATATAGAATGCCACCAAATCTCCAAGACTCCAAATTGCACGAAAGACTGACTAACGATTTTAAAATAAGTTGCGGACACTAATAATCTAATGAATGGAGGAACAAAAAATGCAAACAAATGACTTACAAAAAACAAAAATTTCAGGGAAAATGACTTTTAATTTTACTCAACAGGAGGCATTTGATGTTGGTGATGTTGAAGGTCATATCGTTTCGTTGCGAAAAGCGGAAGGAACGAATGTCAATGTGGAAAAATCAGAATTCATGGATGGAGCCAATGCAGTTAACTTTTCATTTGACGACCTGGTCATGGGAAACGGTCCTCATCAGGGATACTCAAAGCTTGAGAAAAACGGCGATTTGGTAATTACCAAATGGGAAGGAAGAATTGTTACCACCCTTTCAGCCGATGGAAAACCAATCCCCTCTTTTTCAGGAACCATGTATTGGATTAAATCAGCTGGTCATTTCGCCAACATGCAGGGGGGAGGTTCCTATAAAGGCCACTTTACCTCTGAATCATCTTACAATGTTGAATGGGAAGGCGAATACTGGATTAAAAAGTAATGAACCTGCCTTTTTAGGCGTATCTCATGTATATCATATTTTACACATTTCCGCAGCTTATTTTTTGTACTGATAATACCTGCTCAAATCATATTAAGTTTTTGATTATTAAGAATAAACAAAAACTGAAATGCCATGAAGAAGCAAATTGTCACTGATTTATTTTTTTGGCTTCATATAGCGGTACAATGCCAATGAATTTTGGGCAGGTTATGAAACGCCTCGACCGGAAAGTGAGCGCTGCCGGAGCAACCATACCCGATTGTCTTTGCCTGTCAGATCACACTTCGAAATGGAACATGGACCTTTTCCTGGCTGTTGACAAAGAAGTTTCCTCTTTCTGATGAGGTTTATCCCCGGACTAACCAGCCGAATCCCTTGGGTTCAGCTTTTCTTTCATCAATAAAAACAAATCAAATGAAAACAAAAATCAAGACAAACCTGGAAATCATTTCAATGATTGCATTTATATTGGTCGTTCTTTGCTGGAGCAATGTTTCGGCAGCCAAAAAGCCTGAAAACATCAGGAAGTCAATTCCGGGATGGTCATCTGAAAAGGAATTTCAGCAATTGCAGGAATCCCTTTTGGAAGATGATTCGCTTAAAGCCGGACTCTTAAAAGCACAAAGCCTGGCACAACAGGGAAAGAAAGAAGAAGCTTCAAAAATCTACACCAATCTGATGGAAGGCTATCCTAACAATAAAGAAGTAGTTCAGGGATGGCTCATCCTGAACATGAGAAGAGCGCCAACCGGAGAGGAAGAAGCCATTGAAACATTAGATCAGTTGGCAAAACAGTATCCAAAGAATACCGCCATTATTTTCTGGAGAATGTTTTTGGAAGCTGAACATGGCAAAAATGAAGCTGCGATGAAGGATGTTGACTACCTTATAAAATTGCAGCCCGATTCAGCTATTAACTGGGTGGCCAAGGGACAGATTTGCGCTGAGATGAAACAGTTTGAGGAGGCATCGAAGGCATTTGACAAGGCGACAAAACTTGATCCGAAACGACCTGATGTTTGGGGTATGAAAGCGGGAACACTGGCCAAACTGGGCAAGTACGATGAAGCACTGGTGTCGGCAAACAAAGGAATTGAACTGATGCCAGCCTCTTTTATCGGAATATATAACCGCGCTTGTGTTTACAGCCTCAAAGGCGACAAAGCAAATGCGCTTGCTGACTTGAAGAAGGCCATCGAACTAAATCCTTCAATAAAACAACATGCCCAAACAGATGAGGATTTTAAAAGTCTTTTCGATGACGAAGATTTTAAGAATCTGACAAAATAGACACTTTCACAGCGTTTGTAACTTCTCTTTCGCCGGAATATTATATTTCGGAACATCACTATTTAAGTGATTAAGTTGTTCAATTTTAATATATTAAATGGAGGTACCAAAATCATGATCGAACATGTACACAATCACATCACGTCAGAATTGCAACAAAATACCCGAACGGACATCATCTTTATTCTGACGTCGATATTTCTTAACCTGATTACCCTTGCGGTGAATTCAGGCATGTCAAAAGAATCACGGACAAGCTCTTCAACTTTAATCGTCATGTTTGTTTTTGTAATCCTCATTATTCTGGTCAATCTGGTGGTTGTCATCGGATTAATGAAAGGGAAGCAGACCCGCGAGAAACTGTTGAAAGGTTTAATCAGCATGTATAAAGACCAGAATGTGGATAAGTATTACGATTCGTCACTGCTCGAAAATTATAACCTGAGGTATAACCTGTTTATTCTGGTGGTCGTTTTTACCGGAGTGATTGCGATGATCGTACCTTTTATATTGAGGTAATTTAATTTATCGGATGAATTTCCAGACAATAGTGTGAAAAACTATCACAATGAATGCCAATTCAATTGAAGATAAAATATTTTTAAACCGTTTAACTAAAATTACGGAAGCTAATCTTTCCAACGATCAGTTTGGGGTGGCAGAACTAGCCCGGGAGATGGGAATGAGCCATTCGTCTATTCATCGTCATTTAAAAGCCATTACTAACCAGTCAATCAGTCATTTTATTTGTACCATACGCCTAAATAAAGCCATGGAAATGCTTCAGCAAAACGAGGCAACGGCTTCCGAAATTGCCTATTTGGTAGGCTTTAACAGTCCTGCCTATTTTAACCACTGTTTCCATGAATATTTTGGTTATCCCCCTGGTGAAGTAAAGAAGAGATTTTCAGCGGATAAAATTGAAGGAAATGAATTGATTGAAATAAGTGGTATTGAATCGAAACAACTTATAACCGATTTCGAACCTCCAACATTTATCCAAAGAAAGTTTATCCATAAAAAAGTTTATCTGTCATTAGGCGCCGTTTTAGTTTTGTTTGTAATTGCATGGTTTATTTATTCTTATTTTATAAACAGTAATTTTCATCCGAATCATTTAAGTCAGCAGAATAAGGAAATGTCGATTGTGGTACTGCCTTTTAAAAATCTCAGCGACAATCAAAATAATCAATACTTTGCTGATGGCATTACCGAAGATATTCTTAATAATCTATACTGGATTACATCTTTAAGGGTTGTATCGCGTACTTCGGCAGAACAGTTTCGCGAGAGCACACTTTCGGTACATGAGATTGCCCGTAAAATGAAAGTGAATTATGTTCTCGAAGGCAGTGTTCGTCAATATGACAACAAAACCCGGATAAGTATCCAGCTTATCGATGCCAGGATTGACAAACATATCTGGTCGTCAAATTTTGATCGTGAACTCACTGATATTATTGGTGTCCAGGGCGATATCGCTATGCAGGTTGCACATAATCTTGATGCTGTTATTTCCAGCGAGGAAGTCATCCGGATTGGCAAGATTTCCACACAAAATCACGAAGCGTATGATAATTATTTACGTGCCAGGTTTTTGTTGCATAAAGCCAACAGTCCGCAGCGCATCGGTTTCGACAAACAGGGAGTAACCAGCTGCATTGGATATTACGAAAAAGCCATCGCTGCAGATTCAACTTTTGCCGAAGCTTATGCAGGTTTGGCAAACGCCTGGTTTAATCTCTCGGCCTGGGGATTTTTACCAGCATACGAGGGATTCCCAAAGGCAAAAGCATACAGCAAAAAAGCTATTGAACATGACCCGGATTGTGCTGAAGCCCATGCCGTAATGGGAGCGCATTTCATTTGGGGCGGAGGACGTAATATTGCTGAAGGAAGTAAAGAACTTAAAAAAGCGGTTGAACTGAATCCTAATTTTTCCACGGCACACCAGTGGTATGCCCAATCTCTCATGATTACCGGTCCGATTGAAGAAGCCCGTCTGCACGTTAACCGGGCGCTCGAACTGGAACCCTACTTTTGGGTGGTACAAACCCTGAGTGCATGGATTTATTATTTCGAAAAAAAATACGGTAAAGCCATTGTAGAATGTAAGGTTGCACGGGCACTTAATCCGGATTTTGTTGATAACAACTGGTTATTTGTTTTAAACTACGCCAAACTGGGCGAAGGAGAAAAAATGTTGCATGAGCTTCAGTCAATTATTAAAAAATATTCACGGGATGAAAAATACCTGGAAGAAATTCAAATGGACTTCAATGAAAAAGGAATATCCGGAATTTTTATGTGGCTTGATGATGTCAATCAGAATAAACCCATTAAGGTTGAAGGAATGGACGGCCACCCATTTTACAGTGCCTGGTGGAATGCCATATTAGGAAACAAAAATGAAGCAATTTACTGGCTCGAACGAACACTGGAATATCCACGTCCACTGGGGCACTATTCCAATCTGATTACCACCAACCCCGACTTTGATCTCCTTCGCGACGATCCCCACTTTCTTGAAATCGTGGATAAATTGGGACTCACTCCCTATCACAAGCGACCAACAAAATAAATCTTCCTCACAAAATTTTGCAATCCCCTGCAACATATTTGAAAGAATTTTCAAAAAATTGAAAGTTTTTGCAATATAGTTGCTATGACTTGCCTGCTTTTTCTCCCGAAATTTAATTCGGATTAAATCATTTCAGTTTTACTTGTTCAACTAAAAATCAATATCATGAAAAAATTTTTCCTTGTAATTCTTGGGATATCACTTTTTGGAGAAATAAGCAACTGCCAAAATTTAATAAGGGTTAACAATAACCCGGGCATCGATGCTGACTATACAAACCTGCAGGATGCCAACGACAATTCCAGTAATGGCGATACTATTTATGTGGAGGGTTCTGAAACAGCTTATCCGGGTGCCGACATTTCTCATAGTGTAACTATTATCGGTCCGGGCTATTTCCTGAGTGAAAATCCCAAAACCCATGCGAACGGATTAGAAGCAAAGTTTAACGGTGATATTAACTTTAATACTGGTTCTGCGGGAAGTATAATAACTGGATGTAATTTAGGTTATTACTCTATAAGCATTAACGAAAATGACATTTCAGTTATTGGATGTGTTGTTTATGATGTTAAACTATCTAAACTATCTGGTGTTACTGAGAATATACTCGTTCTTCAAAATTACATAACCAATAGTATTCATTCAAATTCATACAACAGTCCAATCACAAATTCTATAATTTCAAATAATATTATTGAAGTATATATATTGATATCATCTCCAAATAGTTCTATGCAAATTGTCAATAATGTATTCGGGGGTAAAGGAAGTTATGCTTTTTCAATTGACTGTTCCAATTCAACCATTCAAAACAACATTAGTACAAGCAGTAGTGCACAAATAAAAGTGAATGCCGGCAATACCATCACAAATAATATTTTGGCAAGCAACGGTACCAATACCAATGGCAACCAATACAATGTGGCCATGGCCAATGTTTTTGTCGATCATAATGGCTTGAAGGGTTACAGCACCGATGGCAAATGGCAATTAAAAGCAGGGTCTCCAGCAATTGGTGCCGGAGTTGGCAGTGTGGATTGTGGGGCTTATGGTGGCGTAAAACCCTACGTTTTGTCAGGATTACCCGATCTTCCGCATATTTATGAAGCTTCTATTCCCTCAACAGCTAATTCAAATAAAGGATTGAAGGTGACAATAAAAGTAAAATCAGGACAGTAAATTCTCTTAAAATAATGTAGGATGAAACTATATATAATTACTTTAGTTTTATTTGCTGTCTCAAGTTTATGTATTGGACAACAAATAAACCGGGCAGAATACTTTATTGGAGTCGATCCGGGTTTTGGTCTGGCTACACCAATAGTAATCTCAACACCGGGAGAAGAGCTTTCTTTAGACTTTACAACAGATATTCAAACTCTTTCCGAAGGGTTTCATTTTATAAACATTAGGGCACGCGATGACTTGGGGAAGTGGGGGCATCCTGCTCAGAGGCTTTTTTATGTTTTTAAAACTCAATCTAATATTGATAAGGCAGTAACCGATATTGAATATTTTATTGATATCGATCCCGGTTTTGGATTGGCCACACCTGTTACAGTTTCTTCGCCTGGTAATATTATAACTTTAGACTTTACGGCAGTTATTGAATCTTTAACGGAAGGTTTTCATTTTATTAACATCAGGGCACGCGATGATTTGGGAAAGTGGGGACACCCTATTCAAAGGATTTTTTATGTTTTTAGATCTCAATCTGCTGCAGATAGGGAAATAACCGGCATTGAATATTTCATCGATACAGACCCCGGATTTGGTAAAGCAACCCCGGTTGAAGTTCCATCACCCGGGAATGAAATCACAATAAATTTCGATGTTGATATCTCTTCATTAAGTGACGGTGATCATATATTGTATGTTCGTTGTAAAGATGCACTTAACCGCTGGGGACAAATGCAATCACAGGGCTTTACGTTTACCATAACTAATGTTGGTGTAATAAAGATAGAGTCATTGTTCAAGCTTTATCCGAATCCAGGCAACGGTGATTTTTACATAGAATTTTCAGAAGAACAAAACAGGCAGGCAATGCTTACAATTGAAGATTTAAATGGGAAAACAGTGCATATGGAAGAACTTTACAATAGAGTTAATTTGTTGCACCTAAATTTGCTATCGGGGCTGTATTTGGTTAATTTGAGACTGAAAGATAAAAACTACCAACAAAAAATTATAATGAAATAAAAGGACAAACTTTCACAGCTACATTATTGAAAGAATTTTCAAAAAATTGAAAGTTTTTGCAATATGGTTGCTATGGACGATGAATCTTCTGAAATGGAGCTAAAAAAAGCTAAGGTTAAACCGGTAACGGTTACTGTGCCTTTTAAAGCTGATTTTGTTGGAACTTATATGGCAGGAACAGGGCCAAACAGTGAATGCGGAGAATGTCCTACCGATGCGAATGGCGTTCCTATTGGCCCTGAATGTTGGGGAATCGTTATCAATGACGATGAGGGAACAGGTACTCACCTCGGCAAATTTACTCATCACTTCGAGTTTTGTGTCGAATTTATCAGTGGAATTTATCCGGGGACAACCGGACATATGGAAGCCTGGTTTGTCGCTGCCAATGGTGATAAATTATTTGTTGCCTGTTCAGGTCAGGTTTTAAATGGAAGATTGGATTATCATCCCGAAGATGTGAATTCATACTTTAAAGATCCGTTTGAAATACTTGGTGGAACAGGAAAATTTAAGGGTGCAACAGGAAGTGGATGGACAGATGATTATAACAGAGATTCGTATCCTGCCAATTCATTTCATCACTGGACCGGAACGATAACAATGGTGAAAGGCAAAAAATAACTCAAAAAAACTGTTGCCACGGAACCTTTTCAAATTCCGATTTAATCCATTGGTTCAAAAGCATTGGCGCAGTTTTTCTCCCCCTCTGTTTTTATTGAAATTAAAATTTCAGTTTGAACGGAGAGGGTTTTGTTTTTACGATGCAACTTCAATTGAGCAGGTGACTTTTCGTCACCTGCTCAATAAAATCAGATTCGCTATTTCACCACCGCCTCCCACAAAACTTCCACCGGATGCAGCACTTTTCGTCCGGTTCCATCCTCTATGTGGTGGCGGCAGGAAGTTCCGGGAGCTGCAATAATTTCTTCGGAAGTCGATTTTCTGACAGCCGGAAATAAATCCAATTCTCCAATTTGCATGCTCAGTTCGTAGTGTTCTTTTTCGTAGCCAAACGAACCGGCCATTCCGCAACATCCGCTTTTAATTTCCTGAACGGTATAGTTGGCAGGCAGTTCAAGCATATTGCGGGTGGGTAGGGTAGAGGCGACTGCTTTTTGCTGACAGTGTCCGTGAAGTTTAACGACTTTTGTGTCGGTACAAAACTGCTCACTCCGGATGTTTCCCTTCTCCATTTCCCGAACCAGAAATTCTTCCAGCATCAGTGCATTTTTTGCCAGTGCTTTTGCTTTTTCCTGAAGTGGTTTTTCAACCAGTTCGGGATATTCATCCCTAAAAGTCAATATGGTGGAAGGTTCAATTCCGATGAGCGGAGTTTCTTCCGAAATCATTCCGGAGAGTTGGCTGACATTGAAATTGGCGATTTGTTTGGCTTTCCGAAGTAAACCTTTCGAGAGGAAGGTCCGCCCGCTTTCAAGATGCTTGGGAATTACTACTTCATAGCCCAATTTGTTCAGCAGCAAAATGGTTTTTATCCCGATGTGACTTTCGTTGAAATTGGTAAACTCATCGGCAAATAAATATACTTTTTCAATTCTATCCTTGGCCAACAATATTGGTTTGCGGTACCATTTTCTCAAACTTAGTTTCGATAGTTCTGGTATTTTTCTTTCCGGAGCCAAACCAATCGCTTTTTTAAACAGATTGGTTGAGGTAATCAGGTTGGTAATCGAGCGGAAAGCCATCCCAAGTTTGTTGATTCGCGGCAGATATGCAATCAGCAGCGACCGCATCGGAAATCCATGCTGGTCGTAATATTGCTGCAAAAATTCAGCTTTGAATTTGGCCATGTCGATATTTGAAGGGCATTCCGATTTACAGGCTTTGCACGACAGGCAAAGATCCAATACCTGAAGCACTTCTTCCGAATCAAACACATTCTCTTTTTGCGGTCTTGTCAGGTATTCGCGCAAAACATTGGCGCGTGCGCGCGTCGTTTTATCTTCATCGCGGGTAGCCATGTACGAAGGGCACATTGATCCGCCAATCAGGTTGCTTTTGCGGCAGTCACCCGATCCGTTGCAC
>Ga0208968_1001712_pt1 | contig 11573 bp, 21 predicted proteins | sample RifOxyA3_FD_184031 | JGI IMG/M metagenome (GOLD analysis project Ga0208968, IMG submission 184031) | Groundwater microbial communities from Rifle, Colorado - Rifle Oxygen_injection A3 (SPAdes) | ecosystem: Environmental > Aquatic > Deep subsurface > Groundwater | place: Rifle, Colorado, United...
GTTTTTAATCTTTGAAAACTCTGTCAGTAACTCTCTATGATATTTTCTTGGAATCTCTGATGATTTGAAATTTCCGTAATTCAGTAGTTGATTGATGAATAAACTAAAATATTGCATGATATTATTAGACCTCTATTTTGACTTTTGCGTACTCCTTAATAGAGGTCTAACCTATTTCTTGCACTATTTCAAAAATTCAGTAATAGCATTAAGTAAAAAGTTTTTCTCTATTATTAAGTATACTAAAGATTTGGAAATACTGAAAAGCTGGACAGTAAACAATCAAGATATCAGAAGGATTTATTTAGCCAATAAGCAAGGTAAGTATTACCTATATGCAAGCTATATCAGTATGTCTGATAAAGATATTGGGGTTTTTATTCAGCAGGGAGAGCTTCAGGACATAGAGCAAATGAATGAACGCAGTATACTTGATTACTGGAATGGAATCTTTACTTCTTGATTTCCTCAAAGGGTAGGAATAATAGTTATACCCTTTTCATCTTCATCAAGTTTTTCTATTGCATTCTTCGATGGGGTCGGTAAAATCTACCTCATACTTTGGGACAAAAAATATCCAAAAGTTTTCCTAAAATTTTATAGGACCAAAATTAAGCCCTGTTAATTTTATTTCAGATAGTTATTTTAACCTGACAAGATTAAACTTTCAAAATAAAGGCTACTGTGTGGCTATAAATCCCATTTCTTCTTTAGCTCTTTAGCAAAATAAGAATCTTTCAAAAATTCCGGGAGTTCTTCCAGATACTTTTTAGCCTGTTTAAAGTTAAAATCAAGTGGGGAACTTGGTTTAATGCTTTTCTGTTCAGAAAGATATTTTCTTGTATTTTCAACAGAAATATAATTTTGTCCTTCTTGTTGCTTCTGCCTAAAATCTAAAACTTTATTTTTAACAGAATTGTTTAATTTCTTTGTTTTTATTTGTTCATGACATGGAGGTGAAATATTTTCACTTTTTGGTGTAATTTCTTCACTTTTTTGTGAAGTATCTTCATCCTGGATGAGCTGCAGGATCTCATAAAATTTTCTAGTAAAATATATCTTTTTTTCAGTTCTAACTATAAGACCGAATTCAAAAAGCTCTTTTAATCCTGTTTTAACTTGTCTATCAGAATACCCGGTGCATCTAGCAAGTTTATCTATTCCCGGAAAACTATAACCTAATTTTGGATTATACATGTTTGCAAGGTTAAAGATTATAAGCCTACCCACTGGCTTAATATCAATCTTGCTAAATAAATCCTGTCTGGTTATTTCAGAAACCAGATCAAAGCTCTTAATGTTGACGTGAACCGCTTCTTGTAACATCTCTCAAACTCCTCCTAAAAAATACCATAACAAACTATTGCACTTTTCCGAGAAGCTGATAGAATATACTTAAGAATTTAAAAGCGTACTTCTCGTAAGTGCGTTTATTTTTTTATGTAAATCTTGCATCTAGAAAACAAGATTTTTATCATGTCGCATGTTATAACTTTGTGATGAGGTTGTCAATATTGTTAAATTAACAGGTTATCGAATTAATTTAATCAAGTTAAAGGGTTCAATATAACTATGAAAAAACTTACTATGCAAGAGTTCGCAGATTATTTAGGTTTATCTTATAACGGAGCAGATAAAAAGGTTCAAAAGCTCGTTAATGATGAAAGTTTAATTAATAAAATTAAATTAGTTAAAGAGTTCGAGAGTAACAGAAATATTAAAAAAGTAATAATAGACGATAGTTTTCTGGTTGAAATTAAAAAAGAATATAACCAGTTAAACGAACCTGTGAAAAATGAGTTAAATAATTTAAATGAACAAGTTAAACAGGAAAATAAACAGTTAAGCCAGGAGTTAAATCCAGAGTTTATGCAAAAGCTTGTAACTGAGATTATAGCTACAAAAGATAAGTTAATAGGTTATGCTGAACAAGTTGGACAGGTTAAATTATTAACCGATTCAGAAAAGAATTATAAAAATGAATATCTCAGGCTAGTACAGGAAAATGCTGTTTTAACCAGTAAGTTAAGTGAGTTAAATACAAAAATGGAAATAATTGAAGCTGAAAATAAATCATTTAAAGAGCAGCTGGATAAAAAGTCATCATTGTTTGGAATATTTAAGAAGTAGGAATAAGTTAACATGATTTTCTTGATGTTTTTGCCAGCTGCATTAGTAATTACAATTGTAATATGCTTAATAATGTCTGTTGTAACATTTCTAATTAGTTATATTATTAAGCTTCATGTTTTATGCCGCAATACCTTTTTCTCTTGTTGTTCATGATGCAACAGCTGGGAATGATGAATAAGTAATAATAGGGCAATATAAACTTAATGACGTCTAAAAGCTTTTTTACATATATGTTATTAACCATAAACAATAAGCTCTATTGTGGTTATACGGATGATCTTGAGAAAAGATTTCAATGTCATCTATCCGGCAAAGCTTCAAAGTTTACCAGGGCAAACAAACCTTTAAATTATGTCTATACTAATGAGCATCAAAGCAAGTCAGAGGCTATGAAAGAAGAATGCAAGATTAAAAAGCTTATAAGAAAGCAAAAAGAAGAATTGATTAATATAAAATAGTTGTCATTATTTGCAATTATATATTTTCTGCCAGTATTGACACCTGATACGTTACAGGTTATAATAGTATCAGAAAGGTTAAAAAAATGATAATAAGCTTTAAACACAAAGGATTAAAGAATTTTTTCTATAAGGGTGACATTTCAGGAATTAATCCAAACCATACCAAAAAATTAAAATTAATTCTTTTTAGGCTTAATTCAGCAACCATTATTGATGATATGAATATATCAGGCTATAGGCTTCACCCTTATACAAATATGAAAGAAGTTTGGTCAGTTGACGTTAGTGGAAATTACAGAATATTATTTCAATTTATTGATGGAAACGCTTATATAGTTGATTACTTAGACCCTCATTAAAAGGAGAAATATCATGGATTATGAAAAACTAGGAATAATGTTTGACCCGCCACATCCAGGCGAAATAATTAAAGAGGAATATTTGGAGCCATTAGGAATAACTATTACTGAAGCAGCTTTGAAACTTGGTGTAACCAGAAAAGCACTTTCTGAGCTTGTTAATGGTAAATCAGGTATAAGCCCAAAGATGGCTGTTAAGCTAAGCAAAGCATTTAATACTAGTCCTCAAATGTGGCTTAATATGCAGTCTCAGTATGATTTATGGCACGAACTGCAAACTTATCAACCAGATGATGTTGAGGTAATGCATAAAGCAGGATAGACAAAAGGATTTTTAAAAGGCGAATTGAGAAAGATCCTCAAAATATTTAGTTAAAAAACCCGGTCACACTATTTGACCGGGTTTTTTGTTGCTAAAAATAGCCCATTAAAGCCCTTAAAATTGTTTCTAGGTGTTTTGATACCTGAAGCATAAAAAATCTTCAGGATGGGGATTAATTACTATGTCAGAATTGATGTTTTATCATTGCTGGAAATTCTCAAATTATTCTAAACATTTTGAGAAATTTTAAAATATTCCAGATTAACATATATAGATTAATTCAGTTATTCTGTTTGATATGGGTTTTAAAGATAGGTTTCATACTAGTAAAAGGGTATTGAAAGAGTTTTAAAACAATTAATATCCTGAATTTTGTCAGGCCCTAAAAAAAGGGGAATATGATAAAAAGTGGACAAAATGGACACCTAAAAAAATAGCAGAAGAATATTCGAAATTCGAATTATCTCCAAAACAAATATCAGACAAGGCAAATAAAGAAAACTGGAAAAAACAAAAATCGAAAATCGACGAAAAAATATCCTAAATTTTCGGAGTCCTTAAAAAAGGGATGGATTTTATAAAACTGAACGAATCGAACACATAAAAAAGATAAATTTTTCAACACTAAAAAAAGAGATAAGATGAATAATAAGAACGACATTATAAAAAGAAAAACAAACCATCATTTCGAATGATAGTTTGAGTAGAAATCCAAACACATTATTTTTATGCTCAAATTTTCAACTTCGAAAAATTAGAGGCTCAATTTTCAATAATCGAAAATAAAGGAATTTTCCCATTTTGCAAAATCTAAAGCAGATATAAATGCTCAAGCTGCTAGAATCGATTTTAAGACGTTTAAAGTTTAACCTGATGATGTAATGTTTAGCCAGGCATTTTTTATAAGGCTTTGATCATATTAACTATTATCGGACTATTTCAAATAGAAAGAGTTTAAAAAGGATGATCAAAAAATAGTAAAAGAATTGTATAAAAACTGTATCGGATTTTAATAAAAAACCGATACAGCCACAAAGGGCCATGCCGGACAAAAGTTTAATTTAAACCATAACAAGCCTTTTCTTCGTTTTCTTTGAGCTTTCTTCTTTTTTTGCTTCTGCTAATGCTTTACTGGTACAACTGTTTTCTTGAGAAAAAATATATTTGCCCCTTCTTTATTCCAGATAAAGCCTGATATATCGTTGAAAACTTCTATAGCATCCGCCTTATCATCAAATGTTCCGATTGTATATGTTCCCAAATTTTCTAAACAAACATTCAAACAGAAAGAGCTATTTTGTTGCTGTATTTTCATTAGCATTATTTTATCGGCATCCAAAACTAAGTGATCTGTACTGTTTATAATCTGTCTTTTCATAGTTCATTCTCCTATCTTAATTAACGCTACATTCTAACTTTGCTATATGCTTATATAATACGTTTCCACTTTTTAATGCTAATTGTTTTTTGATATAGCTTACATATCCACCCTGTAATATAATTTGATTCTCTTTTAATAACTGCTCAAATTCATTTGTATTAAGGTTATTAGGTGATATATAGCTGTATTCTGTCACGCTGTCAAAAGCCCGGCCTCTGAAATATGTTGTATAATTCTTGCTTTCAAATTCGTTTATTTTCATCTCTTTGTCCTCAGAGGGGTTAATTAAAACCCCATTCTTACGATTAATTTTTTAGTGGTTTCTGCATCTCTGTTCTTAATTGCTATTTGTAACTTGAAGTAAATCTTTTGAGTATATGCACTGTATCCGAATGATCCTGTTTCTCTTGCTTTTTCATTTACTCTGTTTAATCTTTCTGACCAGTTCATTTTATTTACCTCGTTTATTTAACTTTTTGCTTAACCTTATGATATTATTGTACTAATGATTAAGCATAATGTCAATACTTTAATATACTAATAAATTAACAAAAATTCATAAAGATTTAGCATAAAGTTGAATGTATTAAGCATTATGCTATACTATTAGAAATAGCAGTATAAAAAGGAGAACAGACAATATGATTAAAAGTCATTTATCAAAAATAATGGGTGAGAAACGCATTACTATTAAAGAAGTACACGAAAAAACGGGACTCTCCAGGAACACAATCTCTAATCTTTACAATGAAAAAACTAAAATGATTGATTTTGATACACTGGATAAACTCTGTGAATTTCTTAATTGTTCAGTCTGTGATTTGCTAGAACATATCAAAAATTAATATGCTGGTATGAGCAAGATATAAATGAGGTTTAAATTATGCCTAAAAGAAAGATTAATAAAATTATTCAAGAATTAAACAAGCTTATTAAAGAACAATTCCCTGATTTTAAAGGCTTATATTTGTATGGTTCACAAGTAAAAGGCGGTTCTCATAAAGATAGTGATGTTGATGTTGTTGCTATTTTTGATGATGTATCAAGGGAAAAGATTTTTGAGCTTGGCGGTATTTTAGCTGATTTGATGTATAAGTATGATATTTACATTGATCTGCATCCTTATACACCGGAAACAATCAAGAGAAATCCTTATTATTATAATGAGGTAGTGAATAAAGGAATTTACTATGATGCTGCATAAAAACACTATGGCTAAAATATCTATTCAAAAAGCTGATGAAGCACTAAAAGCAAGTTATGACACTCTTGATATAAACTTAAATACAGCTCAAAACAGAGCTTATTATGCTATTTTCTATATGGTTATGGCTCTGGCATATCTGGATGATTTTATTACAAAAAGCCATCATAAGCTTATGGGACAGTTTAACAAGAGATATATCTATCAGGAAAGAGTTTTTGATAAATCGCTAATTAAAATTTATAGTACATTGATTTTAAATAGGGAATTATCTGACTATGATCTTACTGCAAAACCAATAAAAGAGGATGTTTTAAAAGATATTGAAGATGCTAAAACCTTTATTGATACTGTTAAACCCTATATTCTGGAAAGATTGGAAAAGGAATCTGAATAAATATGCCTGAAGATCTTAGGGGAACAGCTAAATTCTATTGCCACAAATGCAGCAAACAAGTTGAGAATGTGATTTATTCTCAGGATAATTCAACTAACCCACCTGCTCAAGTATGGCTTTGTGACAAGTGTTTTAATACTATACCGGCATGCAAAGGCAATGATTTAATATCAGAGTATGAAGCCAAGTTAAAACAGAGGAATAGATAAAACAAAACCCGCACTGGTAATGCGAGTTAAAAGGAATTTATTAAATTTATGATTATATTATCTCAAATTAATATAGTAAATACAAGAGCCTTACTTGATTTAGTGAGGGCATGCCGGCATGGATAATGATATAAACAAAAAATCAATAATAGAAGAGCTGGAATATTATTCTATTTGCTATTTAAAACAGGAGCTAGAAAAAGATTTCAGCTCTATAAATTGGCATTATCCCAGGATTGCAATAAACTATAGAGTAAAATTAGACCAGGAAGACATTAATATACAAGATGTAATAGAAATTAAAACCCTTAATTCTAAGGTGATAACAGATATTCCTAACTCTAAGGAATTATCAAAGGGCATGTTTAATCTTGTAAAAGGTGTTTATTTTGATAATACTGATGAGACTCTCCATATCTCAGATGAGCAATTAAAAAAAGAGATTTTAAGTAAATTCAGTATTAATAATGGAATAGATTTAATTCCCGCTATCAGTTATTTATCATATGGTTGGGCTAAAAATATAACCTTAAACCTTGAAAATGGTGAAATAAAAGAAATTTTATTTTATACAGTTATTGAACCTTTAAAAATAAATACCTTTTTAAACTGTCCTGATGTTGCAGAATATCAAGTAAAAGCCGGTTTAGATTCAGGAGAATTTGATTTAAATTCATTGAAAGATGAGGCAAAAAAAGAACTTATTGATCATATTTTTTATGAAATTAATATACAGAGAGCTAAAAATAATAGAGAAGAATTTTTAAAAGTTTCAGTAAATGATGTAACATTTTACATTGATACGGACTTATTGAAAACTGAAAATGAAATATTCATCACTAATAGACCTGATTTTGCTACCAATAAGCACAAAATAGTAATCAATAATCCTGATAAAGCCTGCCAGAAGACTAGGATTGATTATAAAGTAACAATTAAAATCCAAGCCATAAAGTTAAAAGAGAAATTCCCTGAAATTACCTATAAAGTTATAGCTGAAAGATTAGGTACAACCGAGCAAGTAATTAAAAACATATTTAGCAAAAAGTCAAAAGTAACCTTGGTTACCTAAAAAGTAATCTTGCAAAAGTTACCTGATATAGATTTCAATACCTCAAGAAAGCTTACAAAAGGAAGTAATGAGGTATTTTTATTATGCAAAAAGATTATTTAACGACATTCGATGTTGCAAAGTTGTTTAAATGTACAGTTGATGCAATACATTTAAAACTTCACAGGGGAGTATTCCCTAAAGAAACATTCTTCAAACTTGGCAGACGTATTTATTTTAATGAGGAAAAGCTTATTAACTGGCTGGAAGGAGGAGCTGCTTAAATGGAAAACAAAAAACCCGCAAATAAGCGGGAATTACTTAAAAAACTTAACTCTTTTATATCGAAATCAAATATTCCTGTAAGAGATTTACTTGAACCAATCCTGCAAATAGTAATTAGAAACTACCTGAAAGGAATTCAAATATGATTAATGAGATTATTATAACAGAAACACAGAATAACCGATATACACAGAACGAGAATTTTTCAGACTGCCTAATCTCAATATTTGAAGGTGAGGAATTTGGTTATTTTTCAGATGGTGTTTTCGTTGCTAATGATGCCTGTAAAATTTTAGAATATGCAGATCCAGATCAAGCAATACGAAAATTGGACAATGATGAAAAGCTAATCCGTACAATATACCGATCTGGTCAAAATAGACAAATGTGGTGTATTACTGAATCTGGATTATATTCATTGATACTCAGATCAAGAAAAGCGAAAGCCAAAAGACTAAAGAAGTTTGTTACAAGTAAAATACTACCTGAAATAAGAGCTACAGGTTCATATAATTCAGCGCCACAATTAACAACTAAAGAGATCCTGCAGATAGCTTTAAGAGCTGAGGAAGAAAGAGAAACTTTGCTACAGCTTACCACTCAACAAAACCAAGTTATTCAAGAATTGAAACCTGTAGCTGAGTTTGTTGAAAGTACGTTTAAAGCCTCAAAGACCTCTATTTATATAGGGGAATTTGCTAAAATACATGGCTTTATCTACCCAACCGGGCAAAAAGTGAGCTATAAAGGCAAAAATGGAATATTTGAGCTATTAAGGGGAGAAGTGGAGGGCTACAGGCATATAAAATATTTAGCCTGGAATAATGTCGCACTGGCAAAATATGACTCTAATCATGGTAACGGCTATTTTGAAGTAAAAGAATATGAGGAGAGCTTTGCTCCATCCTCAAGAATCACCCCAAAAGGGCAGGCAGCAGTATTCAAGAAGTTTGCAGAGAATGGTATTCATCCAGAAAGTTCGTTAGGAGTGTAAATTATGGCAATATTTAGACAAATACATACTAGTTTCTGGCAGGATGATTTTGTATTAGAGCTTACTCCAGAGGAAAAGTATTTCTATATATATCTAATGACTAATACTAAAACATCGGCATGCGGTATATATGAACTACCAAAGAGAATTATAGAGTTTGAAACAGGATATAACAGGGAGACAGTTGATAAATTAATACAAAAGTTTATTGAATATGAAAAAATATTATATTCAGAACACACAAACGAGCTTATAATATTAAATTGGTTAAAGTATAACAACTATAAAAGTTCTAAGACACAGACTTGCATAAAAAGAGAGCTTGAAACTGTTAAAAATAAAGACTTTATAAGTATAGTCAATAAAATTATTATGCCCCATACAAGGGGTATAGATACCCCATCCATACCCCATCAAAGGGGTGCGAACAAGTAGAGATGCCCCATAGAAGTAATGATATAGATATAGATATAGACATAGATATAGACATCGAGAAAAAAAATTCTGACGAAGAAAAAGAAAAATTTATCAAATTGATGTTGATGTCTGAATATAACTTTATTAATCCTATAGATAAACCTTTAGAACTATCTAAGTTATATACTCAGCTAAAAGCAGAATTTAAAGACATAGATTTGATAACAGTAGCAGGAAGATTTTGCGCCAGTAAGCCTAAAAAAGACGGTAACCATAAATCATATATGAGAAGTATCTGCGAAAATCTATTAAAAGAGAAGCAAACAGGTGTAGAGGGTTGGCACTAATATGAGCCTGATCCGGGTATGGAGAATTTATAAATGGAAAAACTAACTCCTCACAATTTAGACGCTGAAAAGTTCGTTTTAGGCTGTATTCTAACTGATAACAACAGTATGATTAATATAATAGATAAACTAAAACCTGATTATTTCTACAATACAGCTAATAAAAAAATATTTGAAGCTATGGTATTTCTGCATAAAGGTGACATTCCAATAGAATTAATAACTTTGTCAGAGTACTTTAGCTATCAGAATAAGCTTGATGATATTGGCGGTAAATCTTATATATCAAGTCTAAACAGTGAAATAATATCAACTGCTAGTATTGGGTATTATGCAGATATTGTTAAAAAGAAACATACATTAAGACAGATTATTAAAGCTAGTCAATCAGCAATACAACTGGCTCAAAGCGAATCAGACCCAGACTCTATAATTGAGAAAGTACAAAGCAATTTCTTAGATATTCTTATGAATACCGGAAATACTGATGTTATTAGCCTTTTAGATTGCTTAAACGAAATCAGCAACACAGTTGATAGTCAATATGAAGAGTATAAACAGACAGGACAAATTGTAAAAACAGATATATATAAAACAGGATATGAGCAACTTGATAGGGCTTTAGTCGGTGGATTTAGAAAACAGGACCTTATTGTATTAGGAGCAAGATCAAGAATAGGTAAGAGTGCTTTTATATTAAACCTAATAGCAAATATGGCTATAGGGAATGACATACCAATGTTAATAGTTAGCTTAGAAATGAAGAGAGAAGCTTTAGGAAAAAGATTATTTTCCATAGAGTCAAATATTACTAAATCTAAGTTTGAATACGCTAATCTATGGACTGAAACAGATTTTAGGGTTAAAAGCCACACATTAAAGAAAATAAGTGAGAATTATGCTCCTGTTTTTATAACAGATAAACCAAAGCAAACTCTATTAGAAATAGAATCAACCGCTCAAAAGTTATTCATAGAGCATAAGAAGCCAGGAATTATATTTATAGATCACCTTAGTTTGATTCACTGTTCAGAAAAAATTGAGGGTGGAGAACGTGCAGTAATTGACTATATTACAAGAGAACTAAAAATAATGGCTAGGCGGCTTAATTCTCCAATAGTTGTTTTATCTCAATTGAACAGGGAAACCGATAAAACAACAGATAAAAAGCCTACTCTGTCAAATCTTAGAATGTCAGCAATGATTGAAGCTAACGCAGATATAGTTTTATTGCTACATAGAGATGATTGTTACAGAAAAGCAGGAGACCAAAAGACTAATAAAGCTGAATTATCAATTGCAAAAGGTAGAGAGGGTGGAACTGGCTATATTACATTTGATTTTATTGATTATCTTACTAAGTTCATTGAAAAAGAAGGGGAGTTTTAGATGAAAAATATTGATATTAGGTTTATGTGGTACTGCTTAAAGCATTTGGATTTATTCAATTCCTATAAGGCAAGATATATATAACATTTATAAAATAAGAATGACTAAAAAACCTAATTATAAAAGGAAAGAAGTATAAAACAATGGGAAAAGTAATTAATATGCGACAAAAGAAAGCAAAAATTCAGCATTTAACAGACAAATTACATTTAGAAGGCAATAGACTTCACAGCCAGAACGAACATGAATACTGTGCAAATTGTAAAAAGGAGTTTGAGGAAGATGATAAAGTATATCCATATACTATGGATGGATATTTAGTCCTGCTTTGCAGCGAGCAATGTATCAAAGAACTTGGTGAAAAGTATTCAAGAGGAGAAAATCTCTAAAAGTAAAAAAGGAGAATGAATCATGCAAGTATGTATAGCAGACGGTATAAGCACAGCCTATGAATTAGCAAAAAGTATTATACAAAAGGAATCAACAACTCCTTTACAGGAAAAGAATCTTAATTTAGCTTTATCACTAATACTGAATTTTAGCATGGGTTGAAAACCTCTTTTAGAATTGAATTATCAAGAGAGACTGTTTGAAAGATGACAGTTTCTCTAGTTTTATAGACAG
>Ga0208968_1001713_pt1 | contig 11565 bp, 6 predicted proteins | sample RifOxyA3_FD_184031 | JGI IMG/M metagenome (GOLD analysis project Ga0208968, IMG submission 184031) | Groundwater microbial communities from Rifle, Colorado - Rifle Oxygen_injection A3 (SPAdes) | ecosystem: Environmental > Aquatic > Deep subsurface > Groundwater | place: Rifle, Colorado, United...
GCCGTCGCCGTTTTCCTGGGCATCCTCCTGGTCATCCCGGAATTTGATTTTTCAAACAATGTGACCCGGGGCGGATTTTACGGGATCATTTCAGGATTTACCTTTGCGGTCCTGGCCCTGGTGAACCGGAGAAATGCAAGGATCTCGGATTCCATTGCCGTGGCCTTTTACCAGAACCTTTTTGCCGCTCTTTTTCTGCTCATCCCCGTGATTTTGCTGAAGCCCACCCCACCCCTATTTTCCGACCTTCCCAACCTCATTTTTTTAGGCGTGGTCTGCACGGCCCTGGCCCATACCCTGTTCATCCATTCCCTGACTTTTATCCGTGCCCAGACCGCATCGGTCATTGCAGGCCTTGAACCGGTCTACGGAATTGTCCTGGCCTTTTTCATCTTAAATGAAATCCCGAGCTTCCGGACCCTCACCGGCGGGCTGGTCATCATCGGCACAACGGTTGTTGCGGGCTGGCTGAGCCGCCGGGAAAATAAGAGGCAGGCATAACCACAGGCAGTTTTTGACACATCATCTTCAATAAAATTAAATAGATGGGCAAAGCTTTTCTTGTGCATGGGTATGCGTAATATTGAATTTTATGCTTTGCTTGCCGCTAAAAACAATGATATGGATTTCTTGGTATACGCTAAAGATTTATCCGGATTCGATATCAGAATGTTAATGATATACAATAACTTGGACTCAAATATGGATTTGAAGGTGATAACTTATTACGCAGAATGGCTGTGTCAAAAAGTGGGTGAAGCATCAGAACTTGCTATCGGTGTGCTAAATTCAAACTTCACAATCGCTCTCTTTAGTTCTCTAACTGGCGCTTTTGCCGGCGCTGTTGCAGCGCAAGGAGTTATTGAAAAAAACAAGCATAGAGAAATCTTTCTGACAGAACTACGGCACGCCAACGCTGCGATTACGGTCAGCTTCTCCATATGCAACACGATGTTGGCATTGAAGAGCCAGCATTCTTTGCCCCTTTATGAAAAATTCAAGAAAGATCAAGTCGCTCTCAAGGAGTTCAAGGCGAAGCTTAATGCTGGGCTCTTGAAACCAGGTGAAAAATTTGATTATGTGGCAGATTTCAAGACATTCTCTGCGCCGTCAATTCCGATAGAGATGTTAAAAAATTTGGTATTTGATAAAATATCCTCACCCGATAAGGCCTTAAGCGCAGTATCTTACTTAGAGGGAGCATATGCCGGGCTAAAAGAGGTTCTTTGCAAACGAGAGAACATGATTGCAGGTTTCAAGAGTGGAACAATAACAGAAGAAGAAACACCATATTTCTATTTTGGACTAAGAATGCCATCCGGGCATACCAATCAAGAACACCCTGATCTAATTGAGGCAATCTGCAGCTACATAAACGATGTCATCTTCTTTAGCTCTTTGATCTGTAAAGATCTTATGCAGTATGGTGAACATATACGAAAGAAGGAGAAGAAGTTCTCTAAAAAGGCACCTCAGGTTAATACTGCCGACTTTAGCACTCCAGGAGCGTCAAAGCTTATGCCACCGGATAGCGATTATTCAGCTTGGTTAGGTGGTTTCAAGGAGAAAGAATAAACGGGTTAAAGTATATTTATGAGGAGAATAAACCCATCGAATAATGACTGGGGCCAGAAATCACGCCCAAGGTTTCTTCTTCAGGTTTCCGGCCGGGCGACTCATGCCTGCCGTTAAACCATAACTAAAAAATGGTGGATAAAATGCCAACTGTACTCAGGGTCGGCCCATATCGATTCTTTTTTTATGCCGGTGATCTCGATGAGCCGCATCACATCCACGTTGAACGAGATGACAAGGTCGCGAAGTTCTGGCTCGATCCGATCCGTCTCCAGACCAGTGGTGGATTTAATCGTTTTGAATTAAAACAGATTCATAGTATTATTACAGACAACCAAGACGCCTTAATGGAGGCATGGAATGAATATTTTAGCCGTTGAAATCGAAACCCCCTTTGCTGTGGATGTCAGCACGACCGATGACACTCTCACTGTTGACCTCAGTGACGGCCGTACTATTTCCGTCCCCTTGGGATGGTATCCCCGCCTTGAGCATGCGGACTTAGCGGAACGGACAAACTGGCGGTTGATCGGAAAAGGTCAGGGAATCCACTGGGAGGACATTGATGAGGACATAAGCGTTGAGAGCCTTCTTGCTGGAAAATCGTCCGGAGAAAGCCAGAAATCTTTCAAAAAATGGCTTCACGGCAGACAAGACCGTCTATGCATACCCTGACCCGGGATGAGCGTACCGGGCCAGGGATGATAGCGAATTTAATACCGGCCCAGGATTCTCAGGTTCTCGGATTTTTCTTTGATCCTGTCCATGACCGGGGCAAAGCCGGGATGTCCCATGTCTGCCTCGAGATCTGCATAGAACATATATTCCCAGGGTTTTCCCAGCATGGGCCGGGATTCCAGCTTGACCAGGTTGATCTCATATTCCGAAAACACCTTCATGACTTCAAACAGAGCGCCCGGTTTGTTCCCGGTGGAAAAGATAATGGAGGTTTTGCCCACTTTTTTATGGCCGATTTTCTCTTTGGCGATAACGGCAAACCGGGTATAGTTCCTGGGGTTGTCCTCAATGGATTCTTCCAGGATGGTCATGCCGAAGATCTCTGCCGCCATGGTGGATCCGATGGCGGCCGCCTGCCTGTCCCCGGACTCCTTGACCTGCCGGACGGCGCTGGAGGTAGAGGTCACCGAAACGGTTTCAATGTCGGGATATTGATCCAGGTAATTCCGGCACTGGGACAGGGCCGGCGGCGGTCCAAGGATTTTTCTGATATCCCCCTTTGACACATTTTCATGGGCAATGAGGGCATGCTTGACCCGGATGGTGATCTCCCCAATGATTTTCAGGTCATATTCCTGGAGCAGGTCATAATTTTCATGGATGGAGCCTGAAAGGGAATTTTCCAGGGGAACCACCCCATACTGGCAGCTTCCCCCCCGGACGGCATTAAAAATATCCCGGAAGGTTTTCATGGGAACCGGGGTGATCTCGTCACCGAAATATCCCAGGCTGGCCTTATGGCTGTAAGCGCCATATTCACCGATAAAGGCGGCGGTTTTAGACTCTTTTGCACCAAACCCATTGATCACTTCGGATTTTTTCAGATAATCAAAATCCAGTTGTTTGCCGACCACCGGGGCGATGACGTAAATGTCCCGGGCCAGTTGGCCGAACTGTTCGGGATAAAGGCTCTGGGGGCCGTCGGAAAGGGCATTGTCCGGGTCATGGTGGACCTCGATCATGAGGGCGTCGGCCCCGGCGGCCACGGCGGCCCTGGCCATGGGGCTGACCTTTTCCCTGATCCCGGTGGCATGGCTGGGATCAATGATAATGGGCAGATGGGTGAGTTGTCTCAAAACCGGGATGGCGGACAGGTCCAGGGTGTTCCGGGTATAGGGTTCAAAGGTCCGGATGCCCCGCTCGCAAAGGATGATATGATCGTTTCCTTCGGCCATGATATATTCCGCCGACATGAGCCATTCCTGGATGGTGGAGGCCAGGCCCCGTTTGAGCACCACGGGCATGCCCATCCGGCCGACGCATTTGAGAAGTTCGAAATTCTGCATATTGCGGGCCCCGATCTGGACGGCATCCACATATTTCATCATGAGGTCTGCCTGGGATACGGAGGTGATTTCCGTGACCACGCCGAGACCGGTTTCCTCCCGGACCCGGGCCAGGATTTTCAGGCCTTCCTCCTCAAGTCCCTGGAAGGAGTATGGCGAGGACCTGGGTTTATAGGCCCCGCCCCGGAACAGGACGGCCCCGTATTTTTTAACCTCTCTTGCAATGGTCATGGCCTGGTCAAGGCTTTCCACGGCGCAGGGCCCTGCCACCAGGACAATCCTGTCCGCGCCGATGACGGCCTGGTTTATTTTTACCTGGGTGTTTTCAGATTTGAACTCCCGGCTCACCAGTTTGTGGGCTGTTTTAATGAGGCGGGCCTCGGCCACTCCCTCCATCTGTTTGAATGCTTCCAGGCTTGTCCGGGTTTTGCCGATGACCCCGATGACGGTTCTTCCGGCATCCGTGATTTCCCTGTGGATGCATTTTTCTTCAGACAGGACCCGGTTGATCTTATCCTTGGCTTCCTTTGTAATCTTGTTTTCCAGAACCAGAATCATTTTTTTTCTCCTTGTTAACCGATAATCAATCCCTAAAATAAAAAAGGCCCCGGGATTTCCCAGGGCCAAAAAAAGGAAGCCCCGGGTGGCTTGACTGTCCACCCGGGGCTTTATTCTATCTCATCAATAAAGCGTCACACCGGATGAACGCTCCTAAAAAAGAAGCGTCCAAAACTAAATATGCCTGTGTATGCCGTTTTATTCATGTGCGTTCTCCAAAATTATGGGTGAAGCTTATAGATAGTTTTCACCCTTGTCAATACAAAAATAATCGCCTGTCATTATCCTTTTTTCAGCACCAGAGCCGTCCTGTTGGGCAGATACAGGCTTAAGAGATTTCTTTGACCGTACAGAGACGGGTCAAACAAGGTAAAATGGGCCTGGCCGTCTTTCAGCCGTCCCTTCCCGCCGAACCGGGGCTCATCGGTGTTGAACAGCATTCTGTATTCACCGGCAGGCGCATCAAACCGGTAATCAAAAAAGGAGGTGACCGGGTGGAAATTAAAGACAAAGATCAGCCCCTTTCTTTCAAACGCCAGGATCTTGTCTTCTTCGTGGATGAAGATCAGCCTTGGCCCGGATTGGAACAGGGCCTCGGTTTTGACAAAATCGATCATATGCGTGTCAAAGGCGAACAAATCGGAATAATAAAGAGTCTTGTCATATTTAAGGGACCATTGCCGCCGGGCATGGTGAAAGGAAAACCCGTTTCTTTCCGAAGGAAAATCCACCCATTCCGGATGCCCGAATTCATTGCCCATGAAATTCAGATACCCGGAATCGGCCGTGGAAATGGTGATCAGGCGGATCATCTTATGCAGGGCCACCCCCCTGAACACCTCGGGGCTTTCCATATCCTTTCTCATGGAGGTATAAATCTTCTCCCCCATCAAATGCATCATCAGGGTTTTATCCCCCACCAGGGCCTGGTCGTGGGATTCGGCGTAACTGATGGTTTTTTCCTCTTTTCTCTTGGTGGTCAGTTCATGCCAGAGGGTTCCCAGGTGCCAGTGCTCATCCCTGTGGTCTTTTAAGAGCTTGATCCAGAAATCGGCAATGCCCATGGCATACCGGTAATCAAACCCGATCCCTCCCTGGGCAAGGGGGGCCGCCAACCCCGGATAGCCGCTCACGTCTTCGGCAATGGTGACGATTTCCGGGGTGATCTCATGGGCCAGCCGGTTGGCCAGGGATAGATAGGACAGGGCATCCACATCCACATCGGCCCCGAAATAATCTTCATACCGGGTAAAGGCCCTTCCCAGGCCGTGATCCTCAAAGAGCATGCTGGTAATGCCGTCGAAACGGAATCCGTCCATCTTGAATTCCTCAATCCAGTACCGGATATTGGATAAGAGAAACCGCAGCACCTCGGGTTTCCCGTAATCAAAACACCGTGAATCCCATTGCCGGTGATAGCCCTTGGGGCCGTCGTGGAAAAACTGATAAACGCTTCCATCAAACCGGGAAATGCCTTCCACCTCGTTTTTCACGGCATGGGAATGGATGATGTCCATCAATACCCGGATGCCCTTTGCATGGGCTGCATCCACCAGGCTTTTCAGTTCATCGGGGGTGCCGAACCGGGAGGACGGGGCGAAAAAACTCGATACATGGTAGCCAAAGGACGCATAATAGGGATGCTCCTGAACGGCCATGACCTGGAGGGTGTTATAACCGCTATCCACGATTTTGGGCAGGATATACTGTTCAAACTCCTGATAGGTGCCGATCCTTCCCTGTTCCAGGGCCATGCCCACATGGGTTTCATAGATCAGCAGCGGGGCCTTGGCCGGGATAAACCGGTTGATCTTCCACTGATGGGGATGAGGTGGTTGCCAGACCTGGGCATTGAAAATCAGGGTATGGGGGTCCTGGACCACCCTTTGGGCGGCCGTGGGAATCCGGTCTCCCTCCCCGCCGGGCCAGACAACCATGAGCCGGTAAAGATCTCCATGGCTGAAGGTATCCCTGGGAAACCGCTTTTCAAAGACGCCCTCTTCCTTTCGTTCGAGCCGGAATTCCCGTTTCTTTTGCCATCCGGTTTTGTCGCAGACCATAAAGATGTCCAGGGCATGGGGGGCCCATTCCCTGAACACCCAGGCGTCTTTTTCATCTTCAAAAAAAAGGCCGAAGCATTGGTGGTAATCGGCAAAGGCGTGCAGGGAGCCGCCCTTCCCCTGAATCAGCCTTGCTTCCAGGGCTTTGGCATGGGACAGGCGGCCGGCAATGGTTTGGGCGTGGGCCAGGAGATAAGGATCATCAAAGATCCCCGGATCAGACAATGAAGGGCCTCTGGAGCATTTTTCCATAGAGATTGATATATTCTTCCGCACATCGGCTGTGGTTGAATCCAAGAACGCTGTCGATCATAATCCGGTGGATCTGGGCTTCCCTGATGTCAGGGGAAAGGAAATAAAAATCCATGGCCCGGTCAATGGCCCATTTAAAGCCCTGTGTATCATGGACATTGAACAAAAACCCGTTTCCCGTATTGTTGAAAGGATCGAGTTGACGGATGGTATCGTGCAATCCGCCGGTATCATATACAATGGGCAAAGTCCCGTAAATTCCGCCGATCATCTGGGGAAGTCCGCAGGGTTCAAAGGAGGACGGCATAAACAGAAAATCGGCGGCGGCAAATCCCTGGTGGGACAGGGCCTCATTGAATCCGCAGATGGCGACCCTTTTTCCGAGACCGTGAAACCGGACAATATCATGAAAATGTTTCTGGAATTCCCCGCTGGCCACGGACACGATCTGGAGTTTTACATCCCAGTATTTGGAAACAATTTCATACATGACCTGGGCCAGGAGTTGGCACCCTTTCTGCACAGGGTCCAGCCGGGAGGGCCAGAAAAACAGGACCGCATTCTCATCCACTTCCAGGTCCAGGATTTTCTGAAGATACCGTTTATTCTTGGCCTTCTGCAGCCTGTGGTTTTTGGGCCCGTAATTATAGCGGATGAGGTCGTCCACGGCAGGATTGAATTCCGGTTCCGGCGCATTCAAGATGCCGGTGGCGCATCCGGCATAATATTTGGCGGACAATTCGTTTTTCAGGCAGGGCTCGATAAAAGGATGCCGGTTTTCAACAATTTCCGTCAGAAAGGTCGGGCTCACGGTATTGACATAATGGGCCGCGAACACCCCCGAGGTTAAAAAATCCACCCGGTTCCAGCCCCGGCTTTCTTCATAATGATGGGGAGGCGTCTTGAAATACAGCCAGCGCCAGAAGGAGGCGGCGTCAATCCCCCGGTCCTCGATTTCCGCCATGGTGGAGGTCATGGTGTGGATATTGTGGATGGTAAAGAGGCAGGGGATTTCCATCTGTCTGGACATGGCCGGGATCAGGCCCGTCATCCAGTCATTGCAATGGATGATGTCCGGCCTCACTCTGGGAATAATATTGTTGATGACCTCCCGCTGGAAGGCCAGGGAAACCTTTAGATCCTTGTCTGAATACCCTGAATACACATTATCCAGATAATAAAAAGCCCGGTCCGCTGCAAGATGAATTCTCTCTTCATCCAGTCTTTTCCGTATTTTTTCCAGTTCCAGGTTATGGGTCTTGGTGGAATAGCCGTTAAAAATGGATCTATAATCCGGGAGGGCCACATGGACATCACACCGGAGGTCAAACAAGGCGCTGATCAAGGCCGCAGATACGTCGGCAAGGCCCCCGGCCTTGGCCGAATACCGGGATTCCGCCCCCATGTCTTCGGGAAGATAGCTGACTTCAGGCGTTACAATAAGGATTCTCGGTTTTTTTGCCATGGGTGTTTTCCTGGATTTGATATATTTTTCAGTTCAAATCCGTTCTATTCTTTCATTTGATTGTCCCCGTCATGGGCCCAGGTGATGAGGCCCGGCGTATGGCTCAATGCTTCGTCACCCTTGGGAATGACCCTTGCCGTATACCCGAACCGCCCGGAATCGGCGCAGGTGATGGTGCAGGCATAAATATGGGTGCCTTCGGAAACGGTTTCCTGGAGCCACATGGTTTCGGCCCTGCTGCCCTCCACATAGTCGGAAGACCTGATCTTGCCGTGATAGATCTGGACCTCCACCTCTTCCGGGGACAATTCACCCAGAATAATCTGGATGGTGATTCTGAAGGTATCCCCCACGGTGAATTCAGACTCTGTGGCCAGTTTGGGCGGTGACAGCCGGATGCCTCCCCAGAGGGCGATGAGACGGGATTGCACCAGGGCCAGTTCCTTGGCTTTCTGGGCTGAATCCGCCGTCAATTGGCTGAAATTCCGGGATGCCGGAACATAATACCGGGCGGAATACTCCCGCACCATCCGGTCGCTGGAATAATCCATGATGGCCATTTTCATGGCCTCCTTCATCATTTTGATCCATTTCTCGGGCGGGTTCCCTCTTTTTCGGTCATAATATTTTGGAATGACTTCATTTTCAAGCACATTATAAAGGGCCTGGCTTTCCACTTCATCCTGGTATTGGTAATCATCATAATCATCCCCGTTCCCGATGCTCCACCCCCTTGTGTCCCTGTACCCCTCACACCACCATCCGTCCAGGATGGAAAGGTTCAGCCCGCCGTTGGCAGAAGCCTTCATGCCCGAGGTGCCGCAGGCTTCATTGGGCCTTCTGGGCGTATTCAGCCAGACATCACACCCCTGGACCATATACCGGGCAATATTGATATCATAATTTTCAATGAACGCCACCCGGTGCCGGATACCCTGGATCCGGGCAAATTCCACGATCCGTTTGATGATTTCCTTGCCCTCCGTGTCATTGGGATGGGCTTTCCCGGCAAAGATAATCTGCACGGGTTTCTCGTCATCGGAAAGGAGTCTGATCAGACGCTGGGGATCTTTCAGCAACAGCGCGGCACGCTTATAGGCGGCAAACCGCCGGGCAAAACAGATGGTCAGCACACGGTGATCCAGAACGCTCACGGCTTCATCCAGGATATTCCGGGGGGCGTTTCTGCGTTCATACTGGGCCAGCAGCAATTCCCGGCATTTGCGGATCAGGTTGGACCGGTCCAGCTCATGAACATGCCAGAGGTCTGCATCCTCAATATTATCGATTCTTGAAATCAGGGCCGGATCAGAGATCCGGTTGGCCCAGTCTGAGGATATATAGCGTTCAAACAAGGCGTTTTTATGCCTGGAAAGATAGGAGCAGATATGGACCCCGTTGGTGATATGGGAAATGGGGATTTCCTCCACATGCCGGCGGGGCCAGAGGGACTGCCACATGGTCCGGGCCACCTGGCCGTGGAGGCGGCTGACACCGTTGATAAACCCGGAAAACCGGACCCCGAAGATAAACATGGAAAATTTTCCCGTATCCTTTGAACCGTGGGGCTCCCCCCAGGACAGCAATTCTTCCTCGGATGTGGCGAATTTCTCGGCATAGGGCTTGATATAGGATCTGACCAGGGCCTTGGGGAATTCATCATGGCCGGCGGCCACGGGAGTGTGCGTAGTAAAGACCGAGGTTCTCTTACAGACCTGGAAGGCGCTTTGGAAATCCAGATGATATTTGTCCATGATGATGGAAATGCGCTCAAGACCGGCAAAGGAGCAGTGGCCCTCATTCATGTGGCAGATGGTGGGAAAAAGATCCATGGCCGTTAATACCTTGACCCCGCCGATGCCCAGCAATACCTCCTGGGCCGCCCTTCTTTCCCCATCGCTGTCATAGAGCCTGGAGGTGATATCCCGGATGGCTTTGGGATTTCCCGGAAGGTTGGTGTCCAGCAGCAACAGCTTTATTTTTCCGACCCTGAGCTGCCATACACAGGCCCGGATCAATCCCGCAGGGCCGGGGATATCGATCATGATATCATATCCGGCGCTGTCTTTGACCTTTTGAACCGGGAGATCAAAGACATCATTGAGAGGATAGGTTTCCTGCTGCCACCCGTTATGATCCAGAAACTGCCGGAAATATCCTTCATGGAACAAAAGTCCGATCCCGGTCAGGGGGATGCCGAGACCGGAAGCCGCCTTCAGATGATCTCCGGCCAGAACGCCCAGCCCTCCTGCAAAAAACGGGAGGGACTCATGGAGCCCGAATTCCATGGAAAAATAGGCAATGGTTTCCTTGGGCCCGAGATTTAATTCCTTGATCTGGGATACATAGGAAAACATCCGTTCAAATTTGGCCTTCACTCTGTTCAGATGCCCCAGAAAGCTTTCATCTTTTGAAAGTTCGTCAAATCTGCGCTGAGAAATACAGGAAAGAAAAGCCACCGGATTTTTACCGATTTTTTCCCATTGTACGGAATTGATTCTATGGAAGAGTTCGATGGCTTCCGGATTCCAGCACCACCACAGGTTCCTTGCAAGATAATCCAGGAAGGACAAGGCCTCCGGGATGGCAGGGTATACTTTATAAATCTGCATTTTTTCCATATGACAAACTTTCTCCCTAAAATTCACTCAACAATTTATGCATCACCCTTGCCGCCTCACTGGATGCCCAGGCCTGGGCATCACATCCCCTCGGCGTATGGGGGTAATCCCCGTCCAGGATTTCAGGGATATAGCCGGCCGCACCGGTTCTCATCAAATTCAGCACACTGCCCAGCCATGCAAGGCAGGTGGACCGGCTGTTTTTACCGAAAGCCCTGGCCCAGGCTTCACAAAAAACGGGAAAAGGCCAGGTCCACGCCGTTCCGTTATGATAGGCCGGTTTTCTTTTTGTGTCTTCATCTCCCTTATATTCCCCGCAATAAGGCAGATGGGGGTCATTCAGCAACCGGCCATGATAGTGGACCGGGATAGGATAGTCAACCCTCCTGTCGGCAAGGCTCCGGATGCCTCCGGGCACCAGCAGCTCCTGACAGGTCTCCACACAGGTCTGAACCTGTTTCATATCTTGTATCACATCAAAAGTAAACAAAAACAACTGGTTCGGTCTCAGGGCATCATCGGCAACCGCATTTTTCGCACCCATGGGACCGGCGGCATGGAGGCAATCTGAGAAATACCCCTTAGCGGGAAGGTAAAATAGATTTTGAATGGACTCCCGGACGAGGTTTGCTTTTTTCTCCCACCCGGATTCAGGCTCTCCATCAATGATTGAGAGCAGGATCAGGGCATTATACCAGAGGGCCTGGATTTCAACGGGATAGCCCTGTCTGGGAGACGCGGCCGGAAAATTGGTGTCCATCCAGGTAAAATGGGAGGGGCTGTAAATCAGCATTGTCTCAGGGTCGGCCTTCACCCCTGTTTTTGTTCCGCTGATCAGGGAATGGGCCATGGAAAGAAGGATTTCCCGGATGGACCGATTGCCCAGCCGCTCGTTTAAGAAATCCCGGCTCTTTTCTTTTTCCAGAAGGTCTTTGCAGCAGGCAAAAAACCAGAGAGGGGCATCCGAGGTCTCAATATTGGCCGCATCCTTTCCGCAGATCATATTGGGC
>Ga0208968_1001716_pt1 | contig 11558 bp, 9 predicted proteins | sample RifOxyA3_FD_184031 | JGI IMG/M metagenome (GOLD analysis project Ga0208968, IMG submission 184031) | Groundwater microbial communities from Rifle, Colorado - Rifle Oxygen_injection A3 (SPAdes) | ecosystem: Environmental > Aquatic > Deep subsurface > Groundwater | place: Rifle, Colorado, United...
CTTTTTCTAAAATATTATCGTTTTTAATTTTATCTAAATACTTTTCTCTGTCGCTATCAGATTTAAAATAAATCCAATGAAATACTTCCCTTTGCTTCGAAAGCTTATCTCCACCTTTTTCAAGTTGGTCAATTACTCGTCTGTTTTGAATGCATTGAAATTGTTGTGGTGTCGGGTATAGGAAGTTAAAATAGCCATCCCATTCTTTATCTTCTTTTGTTCCAAAGTCAAATTGATATTTTGGATAAGCAACCATAACTTCTGAAACTGTTTTATCATAAAGGATTGTGTCACCAAAATAAAAATACAAATTTCTGTCACCAGCCGAAGTAAGTCGTCCAATGTATATGGAATTATGTTTTACGCTAATTCTGTCAACCAAGGCATCTTCAATAACTCCAAGTAGTTCACTTTCTTCTTGCGATGAAAGTCCGTCTTCTCTTGCGTTATTCATTTTGATTGAAATCCAAACAACATTTGGTTTATCTGTTATCGGCGCAATTTTTCGAAGTCCAAGGTCAACAAAGATTGAAGCAAATTTGTCATCAACGTTGCTGAAATAAAACTCCCATTCTTCTTGGTATTCATCTTTTGTAACAGAAGATGATGTCGGTTTTTCAAGGTTTGTCTTACCAAATAATTTGTCAAAAAGTCCCATTGAAAATGCAATTATTGTTATTGATAAAATCGTCGTAATTATGATTGTTTTTTGCTTCATTTTTGATGTCTGTATCGTTTTTTGCGCTTACACCTATCATTTGAATACCAGTCAATTGCTTGTGTTTTTTCTATATCCGCAATAATTTCTCTTTAAATCTACAGGTTCCCAAATTTATGATATTCAATCCGAATTAAAAATTATCTTACAATAAATTATTCAGTATTTAGTATTTAACTGGTCGGATGAACTATGAGCAATATGATCAGGATATTACAACATTTTTCGTTCTCGGTTGCCTTCAATAATTTTGCTGATTTTATAGCGCAACCTTTTTTTGAGTTGACACGTCTATGAAGATATCAACGTTCAAAAAACTGATCTTATGAGAAAACTTTTACTTATCGCACTGCTGTTATCGGGTATGATAACCAATGCGCAGACCAGTATTACAGATGGAAATTGCAAAGCGGCATTCAAATATGCAGTTAACGACAAAGTGATGTCGCCTGTACCTGCAACAGCCATTAATTTTTACGACACTTCAGAAGGAAAAGTAACTTTTTGGTTTTGGGATTTTGGCGAGGGAAATACCAGCACAGAACAAAATCCGATGTTTGTGTTTACCTACCCTTTAGAAAGTCCAAACGTAAAAATCAATCCTTACCGCACTGTCAGCCTAACGGTTCTGACTTCCGACACATGCAAAAGCTTTTACTCCGTAATCATCAACATTATGGATGGAACTACCTACGTTCAACCATCGTGTAAAGCTGGGTTCAAGTACTATCAAACTGCTTATGATTCGATTGCAGGAACCGCTTCGTTTCAGTTGACCAACCACTCGGACGGCGAATCGTTGAAATATTCGTGGCAATTCGACGATGGAAAAATCAGCACCGAAAAAGAGCCAATCGTAACTTTCGACCTCTCCCGGCCTGATCGTAAAGTATGCCTTACGGTTACCGGTCCCGACAATTGCACCGATACTTTCTGTGAGGCGGTTTATCTTATCAATCCTGATCAACCGGTTGACCCTGCCGATCCCAAACCTGTTGAATGCGAAACAATTTTCGGATACTCGGTCAATTACGATGTCAAAACTTTTGCCCCGGCATTGGTATTGGATTTCTATTCAAAAGCATGGCCTGAACCAACCGGATGGCACTGGGATTTTGGCGCTGGAAATACCAGCGACGAAGCCAATCCGACCCATATTTTCAATTTACCGATTGTAAAAGACAGTATTCCGGGAGATCCAAATCCTTTCAGGAAAGTATGTCTGACGGTGAAAACAGCTACCGGTTGTGTTGCGACCTGGTGCGAAACCATTGATATTTATGTTACCGAAGTAAAACCCGATACAACATACGTTACCAAACCGGCCAACATTTACTCGATGCGCTACGAATCAAGCTTCCCGATACAAATGTCGTCGTGCGCAGGTTGGGCAAAAGCCCAGGTTTACATGAACGATTCGTTGGTTAAAGCCGACAAATACGTTTGGTCAACCGGTGCCGAAGGTCAGGAAGTAAAAGGCCTGTGCCCTACAAAAATGTACACGGTAAAAGCGGTAACACCTGATGGCACCTATGTTTCGGGTACCTTCGTATTCAATTCGGATGGCACTGTGACCGAAGCCCCGTTTAACTGGTGGGTTACCGGAACGAGAGACAATCCGTTCATTCTGTTCGACATGGACAACAAAGACTTAACCGTTGAATGGCGCCTCTGCGACGGAACGATTGTGAAAAACGACAGTGTTCCGCTGAATTTAATCAACTGCGGAACCAGCGAATCGAACATGATTCTTAAAGATGCAGCCGGAAATGTGGTGTATTCTGAAATAATTTCGATGAAAACAATGGCTACGGGAGTCAAACCAGATCACGCCGCGACATCGGTAAAACTGTATCCCAACCCGGTAAAAGATGTGCTGAATATTTATTACTCCGGAAGCCGGTTAAATGAAATGCAGCTCGAAATTTGCGATATCGCCGGAAGAACAATTTCATCGCAAAAGTTCTATGATGTCGATTCAGGTCAGCAGATCAGCCTGAACGTAAATTCACTCCGGCAGGGAATCTACTTCTGTAAGATGTTCTCCGGAAAGCAGATCATCCGGATAGAAAAATTCAGTAAATAAATCCAGAAGAGGCTGTCTGAAAAGTCAAAATTATCGCGAATCTGGTCACCCCGAATTTATTTCGGGGTCTGATATACAATGCGATGGGATCCTGAAACAAGTTCAGGATGACTGGATCCAGGACTTTTTAGACAGTCTCTTTTTTGTCCGCATGTTCAATAACAATTATAAATTGTAACATCGGTTACAATTTGTTACTTCCAATAAACCTACCTTTATCCTGCAAATTAAAAATCAGGTGGTTTCACATTTTCTGAACCGGATTTTGCCAGAAATAACATTGAAGTGCAGACTTATGAAATTTATTTTTAAACTACTTCCACCAAAAGAATGGAGATTTCCTGTATTGATGATGGCAGGAATTTTTGCCGGACTTTTCTTTTTCCTTATTTATATCAGCAAGGCACACTCTTATTTGTCTGACGAACCGGAAACATGCGTCAACTGCCACATCATGGCGCCCCAGTACGCAACATGGTCACATGGTTCACACCGCGAATATGCCAATTGCAACGATTGCCACGTACCCCACAACAATGTATTCAATAAATATTTTTTCAAGGCCAAAGACGGGATGCGCCATGCATCCATGTTTGCACTGCGCCTCGAACCGCAGGTGATTTTCATTCACGAAGCCGGGCAGGAAGTAGTTCATCAAAACTGCATCCGTTGCCATTCAAAGTTGCTGCTCAATCCGAAGCTGGTTTCATCAGTAGAAAATCAGAAGGTTCATGCAACCGACAGGCTTTGCTGGGAATGTCACCGTGAAGTTCCGCATGGCAGGGTAAATAGCTTAAGCAGCACACCAAACGCAAGAGTTCCGTTGCCCGAAAGTCCTGTTCCTGCATGGCTCAAAGAGTATCTTTCAGAATAATTATAAATAAAATATACACACATGAAACCTGTATCACACCTTATTGAGAATCGTCCATGGATGGCATGGCTTATCTTTTTTGTTACCATTGTCGTCGTTTTTTTAGTCGGATTGCTGGCCTCTTCGGTCATTGAACGGAGGGCTGAAGCCGTTTTTGTGAATGTTCCAAAAACAGAGATCTCCCAATTTGAACCCAGAAATGCGGTTTGGGGCGAAAACTATCCGCGTGAATTTCAATCGTATTATCAAACTGCCGACACCACTTTTGCCAGCAAATACGATGGAAGCCGTATGATTGACATGCTTGAAGTTGATCCAAGAATGGTGGTTCTGTGGGCTGGATACGCGTTTTCAAAGGATTACAGTCAGGGCCGGGGTCATTTCTATGCCGTCGAGGATATCCGGAATACCCTACGTACGGGAGCTCCGACCAACGATACGGATGGACCTCAGCCATCAACCTGCTGGACTTGCAAAAGCCCGGATGTTCCGCGTCTGATGAACGAAAAAGGTGTCGAAGAATTTTATAAAGGAAAATGGTCGGGACTGGGAGCCGAGGTGGTCAACCCGATTGGCTGTGCCGATTGTCACGATTCTAAAACAATGAACCTGCATATTTCACGTCCGGGATTAATTGAAGCTTTTGCACGACAGGGAAAAGACATCACAAAAGCTTCGCACCAGGAAATGCGGACGCTGGTTTGTGCACAATGCCATGTGGAATATTATTTCGACAAACACAAAGTTGAAGGCGCCAATTACCTGACTTTTCCATGGGATAAGGGAATGAGTGCCGAATCGATCGAACAATACTACGACGAAATTGAATTTTCAGACTGGACACATTCCCTGAGCAAAGCGCCAATGCTGAAAGCCCAGCATCCGGAATATGAAACGCATTCGATGGGAATTCATGCTGAGCGTGGAGTTTCGTGCGCCGATTGCCACATGCCATACAAAAGCGAAGGTGGCCAGAAATTTACTGATCATCACATTCAGTCGCCGCTCAATAACGTAGCTAATTCATGCCAGGTTTGTCACCGCGAAGAAACAGCAAAACTGATCCAGAACGTGTACGACCGTCAGGATAAAGTAATTGAAAACCGCGACAAGCTTGAAATAATGCTTGTTCACGCTCATGTTGAAGCCAGGAAAGCATGGGATTTGGGAGCTACCGAAGCCCAGATGAAAGAGATTCTTCAGGGTATTCGCCATGCACAGTGGCGTTGGGATTTTGCTGCGGCAAGTCATGGAGCTTCGTTCCACGCGCCTTTGGAAACCAGTCGCATCATTTCGACCGGCCTCAATATTGCCGGAGAAACACGCATCAAACTTTCACGACTGCTGGCTACGCTTGGGTTCAATCAGGAAGTTCCCTATCCGGATATTGACACCAAAGCCAAAGCGCAGGAATTTATTGGTTTGGATATTAAAAAGCTGAAGGAAGAGAAGCAAACCTTCAAGCAAAACGTGCTGCCAAAATGGATTGAAGCAGCCGAAAAACGCGAAGCCGGTTATAGCCAAAAAGTTGAACTGTAATTGATGAATTGATGAAAAAATCATTCTATATCGCAATATTCTGCCTTTTTATGGGCAGCCAAGTCAAAGCTCAGTTCAGCCTTTCCGGCGAATTCAGGCCACGCACCGAATACAGCCACGGCTATTCAACGCTCGCTGTTGAAGATCAGAAAGCATCGTTGTTCACTTCGCAGCGAACTCGGCTGAACTTCGATTACAAAATGGATTTGCTCAAGGTCGGTCTGGTATTGCAGGATGTCCGCGTGTGGGGAAACCAGCCTCAACAAGTCTCGAATCAGGATTTTGCAACCTCAGTACATCAGGCATGGGCCGAAATAAATTTCACTCCTGAAATCAGCCTGAAGGCCGGGCGACAAGAATTGGCTTATGACGATCAGCGTATTTTTGGCAATGTTGCCTGGGCTCAGCAAGCCCGGTCGCACGATGTTGCCCTGTTTAAATACACAAAAAAAGTAAATGTTCATTTGGGAATCGCCCACCACGAAAACACCAACCGGAAAGACAATATTTACGATGGCCCCGATGCTTACAAGGATTTGCAGTTTTTGTGGATCAACCAGAAAATGGCCAAATTGAGCTGGAGTTTGTTGTTTCTGAACAACGGGAGACCGGTGACAGAGGGAACTGAACAAACATCCAAATACAGCCAGACTTTCGGTACGCACCTCGAATTTCCGATGGACAAACTGGCTTTCTCGGGCAATTTGTATTTTCAGACCGGAGAAGATGGCGCACGCAAATCGCTGAATGCATACAATTTGATGGCTGAAGCAACGTACAAATCATCTGAAAAAACGCAATGGCAACTTGGTTACGAAATACTTTCGGGCACTGATTATGACATTGAAGAAAAGAATGCATCATTTACCCCGCTTTACGGAACCAACCACAAATTCAACGGGTTTATGGATTATTTCTATGTAGGCAATCACCTCAGCAGTGTTGGATTGGCCGATGCATACGCCAAATTAGTAACCAGTAAAAACAAAACGGCCTTCAACGCCGATCTTCATTTCTTTGCCAGTACAGCAAAAATTTCGGAAACTGCCGGCAATTATCTGGGAACCGAAATTGATTTGAGTTTGACACAAACAATCAATCCGGCAGCAAAAATCACTTTTGGTTATTCACAAATGTTTGGAAGCGAAAGTCTGGAAATTCTGAAAGGCGGTTCAAAAGGAACCACCAACAATTGGGCGTACATCATGATTGCCGTTACCCCGAAGTTTATTCCGTAAAATAAATTGCTACCTACTTCTGCTGGGTAGTTTTCAGGTATTTTTGAATGGCGGTGTCGAGCAGGTTTTCTTTGGTGAGAATCAGCTCAACAAATTCGCGGAAAGCTCCATCTCCGCCTTTTTTTGTCAGTCTTATTTTGGCATACTTCTCCATGTAGCTGGGTGCATTTGCCGGAACAGCGCTAAATCCAACGGCTTTCAGCAACATGGCATCATTTAAATCGTCGCCAATGTAGGCCACTTCCTGAAGTGAGATTTGCAGTTCGGCACACAGTTTTTCGGCAGTTTCAAGTTTGTTTTTTACCCCGATAAACAAGTGATTGATCTTCAGTTTTTCGGCACGCCGCCAAACGATTTTGGTATTTTCGCCGGTGATGATTCCAAGCGGAATATCGAGCAATTGCAGAAAAACAACTCCTGCACTGTCAGTTGTGTTGAATTTTTTCAATTCGTTTCCGGTTTGGTCGTAGTACATTCCACCGTCAGTCCAAACCCCGTCAATATCGGTCAATACCAGTTTTATCTTCATTTTTCAATCATTTCAGAATAAATAATTTCGTTGGCCGGAATCTCAACGAGTGTTTTTTTACCGACTATTTTATCTTTTTCAACCCATTTATAACCGTCTCCGGGGCTGAGCAGGTGCAAATCGCTTTCAGTAATTATTTCACCGGCTGCAATTGTACGCAAGGTAGCGATGGAACGTTCGAGTTTTATGCGCGTTGCCTCCACTTTGTCACTGATAAAAATTCCATAATTGCCAATGGCATATTCGGTATTGCGAATGTCGCGCACCATGCGCCAGATTCCTTCCGGTTCGAGCGATCCGCGATGATCGGTGCCTTTCATGTTGCGGTCGAGCGTGATGTGTTTTTCGATGATTTCAGCGCCCATTCCAACTGCAACAGCAGGCATCAAAATCCCAATGGAATGATCGGAATAGCCAATCGTATATTGGGGATATTCTTCCTTCAAATATTTAATGGTCAACAAATTGATATTCTGATATTCGGAAGGATACTGCGATAAACAGTGCAGAATGCTGATGTTTGAATGGTATTTTGTGATAATTTTGAGTGCATCGTCCAACTCCTTTTTGCCGGTCATGCCTGTTGAAAGGATGATCGGAATTTTGGTTTCGGCCATCGCTTCCAGTAACGGAAGGTTAGTCACATCGCGCGAAGCAACTTTCAACCGGTCGGGCGTAAAAAGACGCAACATCGACAAACAACCTTTTGCACAAAGGGTTTCAACAAATTCGAGCCCTTTTGATTTGGCATAACTGAACACTTCAAAATGCTGTTCGTCATTCAGTTCCAGAAAAGCGCGGTGCTCGCCGTAGGTTTTTCCGAAGGAATTGAGATTCTCGTAAGGACGGTGCATTTCGGATGCCGAAAGTTCCTCCTTCAAATCACGCCGGGTCATTTTCACCGCATCCATCGGGCGTAATGCCTGGCCAAACAGCTTGTCAATCACGGGTTCGGTAACTACATCGATCAGCTTTTTGGCAATTTCAACTTCACCATTGTGGTTCTGTCCGATTTCGCCAATGATATAGGTTGAATTTGCCATCTCAAGTATTTACTATTGTTTTATTTACGATTTACGATTTGGTGTTTTGCAAACACTGCGACTTCCACGGTAATGGTGCGTCTTATTTTTGATTTTTTTCAATCTCCCTTTTCATCGCTTCCAGCGCTTCCGGATGGCTGTCGAGCCATTTGATTATTTCACGAATGGCAAAATTAGGGTTTTCCTTGCTGATTGCAGCAAATATTTTTTGTTGAATTTCGAAATCTTCCTGAGTATCCAGCGTCATCCTGACATCGGTGCGCATAAAAACGATGGGATCAGCCGGAATGAACCGGACATTGAACAGCGTTGGATTAGCGTAAATGAAATTGGTAACATGCTCGCGGTACAATTTTTCGGAGGTCAATCGCTGAGCTTTTTCGAGTGCATCGAAACTTACGGCTTCGGCCCAAAACCCAAAGTGAGTGAGAATGGAAGGTTTATCGCCCGCCAGTTGAAAACCAAGATAATCTGCATCCGACTGGCTGAATTCGTTGATTAATAGTTTCAATCCGGCCAAATCGAGAAACGGATTATCGGCACAAACCCGTATGATCTTGCTGAATCCAAGCTGTTGAGCTGCCTGAATAAAACGGTCGAGCACATCGTTTTCCGAACCTCTGAAAACCGGAACCTGATGTTTTTCGGCAAGGGTGCAAATCCGGTTATCCATTGGGTTTACGGTAGTAGCCAGCACTACCGGAACTCCGGTTTTCTTAGTTTTTTCGAGCAATAAATCCAAAATAGTCTGCTCCTGAAAAAACGGCTGGATTACTTTCTCCGGCATTCGGGTGGAGCCGGTTCGTGCTTGTATGATGATTCCTAATTCAGGCATGATTAATTTTTGATTCGAATGAGGACAAAAATACGGAAATATTAGCTTGTGCAACATTACCCCGGGCCAACTGTCAAACCAACATTTTAAGCCGAAGTTGCGAAATTGAAATCCTTCTTGCCTCGTTGGAACAATTTTAGTTGTAACTTGCAAAAACATCAGTCAAAACATATTATTACTGCACATGGATAAGATTAAAATTTCGACCGCTCAGTTTGAGAACAAAAGTGGTGACAAAGCCTACAACCTGGATGTTATTGAAAAGCTTTCCCAAAAGGCGTCCGGTGAAGGTTCGCAAGTGATTGCTTTTCATGAATGCTCTGTTACCGGCTATACTTTTGCACGGCACCTTTCGAAAAAACAGATGCTCGATTTGGCCGAATTTATTCCTGAAGGAGAGAGCATTATGAGACTTAGGCAAATAGCAAAAGACAATGATATAGTTTTGCTGGCAGGGCTTTTCGAGAAAGATGAAAATGATAATTTATTCAAAGCGTACGTTTGTGTCGATAAAAACGGGTTGGTGGCAAAATTCAGGAAACTGCACCCTTTCATTAATCCGCATTTAACTGCAGGCGATAGCTATTGCGTTTTTAATCTTTTAGGATGGAAGTGTGGTATTTTAATATGTTATGACAATAACATTGTCGAAAATGTCAGGGCGACCAAATTGCTTGGAGCTGATATTATTTTTATGCCTCATGTTACCATGTGTACACCATCCACCAGACCCGGTGCGGGTTTTGTTGATCCAAAATTATGGGTGAACCGCGAAATCGACCCTACCTCACTTCGACTGGAGTTTGATGGAATGAAAGGACGAAGATGGTTGATGAAATGGTTGCCGGCAAGGGCTTATGATAATGCAATTTATGCCATCTTTTCTAATCCAATCGGCATGGACGATGACCAGTTAAAAAATGGCTGTTCAATGATTATCGATCCTTTTGGTGATGTAATTGCCGAATGCCGTTCATTCGACAACAGTTTTGTTACTGCAACGATTACTCCAGAGAAACTTATACAGGCGGGTGGAACACGATATATTCAGGCAAGAAGACCTGAATTATACAGAGAAATTATTGGTCAGCAACATCAGTCTGAACAGAAAGTAGTTTGGCTCGACCCGGACAAAAACCTTTAGGAACTAACGAATTCTGATGTATTTCAATAGTTTATCTGCAATCTTGGTCAGATCGTCCGAAATATTGAACAGATAGCTCAACCCGATAAACACGACGCTGATGGCCGAACAGCGAATGAACAAGTCGATAATATAATGTTCGAATACCGGGATAATTTTACCGATTGCAAAAGCCAGAACTCCGATTGCCAGACATTTCAGATGAGTTAGTTTATAGGGAAACAGTTTCATGTTCCAGTTGAGGTAGAAAACACGCAGGGCCGATGCAAGCGCCATTGAGAACAAAGAGGCAAGTGCAGCGCCATTCATTCCCCAAAGCGGAATTAAAATCAGGTAAAAAATAACCACCAAAACTACCAGCACACCTTGCGAGTAGGTCTGAATTTTGTATTTGTGCGAAGTGCTCATAATCTGAACACTTACCCCGGTTGAGGCGACAATCAGGTTGGACAACGAAATCAGGATAATTACCCATTCGCCACCGCTGTATTCAGGAGGCAAAATTTTGAAAATATTGTGAAGGTTGGTAACCATCAGAATAAACAGCAGCAACCCGGCAAAGAGTTGGTTAATGCTGCTTTTATAATAAATATCGTCGATGGTTTCCATGTCGTTGTCTTTCCACGCATCGGCAATAATGGTCGATGAAATTTTCCCAAGTGCCCGGTTGGGAATCAGGATAATGGAACCAAAGAAAAAGCTGATGGAATAAACTCCGGTCATCGAAAGATTGTAATATTCGTTCAGCAGAATTTTATCGATGCTGGTGAGGGCAACGGAACTCAGACCACCGATAATTCCGTACAAAGCAAGGCTGATCATTTCCTTCCGGAGTGGCGGCTGAATAAATTGAAGGTTGGGTTTAAGGTTGAACTGCTTACGGTAAACAAGCAAGCCAGCCAGATAAACTGCCGGAAAACTAAGAATGACCACGTAGCCAAAAACGTACTGAGAGAAGTCGATCAAGTGAAAGTAATAGGCAATCAGTAAAAAAAGGTTTCCTATTCGGTAAAGCAAATCGCTTAAAAATGTGCCGGTGGTGGCATCGAAAAGCATTTTGTTGTAAGTATCCAGAATCAGAAAAAACATCCGGAAGAAAATGAGCGGAACAAGGTACCAGATGTACTGCACCAGAAGGGGCGATTTTTCAATATTGCTTTCAACAATGCCCGGTTTCAGAATAAAAAAACTGATAAGCGCGATGGCAAAACCAACCATACCGACCACTACCGCAAGAAAAACAAAGCCATTGTTATTTTTATCCTTGTCTCTGAAATAAGAAAATAACCGCGCTGTAACGTTGGTAAATCCGAGTGTCGAAAACTGGGCAAAAAGTGCAGAAACCGCTACCAGCACACTGATGAGGCCGATTTGATCCTGCGACATTAGCTTGGGCATAATCAGTGCGGTGGTAAAAAAACCAACGACAACGCCCAGGTACGAGTAGGCCGATCCCCTGATTGTTTGCCTTTTAATTACGCCCATTTATTTTAGTAATTGACTTAAAAAGGTTTATTTTTGCTTCGCACGAAAATACGAATTAATAATATAC
>Ga0208968_1001720_pt1 | contig 11544 bp, 10 predicted proteins | sample RifOxyA3_FD_184031 | JGI IMG/M metagenome (GOLD analysis project Ga0208968, IMG submission 184031) | Groundwater microbial communities from Rifle, Colorado - Rifle Oxygen_injection A3 (SPAdes) | ecosystem: Environmental > Aquatic > Deep subsurface > Groundwater | place: Rifle, Colorado, United...
CAGTCCGGCGGAAAACGCCAAGACATAAAGACCGGTTTGCGTTCGGCGATAAAGAGCGATATCTTCTTGGTTGAGTTTTACGTTTTTGGTCAGGTCAAACATCAGTTTTTCACTCCGCTATCGCGTCGTGAACCCCGATTACGAATCGGGGACATGCGAATGATACGAATTATTTTTTCATTGGTATTTATATATTTTTCCATAAGTGAGAATATTTTTTTTCGCGGGCAATTCAAAAGAAGTTGAATTCAAATCGGATGTTTCAATCGAATAATCTTTTCGGGGGACGAGCCGTTCGGCGATGCCGTTTTTTTCATAAAAATCAAGGCTTTGGTCGGGGATGATAAAATAAACGGCGGAGAATTTTTTCAAATCTATTTTTTCCAGGTCTTGGGGGTTGAAAAAATAGACTGCTTGTTTTTGGTAAAGGGCGCTCATTGGTCCGGTTATCATTGACCAACCGTCTCTGGAGGCTTCGCGGTCGATCAGTATCAAATCGGTATCTTGGAAATCCACGCTTAGCTGTCTCGTTTTTTCAAGAAGATTTTTGTTGGGGGAAAAAACCGCGAAAGGTAAAAAAACAACCAAATTTCCGGCCAGAAGCAGGAAAAACAGGATTCGGCGAAGGAGCGGTTTTTTGATGCCGCTATGCAGGAAATAAACGGTATAAAAAATTATAGCAGGAATGACGGAAAAAATAAACCGGCGCATAAACCAGGGGTGATCGGAAGAAATTCCGGGGTGGATAAGATAGAAAAAAGAAGGAAGAACGACTAGAAGAGGCAAAAGCGTCAAGTGTTTTTTTTGGCGGAAAAGATGAGTGACAGCGGCGGCGGAAAGCAAGAGATAACCAACAAGGGCGTAGATTACAAATAACTTCAGGGAGTAGAGTGGATCGCTGATAATTTCCGAAAAAGAAGCGTTGTTGCCGGAAAAAGATTTAAGCAAACCTTTGGCAAGGGCGGTATAATATGGGGCGCTTACTTTTAATGTAACTAAATAGAAAAGACCTATGACGGACAATGGGAGAATGAGTCGAGGCTTGAAACAATTTCTGAGTGATTCCTTTTGTCCTTTAAGCATAAATACCAGGCAGAAAAATATCATTAGTAAAAAAAACCAGGCTTCAATTCGAACAAAAAGTAAAATTCCAAAAGAAGAAAGTGAAACGGTCAGGTGCAAAATATTTTTATTCTTGAAAAAAAGATAAAATTGCAAGATTCCAAACCAAACAAGGGCGAGGGCCAGGTTTTCGCTCAGAGTAAATTTGAAAAACCAAGAAAACAAGAAGGAAGTGGCGGCTAAAAAATACGCCGCCAGCGCCGCCGATTTTCCCAGATAATTTTTGGCTAAAAAGTAAAAGGAGAGCAGAAAAATAAAAAGAGTTATTCCGTTGGCAACGGCGAAACCGGCGAGGCCGAAAAAAGAATACCAGGCGGCCAGCCAGGAGATGTAGCCGGCGGGAAATTGAGTGACAAGGTTTCCACTCGCGGTGTAGTTGAATCCCGGAAAATTCAAAGCCTTGCCGGTTCCATATACCTTGAAAAATTCAGAAGACGCCGGGGTGGAAAATTCCAACCGGCGTTTTTGGGAAAGACGGATGGCGGCTTCGGAAAAAGATCCCTGGTCGCGTCCGGAAAAAACGGTTGGCTCCGCGCCATATGAAAAGAATAAGATAAAAATCAAGGAGATCGCGGAAACAAAAAGAGTCGAGCGGTCAATTTTCAAGCTTAAATAGTTGAACCGGTGACGAAAGCATAAAAACAAAAGCAGCGCGGCGCCAATTATCAAATAGAGCGAAAAAAATATTTTATGGAAAAATCCGGTCAAAGCCAGAGCGATTCCTAAAAACAAGAAGCCCAGCCAAAAAGCGCCTAGGAATGTTAACCCCTTCACCAAGAACTCAGTTTTTGGAGGTTGAGTCAATCGCACGTGTTCTTGCGGCTGGTTTTTACCCTGTTTTTTCGCGAAAAGTTTTGGTGTAGGGGTGAAGAGTTTATAATTATTTGAGTTTAAATTCATGAGTATATTATACCGTACTTTCGGGCTTTGCCAAACTTCTTGTTTTGTGGTAAAATAATTAAAGCTGGTTAACTGAATAATAAAAAATATAAAATTAGAAAATTTAAAATTTATGTGGATTTTTGAGTTCGCGAAAAAGAGGAAAAAAATATTGATCGCCTTGGCGATTTTTGTCGTTTTGTGCGTGACGGCGGTCTTTCTGGTTGGAGGCGATAAAAAAACTATCGGTATAAAATCTTTGTCGGTTCTCAATAAAGTGTCGAATCTTTTGCCTATCCCGGCGGACGAAAAGAAGGAATTGGAAGTGATCAATAAATTGGTTCAAGAATTTACCAAGAAAGACGATGTCGAGAGATCTTTTATGATTTTTCTCCAAAACAATATGGAGCTGCGTCCCGGCGGAGGATTTTTGGGGCAATACGCCATCATAAAAACCAAAAACGGCGAAGTGACTTCTACTTTTTTGGAAGATGCTAATTTACTCGACCAAAGAATTACCGCCAAGATTTCACCGCCCTATCCGTTCAAGCGGATGATGCAAATCAAGAAATGGAAGTTTCGCGATTCCAATTTTTCTCCGGATTTTCCCACTAACGTCGACAAAGCCAAGTATTTTTACCGTCTCTCCGGGCGGAGCGGCGAATTCGACGGTTTTGTGGCGGTTAACTCGGATGTTTTCAACCATGTTTTGGAGTTGACCGGTCCGATAACCGTTTCCGGGCATACCTTTACCGGTGAAAACGGGGCTTTGAAACTGGAGGAAGTGGTGGAGAAAGCCTATATTATGAATCCGGAACTGGATACGCAAAACAGAAAAGCCATTATGAGGCAAATGGCGCCTCTTATTGTGGATGGGCTCTTTAGTTTGGGGAATATTTCCAAGATTGCCGATTTTGTCCATAAAGAATTTAAGAATCGAAATATTATGGTCAATTTTACCGATTCACGGCTGCAGGCGGCGGTTGAGGAGGCGCATTGGGACGGCAAGATGGCGGCGGATTGGGGCGGAGATTATTTGATGATGGTGGACGCCAATATGGGTTCGCTTAAAACCGATTATTACATCAAGCGGGAAGTGGCGTATGACATTAATCTCACCGGAGAAAAGCCGGTAGCGACATTGAATATTTTATACAAGAATACCGCTCCCTACGGAGACTGGCGTACCAGCGATTACCATTCTTATCTTCGAATCTATATTCCCAAAGGTTCCAATTTGCTTGACCGAAAAATGGTAAGTTATCCTAATGTCGGAGAAGAGTTTGGAAAAACGTATATGGGTTTTACCTGTCATGTGGTTATGGGGACTCAGACGGCGGCGATGATAAAATACGAACTGCCGGCTGATTTCAACCGCGATGATTACCGCCTGCTTATCCAGAAACAGTCCGGCGTGGGCAATATTCCGGTCAAAGTTCATTTGAAAACCAAAGACGGAGAATTCAACCAGGAACAGGTTTTGAATAACGATTTGAAGTTTGAATTTAGGAACAACGAATGAGAACGAATCTGGGGCGAATTGTCGCGAATCACGAAAAACGTTGTTACGTAGCAAGGTAAGTAATTAATTACGTAATTAAAAAATATGATAAAAGTGTTGATTACCGGCGGAGTGGGGTTTATCGGTTCTGCTTGCGCCAAAAAGCTGATGGACAGGGGGGATGAAGTTGTTTTAATTGACAACTTCAATGACTATTACGATCCGTCTCTTAAGGAAGCGCGGATCAAGAAATTTCTGAAAGGATATAAGTTTAGGTTGTACCGCGGAGATATCCGGGATTATAAGTTTTTGGAAAAAATGTTTAAAAAGGAAAAGATTGATAAGGTTATCCATTTGGCCGGTATGGCTGGCGTGAGGTATGCTATTGAAAACCCGACGCTGTATGCGGATGTCAATGTTTTGGGAACGACCAATCTTTTGGATATTTCTGCTAAAAATAAAATTAAAAATTTTATTTACGCTTCGTCTTCTTCTATTTATGGAAAAAACAAAACGCCCTTCGCTGAATCAGACCGGGTGAATACGCCCCTTTCTCCATACGCGGCCACAAAATTATCAATGGAGTTGATGGCTCATGTTTTTTCTCACGTTTATGGGCTTAATACGACCGGACTTAGATTTTTTACAGTGTATGGTCCCTGGGGGCGGCCGGATATGGCGTTATTTTTATTTGCAGATGCTATTCACAAGGGGAACCCGATTAATGTTTTCAATCGCGGAAAGATGAGCCGCAATTTTACCTACATTGATGATATTATTTCGGGTGTTCTTACTGTGCTTGACGCTAATTTGAAATGCGACGTGGTTAACATCGGCGGAGACAAAGAGGAGACATTATCCAGATACATCGAAGTATTGGAAGACTGTATTGGGAAGAAAGCCAAGAAGAATATGTTGCCGATGCAACCGGGGGATGTGCCGAATACTTGTGCCAATATCAAAAAACTTCGTAAAATGGGCTGGAAACCGACCACTCGAATCGAACAAGGCATCAAAAACTTCGTAGAATGGTACCAGGAATACTATAGTTTGTAAGATTAAGAAACTGCAAAAAACGCTTGGAACAAAAAGCCCAAGCGTTTTTTTTGATCGTCCAGCGCTGGATTTTTGAAGAGGAGGATAGTAGAATATAGTAGAATAGAGAAGAAGAAAAAAACATGATGAACAGCCTAAAAAATAACATTTTTTTCAAAAATACCCTGGTTCTTTTTGTCGGGACGATGACGGCCGGAGTTATCAACTATTTCTTTCACTCCGTGATTGGCAGGATGGTAAGCGTCCGAGTTTTTGGCGAGATGGAGTCTTTGGTATCTCTTTTGACAATCATTTCCGTTCCTTCGGCGGCTATCGCGATGGCGGCCACTCAATACGGCGCCGGTCTAAAAGCTGGCGGCAACTCAGCGGGAAATACAGAGATAATAAAATACTTTTATAAAAGGTTGGCCGGGTACGGGTTGCCTTTTTTTGCCGCGCTTCTGATTATTACTCCTTGGGTCGGGAAATTTTTGAAGATAGAGAATAATTTTTCGCTTATTATAATTTGGATAACAATGTTTTTGTCTTTTTTTTCTTCGGTTAATGGAGGGATTATCAATGGTTGGCAGAAATTTAAGGAAGCGAGCGCGGCGGGAATTTTAGGCGTTATCGCTAAAATAACGGGCGCGGTGGTTTTAATAAGAATGGGTTTTGAATTATCCGGGGCGATAGGTGGATTTGCCATTGGCTCCGCGGTTTCCTACGGCGCGTCTTTTTATATCCTAAGGTCTATCGCCGGAGTTGAAAAAAAATCGGAGTTTGTTTCGGCGGACGCCATTGATTTCAGTTCTATGAAAAAATATATGGCAGCGGCGTTTGTCGGAAATCTGGCGATCAGTATTTTGGGAAACGCCGATATGGTTTTGGCCAAGCATAACCTGGATTTCGTTCAGGCGGGACAATACGGAGCGCTGACCATAGTTTCCAAAATTATTTTTTTTGTTACCGGAGTTATCGCTACGGTTCTTTTCGCGATGTCGGCGGAGGACGCGCACAAAAAAAATGGATCTTCGAAGGCATTGAGAAATTCCGCTTTAGCTACGCTGATTGTCGCGATATTCTCTGTCGCGGTTTATTTTATTTTTCCGAAACTAGTCTTGGGAATTCTTTTCGGTGATAAATATTTGGAAGCAGCCGGTTATTTGGGCTGGTTCGCCCTTCTGGTCGCGCTATTCTCTTTTTCTAATCTGCTTTTTCAATATCTTTTGTCGATTCGCGATAACGCAATTGTGTACTTTTACTTAGCCATCGCCATTATTTTTTCAATGAGCGTATTGTTTTTTGCCAAGAGTATCTATGCTATATTGTTTTTGGCTATTCTAGCCCAGAGCTTTGCTATACTTTCCGGTATCGGCTGTTTAATCAAAAGAAGAAACACTCTTAAATCGCAATGATCAAATATAGCTTCATTATTCCAACCAAAGAAATAAACGCCTATATCCGGGGGCTGATTCCCCGGCTCCTTGATTTTGACCGGGATGATTTTGAAATTATTATTTATCCGGACAAGACAACTTCCGAGAGTTGGGAAAAAACACGCCAAATTTCCAGTGGCTCGGTCGATCCGGCAAAAAAAAGAAATTTGGCTCTCAGAGACGCCCAAGGAGAAGTATTGGTTTTTATTGATGACGACGCCTATCCGGAAACCAATTTTTTGGAAACGCTGGAAAAAAATTTTTCAAACCAAAACATTATGGCAGTGGGAGGGCCGGCGCTTACTCCGGGGGAAAGCAATTTTTGGCAAAGAGTCTCCGGAGCGATGTTTCTTAGTTCTCTTTCAGGAGGATTTCCCGAGCGTTACCGTCCGGTAGGAAAGAAAAAATTTGTTTGCGACTGGCCGACGGTCAACCTGTCTATTCGCAAAAAAACTTTTGAGGAAATAGGCGGATTCAGCTGCCGTTATTGGCCAGGCGAAGACACTTATCTTTGCCATGATCTTTTGACAAAAAAAAATGTTCGGGTGCTTTATGATCCAGAGCTCATTGTTTATCACCACCGGCGCGAGAGCCTAAAACAACATCTGAGGCAAATCAGCGCCTATGGGCTGCATCGCGGTTTTTTTGCCAAGCGTTTTCCAGAGACATCTTTTCATTGGCGGTATTTTATGCCCAGCCTGTTTGTTCTGTTTGCCGTTTTCGGTTTTTTTGGAAGTTTTTTTTCCGGACTTATTCTTAAACTTTATTTTTTGGGATGGGCGATATACCTTACGGCTATCGCCAATGCTTTTTACGATATATATCGCTATGAAAAATCATTTTTGGTAACGCTGGCCGCTCTCTATTATATTTTTCTTTCGCATATTTTTTACGGCTTGAGATTTATCGAAGGACTGCTCATAATAAAAGACCTTAAAAGCAAATTAAAATGAAAATCGCGATTTCTTATCCGCCGTTGGAATCCAAAAAAGGCGTAGCCTGCCTTTCGCAGAACCGCCAATTTCAGTGGCTATCGCGCCCAACCTATATCTATCCGGTCATCCCGGCGTATGCCGCGTCGCTATTGAAAGAGAGCGGGTATGGCGTTTTGTGGGATGACGCGATTGCCGAAGAGATAAGTTACGAAGAGTGGAAAAGAAGAATCATCCGAGAAAAACCGGATATTATCGCCATTGAAACCAAAACTCCAGTGGTAAAAAGGCATTGGAAGATAATAGATGAGTTAAAAGAAGAGAGTTATAAAGTTGATAAAGTTTGTAAAGTTCATAAAGAAGAAGTGTGGAATCCCAAAATTGTTCTTATGGGCGATCACGTGACGGCTTTGCCCGAAGAATCATTAGACAATTCCAAGGTTGATTATGTTATCGCTTCAGGAGATTATGATTTTATGTTACTTAATCTGGCAAATTATCTTTTGAAAGGAGAGGCGTTGGAGGGCGGGTTTTGGTTTCGGGATAAGAGCGGGAGAGTAACAAGCAGCGGTCGATCAGACTTGTCTAAACATGACTTGAATACGCTGCCGCTTATCAATCGAGAGTTAACCAGGTGGAAAAGTTATGCTTATAAAAACGGCAACTTCAAACACAAGCCGGGAGCGTATATGATGAGCGCCCGCGATTGCTGGTGGGGGAAATGTTCTTTTTGCTCCTGGACGACTATGTTTCCGGGAAATAGTTTTAGAACCATGAGCGCCGAAAAAGCGCTGGATGAAGTCGGAAACTTGATCAAATTGGGGGCGAAAGAAATTATGGAAGACAGCGGAACATTGCCAATCGGGAAGTGGCTGAAAGAATTTTGCGAAGGAATGATCAGGGAGGGTTATGATAAAAAAATAAAAATAAGCTGCAATATGCGGATTAACGCCATAAAAAATCCGGCCACCTGGAAACTGATGAAAAGAGCCGGATTTCGAATGATTTTGTTTGGTCTGGAATCAGCCAATCAGGAAACGCTTGATAAAATTAATAAAAACCTAAAAGTCTCCGAAATTGAGCCGGGTCTGCGCCGGTGCCGTGACGCGCGCCTGGAGCCCCATATTACGGCTATGGCGGGTTATCCATGGGAAACGGAAGAAATGGCTCAGCGTACTGTCAATTTAGCCAAAAAACTCTTTAAACAAGGTCTAATTGACACTTTGCAGGGCACGATTGTGATTCCATACCCGGGCACGCCGCTTTATAAGTATTGTGAAGAAAATAATTTATTACTGACGAAAAAATACGAGGATTATGATCAGCGGCAAGCGGTTATGAAATCGCCTTTGAGCTCCGGAAAAGCGTTGGAGTTTGTCCGCGGCTTATATAAATCTTTTGCTTCGCCGCAATTTGTTTGGCGAAAAATAAAATCCATAAAAAGTCCGGATGACGTTAAATTTTTATTTGTGTCCGGTTGGAAGTGGCTGGGGAAGATGGCGGATTTCGGAAAACACTGATTAGTCCTTCTTTTCTTTTGCCAGACGGCGTTTTTTGGCATAAAATTAAGATGTAAGTAAATATCTCCTTACATATGCAAGGAGACGCGATAATACAAGCAATATGAGAAAAATTGAAGAACAAAACATTAGGAAACTAACTAAGACGGGAAAACAGTCAATTTGCGTAACACTCCCCATCGAACTTGTCCGGGAACTCGGTTGGAAGGAGAAACAAAAAGTGACGGTCAGGAGAATTAAGGGCGGGTTGGAAATTAGAGATTGGCGGAACGCGAAATAGCAATCATAGAAAACAGGTGCAAAACAGCCTGTTTTTCTTTACTTTGGGGAGAGATGGGGGTATGATGGAGGTATAACATAGCTATAAGATATAACACTTATGACCAACGGAAAAAACCAAGAAAATTTTGAAAAAACCCTTTTTAAGGCAGCGGATAAGATGCGCAAAAACATTGACGCGGCCGAATATAAGCATGTGGTTTTGGGTTTGATATTTTTGAAATATATTTCCGATTCTTTTGAAGAACTTTTTAATAAATTAAAGGAAGGCAAGGGTGAATATGACGGTGCTGATCCGGAGGATATGGATGAATATAAGGCTGAGCATGTTTTTTACGTTCCGCCACAGGCTCGCTGGTCATATCTTCACGGTCGGGCGAAATTGCCGTCAATCGGCAATGATATTGACGAAGCCATGGAAGCGATTGAAAAAAATAACGAAACCCTGAAAGGCGTTTTGCCAAAAGTGTACGCGCGCCCATATTTGGACAAAGCAGCTCTTGGGGGACTGGTTGATCTTATCGGCAATATTGCGCTCGGAGATGAAGCCTCAAAATCCAAAGACCTTCTTGGAAGAGTATATGAATATTTTTTGGGCGAATTTGCCAATGCTGAAGGAAAGAAGGGCGGACAATTTTATACACCAAAATCCATCGTGAAGCTAATGGTGGAAATGATCGAGCCATACAAAGGCCGGGTTTATGATCCGGCATGCGGCAGTGGCGGGATGTTTATTATGAGTGAAAAGTTCGTCAAAGAACATCAAGGAAATGTTGACGATATTTCTATCTATGGCCAGGAATCGAACAAAACCACTTTTAATCTTTGTCGGATGAACTTGGCCATTCGAGGCATTGATGGGCAAGAAGTGAAATGGAACACGGAAGGATCATTTTTGAATGATGTTCACAAAGATCTTAAAGCCGATTATATTCTCGCTAACCCGCCGTTTAATGATAGCGATTGGTCAGGCGAACTTTTGAAAAGTGATGCGCGTTGGAAATATGGCGTGCCGCCTTCGGGCAATGCCAATTTTGCCTGGATGCAGCATATGATTTATCATCTTTCACCCAAAGGTATTATGGCGTTGGTTTTAGCTAATGGTTCTCTTTCGTCCAATACTTCTAACGAAGGAGAAATCAGAAAAAATATAATCGAAAATGATTTAGTTGATTGTATCGTGGCTCTTCCTAAGCAACTTTTTTATAACACGGGCATCCCGGCGTGTCTTTGGTTCATTTCACGAAAAAGATCCGGTAATGGTGACCGAAAAAGGACAGATGAAATTCTTTTCATTGATGCCAGCGAAATGGGATATTTGGCGGATCGAACACATCGAATGTTTACAGAGGAAGATATGCAAAAAATTTCTGAAACTTATCGGCAATGGAGAAGTCGCGAAAGCAAGTACGAAAATATCAAAGGCTTTTGCAAATCAGCTACACTAGAAGAAATTCAAAAGCATAATTTTGTTTTGACCCCGGGCAGATATGTCGGCATTCCGGATGAAATTGATGATGGAATCTCCTTTGAGGAGAAGATGGGGAAATTGACAGCGGAATTGAAGGAACAGCTGGACAAGGAAGGAGAGTTAAATGAGGAGATTAAGAAACAGCTGGGGAAAATTAGGATTATTTTATAAAAAATGGCCTATATATTTTTAGATGAAAGCGGAGATTTGGGTTTCAGGCCGACATCCAGCAAGTGGTTTCTTTTTACTATTGTGCTGACGAACGATCATAAAAAGATTGAAAAAGTCATCAAAAACATTAGAAAAGGACTCAAGAAAAAATTTAAACTAAAAGAATTACACGCGTATCATTCAAATGCTATTACGCGACATAGAATGCTTAAAAAATTATCCGAGTTGGAAGATTTGAAAGTAATGTGCATAATTTTGAATAAAAAGAAGGTATATGTTGATTTGCAAAATCAGAAAAATTATTTATATAACTACACTGCTAATATTTTATTAGATCGGCTGCATAATAAAAATCTCATCAAAACCGATGAGCCAATAAGTCTCTATATTGACCAGAAAGACACCAGTAAATTTATTCGGGAAAATTTCGAAAGATATTTGAAGGATAATTTGGTGAAAAGAGGGAATAACGGAAAAATTGAAATTAGAATCAAACCGTCGCATACTGAAAAATGTTTGCAAGCGGTGGATTTTGTGAGTTGGGCGATTTTCAGGAAATATGAGAGGGGAGATTATGAATATTACGAAGATATAAAAGACAAGATTGTAGAGGAAAAACTCCTTTTTTCATAAAAGAAAACCCCCTGTTTTAACGAGACGCCTTACGGTATCTCAACACAGGAGGACTTACTTCTATGAGATAATACTAGCATATGTGAGGAATATTTCAAGCGGGCTGTGGATAACTTTGAAACTTTGCTTTATATAAGGGGAAAATAGTATGAAAAAGGCATTAAAAATTACCAGGGAACAATTGAAACATATTTTAGGCGCAGGTTGGGATGATTTTGAGGTAAAAATTTTGCCGAATTGTTTTTGCGCCAAATGCGGTGGCGGCGCGACAATTGTCGATTGGCAAGCGGAGCTGAATGATTTGAATGACGCAGTGCTTCGCGGGAAATGTGAAAAGTGCGGTTCGCCGATGAATCGGTATTTGGAGATTGGAGATTGGGGCGGTGGAGAAGTATGAAGAGAGGATTGTGGAGATAAAAAAACAGTTGGGTAAAATTGAATTAAAAATATAAGAGTATGTCTATAAGTCAAAGTGAATTTGATTATTTACTAAAGCTTGAAAAAAATTTTGAAACAAGTGACAATATTCTTCTTGATTCACGATGGTCGAGGAATGTTTTGTCTT
>Ga0208968_1001727_pt1 | contig 11522 bp, 15 predicted proteins | sample RifOxyA3_FD_184031 | JGI IMG/M metagenome (GOLD analysis project Ga0208968, IMG submission 184031) | Groundwater microbial communities from Rifle, Colorado - Rifle Oxygen_injection A3 (SPAdes) | ecosystem: Environmental > Aquatic > Deep subsurface > Groundwater | place: Rifle, Colorado, United...
CTGACACAAATCTTATTGCCATTAACACAACTATGATTAGACGTAAATCTTTCTCCAGCTTCTATGCGTAGCGCTAACAGAATAAGAATAACTGGTACAAAAAGATAAATTTTCATTGCAATTTACACCTCTCATTCCAGTCTTCTCCCCATTGTTCGCATACCAGATATTTATCTCGGTATTTATACTTAAAAACATACTGATCCCATCCAACTATATCATTTTCCATAGTATGGATATTCCCAATACCTCTGCCTGCAGGAGGACCTTCTACAGCATCATATATTTGATCTATAGTAGCTCCAATAGTATGTGCTATAAGCTCTCTAGCCTGATCAACATTATATTTTGTCCTTAAAACAACATGCCAACCATATCTGCCTTTCTTCCAGTGTATAACCCACTCCCAATCCCACCTGTGTATAGAAAATAGCAAATTACCACTAAATGCAATTTCCTTGTTTTGCCAATCTTTGTGTTTAAAACCAGTTTTAACACACTTCAAGGTAACTACGTCAGTACAGTTATATTTGTTATGTAATTCTTCACATACGTTCTCGTTATATATAGTATCCTTCAAATGCTCCTTTTGTATATCAATGTAATATTCAGGCTCTATCTCTTTATTACCCTTAACCTGCTTACAGTCAACATTCATCTCTTTTAAACCTTCAATCAGCCTTGACATCAATTTTTGACTTGCATTTGCAATAAGATCTACATCTTGCTTATGTCTTTGTATTTGCGGAGAACCATAATTTACTTCCAGAGAATCATAATATTTATGTTCCTCTTTTACCGCTTCTTGTTGTCCCGCGCCTTCTAAGCTGTTGGCATCAATAGAATTCAGCTCTTTTGTCTTTTTTTCTGATTCAACCTCTGATATTCCTAATGTTTTTAATCCCTCCTTATTGCTTATGCCCTGATTTGCATCATTCTTTGAATGTTCTAAAAAGCTCTCTAGCCCATTCTTATCTCCTATCTCATTATTAAAATAATTAGTAATCTCATTAACATTAGTTTTTTCGCCATGAGCCAAGTGTCCAAAAACAATAATGATCAAAAATACTATACCTAATCTAATGCTTATACCCATTCAAGTACTCCAAAGCTTCTTTTTGCAATTCTCCAGATTCACTAAATTTCTCAAGTCCGTACTTAATACCAACATTCCCTACAATTTTGTCATAGATAACTTTGTTATTCTGGTTTGGGTGATATTCATCCATCTTCGATAGCACAATAGTAGGCACTGAAATTACTCCATACATATCAAATGCTTCATCATCTACTTGTAAATTTGGACTAAGCTTATCATTATTTTCTCCCACTAACTCAGTTACTACTTTAATCAATTCCTTAAAGCTACCATTAGGCAATCCTTTAAACACCAATGTCCCTCCATATTTAGTAGCTTCAGCTAGATAATTTTTCAGCAATTGCTTAGACATTGATGTGCTGACAAATACATATAGTCCAGAAGAACGTCTTGACACTTCTTGTTCCTCAAATTTTTCTTTTAGGCTTTTCCATACCATTTCTGTAGAACTATCACTTAAATCAGTAGCCCATTTTACATCATCATCTGCTTTACAAACTCCAATTGCTGCTAGTATGGCGGCAACAAGTATTGTTTGGCTAAATTTTTTTAAAATGCGCAACAATTGATTTTCCTCCACACTAAATACCCAAAATCTTGTCCATCATAGGGATATTCCTTAAATGCAGAATATACCATATCACTAAAACCAAGAGGCCAACAGCCTAAACCATTCGAAGAAGACTTTGGATTAACCATTTGTAGCTTATATTGACTTTTTTTGATCTTCATTGCTCTTGATTTACGACATAACTGCCCATTGATACTACCATCACTTGTAGACGTTTCTTGAGCCAGCCCTAATCTATGCATTTTGGCTATAATTCTCGTTGAATACAGACTGCTTGATTGAATCCCTCCAATATGGTCAGCATTTGCACCACTGAATGGATAAATATTTCCCCAACAACCAGCACACCAAAACATTTCATTTCTCGGTAGACTTATAGTAGATGCTGCACAGTCAATAGCACATGCAGCTTGAGCCATAGCATTGCCAAACAAAAATACTTCAGGATTAAGCAATGTTTGTAGTTTTTCATCGTTCCACGTAACATCTAACTCACTGATATAAGCAACGTCAAATGTACTCTTTTCCAAACAAATGAAGTCTGTGATCAGCTCTAACCAGTAAATCAATGGATACATGTAATAATGAACATGATAGAAGCTATGATGCGCATGGTGATCCCCATATCCTCTCGCATAACTACCAACTTTTTGTAAACTTCCTCCACCTAATTGCAACCCTCCAAGATTAGTCATGCAAAACGGTGTCCTCGTTATGTCAATTAATCTCACTGGCTCCCAAAATCCTATAGAAACACCAGGCACTGGTACATTAGCTTTGGTACACATACAAATTGGCAAACTAGGATTCTTTGTATCCCTTTTCTTAGGACTTCCACCCTTACCAATATTAAAACTTCCAATGGAAATCGGTAATAAACAACTCCAGCATATATCAGATATGGGATTTACAAACCGCCCTTTACATGTGTTTCCATAACTTGATATCGGTAGAAGAATCATGATAAGTATCGTAATACTTCTTTTCATGCTACTTATCTTCTCTTAATGAATTCCATATCCAAATGTTTTTAAGTAGCAACAAAAAGCAAAATATACTAAGCGGAAACAACCCCCACATCCCAACATCATTAACTAAAATTATCACACTTTTAGTACTTACTAAAGCAAATATAGTTATTAATTCAGTTAAAACTCCGAATTTCACTAAATATTGAGAACGATTTTCAGTACTAAGAGCTCCTATCAAGATACATCCAAGACTCCCCCAGATAATGTAACTAGCTACAGTAGACCTCATGTCAAAATTGTTGTTCCAAAAACTGAAATAACAACTCAAAAACCACAACGCTATCGTCAGTATTAACGGACCAACATTGTATGGGGTTACTAAAACATTTCCCAATAGACCACAAATCTTGCTTTCTATAGGACACTCTTTAGAAATTTCTGTCATAAATTTTCTCCTTTTTTTATTTACTTTCTCCTATATAAACTTCAGTAACTTTAAGATGTTTATCCTCCTGTTCAACTACTGCTGGCACATGAGAAATATTAAACTTACTTGTTAACTCTCCAAACTGATCAAAATATATATTTTTACCAGTTTCCTTCTCTAGTTCCAAAGGTTTCCCAGCAACTAAAACTATTTTTGCATCATCTACATCTATCTCAGACATATCTATATGGTTCTTTTTGACCCATGCTATTTGTTCCTTGTCTTTTGCATCTATAAACACTAACTTACCTTCCCACTCCATATGGTCTAACGGATTTACTTTAGTTCCAGCTGCATACAATAACTTTCCTCCTGGTAGATACACATCCTTATCCAATACATAGCTAGGGTCAAAGCTATAACTACTCTGCTTCTTTGTCCTTGTAATACCTACAACAGGATTTGGCTCTTCCACTCTCTTACGTGCCAAATCCTGCATCTTTTGCTTTTGTTCTTCCAAATTTACATTTTTTAGCTTACGTTGCATCATTGTCACAAATCCCTCTTCCTTTATCTCAAATGTTGCTCCAGCCTTACCAAAGTCTTTTGCATAAGCAGTCCTACTAACACCTAAAATCATCATCAGTACAAAAAGACTACTTTTCATTTTTACTATTTTTTTGTTGCTCCTTTAGTTCCTTAACGATCCTCTCGTGTATTTCTTTGCTGATTGACTTAACGTTATTCCCACTAACAGCACCCATGCTATATACAACCTTAGTAGTCCGGTCATGATATGTCTTTGGCAATTGTGTCGCAAGTGTAACTGCCTTTTCCACTTCTCCGAAAAACAATTGTTTCTTATCTAAATTATCCTGCTTAATTCTTTTTTGCTCCAACTCCATTAATTCATCCTGCGAAACATATACAATTTTACAATTGTCGGCTATAGGCAAATAGTTCCATGTAAGTGTTGCCCCAATACCTACCCCTAAGATCACTGATATTACCATTTGTAATAGTCTTTGAGTCATATACTCACCCTCCTCTTTCAAGCTTATTTTTAAGTACTAGTTGCTCAATTGCTTCATCCAGAGTAATCCCTTGTTTCATTTTATTGCGCAAGAAATTAAAATCTGCAGGATTAGTAGAATATAAGGCATTAGCATAATCATCAAGCACTAATCTACCTATAACCGTAACTCCCGTGGTATACAACATTAATTCTGCATATTTATTCGGACTTAAAGAAATTGACTTAATCAATGGTATCATGTCTTTAAATGCTTCCGATTCTTTAAAAGCTCCAAGTCCTTTTTCGTCTTGCTTCAGTAAGATAGTCCATGTACTATTCTCAAGAATTGTCTTATGCTCCTGCGATTTATGTAGATCCATAAAATTTTGCACACAAATTACTAAACTACCACCATATTTACGCACAGTCCTTACAAATGCAGCAAAAAAGCTTGCCGCAAAGTCCAATAGCATCCACGCTTCGTCAACTATTATCATGAACGGTGTTTCACGATTTCCTGTTAGAAACTGGTTTGTCACTTCCATTAGCAATATTTGCAATACTATTGACAAAAGCTTTGGATCATTTTTAATCTCTTCAAACTCAAATACTGTAATTAATCTTTTAAAGCTAGCTTGTTTCGTCCCTGAAAAGTACTTCCCATATAACCCCTCTTTGGTATAGGGATACAAAGTAGCACCGTATTTTTGCAAACAAATTGATTCCCTGCTCTCTAGAAACTCAGCAAATGAGCTAACATCAAGCATATAATTACTTTGCTGTAGTGCTGCAACTATAGCCTTTTCTAAATCTGCACTTCCTCTAGCATCATCTCCTACGTTACACATTACCTCTAATAACCCTTTAGTGCATTTTAAAAACTCATCTCGATCATCTAGACTCATATCTTTATTAAAACTTGCAAATGGGTTCAGACTAAACGGAGCATTGCGCCCAAATTGTATTATCTCTCCATTAAGAAGTGTACAAATATTAGCAAAGCTTTGTCCTATATCTAAAACAAACATTCTAGTGTTTTGTGCCATCTGGCTAACTGCCAGTTCCTGTAAAAATACTGACTTGCCTCCACCAGATGGAGCAAAGATACACATATTGTAATTACCTGAATTTATTTTGTAGAATGGATTAAAGTTAAATAACTGCCCTCTTCTTGCATGTAGCAACACTCCAGATTTAGGTACCCCTTTCCATTCAGCATGAATTGGTAATCTTGCTATTACCTCCTGACTTAAAACTAATCTTGTTAATTTAAACCTGCCCAAAGTATCCCACATCAATCCTTGTTGCATTGGCAACATACTAAGCATTACTGGCAGCTGCAGATTCTTAGTTAGAGCTAAACGAAAATTATTAATGTTATATAAGCTCATTAACGTTTGCCCCACTACATCAATCGATTTAGTAGGAGCAGTAATCATTATTTGCCAATGTTCTGTCAAGAACCTCTCTCCATTGTTTGCTCTATCATTAATATCCTGCCACTCAGCGGCTTCTCTCTTTAAATCACGATCATTGCGGCTATACCACTTTTCAGCAGAATCTATTACCTTTTTACCTCTTCCAGAAATGCTATATTGTCCAGCCTTACTTATGTTGCTTGCAACTGAGTAGCTAATAATAAACCTTGCTGGAATGCCCAAGGAACTTCTAACATTGTCTCCAAGTAAATTAACCGTCTGCATCAAAGAAAATTCCCTCGGCAACTCTTTGATGTGATAAAATTTAGAAGTCAAACCAGTTGTAGTGTGTTTTATTTCTGAATCAGTAATTTCTTGACCATGAGCGGGCATTACTATCTGTCTTGATAATAAATCGAATTTATTATAGTTAATATTTTCCTGAGGCTCTAACTCCATTTGAAGCATTGTTCTGACTAGCTTAATCAAATCGTCTGCATTACAATTTCGCGGAGATAATTGCAACGACTCTAATTTGTTAATAAATTGGCCCCTAAAACTAATAAGATCGCTATACGTATCATGTTTTAAATCTATTACTTGGCTAAAACTAACAAAAATTCTATAATCTCTCGCAATTCTTCCATCCGATACTCCAAAATTCACTGTCATTTCACGTATAAACTTCGTTCTCCTATCTGTCATCTTGTTCAGATAAGGATCTGGATTAGTACGTGCTACTTTCCAATTAGTTAAAATTTCTTCTACATCATGACTAGCAACAAGTAAAAACTGTAAGTACGAATATTCTGGCAATTCATCATTAAAAAAATGCTGTAAATTTTTATATAATCCATCATCTACACCTACAATTGGCGCAATCTCCAACATAAAACCAACTATATTACCATCACTAATAAATAGTTGATTCTCTTCATCAAAATAACGATAACTTAAATAATCATCAAGTGGGGTGTTACCTGCAAATAGCTGATCAACTGTCTTTTTACTATCTTTACTCTCAACTGTTTCGGATAAACCGCACAAATTACTTAGATTCACGACATTTACCATCTTTGCACTTTTTATTATAAACAGTTTCAATCTCTCCACTATCTACCATTTGGTCTATCTTACTAAGCATTACACATCTTGCCCCTTTACTATCAGGACAATTAAATCCAGTAGAATACACTGCACAAGAGCTAAGCGTGAACATCATCAACATAGTCACAATTTTTATCATTTTTTCGCCTTTTCATTTCGGTATTGGTCTAATTTTTCTTGCACATCTAGTGCTCCAAGATACACACCTTTGGTAAATACTATATCCACCTTAGTACCACCAGATATCAGTAGCACAGGAGACATACTTTCAGCTTGTTTGATATAATAATCAGCAATTTTCTCTGCGGCACTACTCGCCCCTGCCAATCCTCCTTCTTTAATCATCTCTCCAGCTCCTTTCTTTTTGGTACTAACCGCACCTATGCTACTTATTGCAAATTGATCCTGGCCCTTAGCACTTTGTGCAAATCCACTAATCATACTTCCCACAATAGCGTTCTTTAAATGCTTATCACTTGTTTGTATTACCCTACCTTTAATACCATTCATTCCATCATCACCGTATATAAGACCCGCCACTTTTGTTGTATAGATAAGTTCTTTTTTTGGATCATGACACGATAAAACTTCAGCCCTTACTACTGCCCGTTCAGATGACAAATCACCATAACTACTCCCCATAATCTGACAATGTGTTAAGTCAATATTAAAGTTCTTTGGCAAGTTCCCCCTATCGGTAATTCTAATAATGACAGGCACTGGCTCACTTGAGCTACCCATAGATGTTGATACCGCTATCCCTCCAAGTAAAATACCCTTAACATACGCGGTTTCAGGAATAAAATTACGACTACTTTTAGGTCTGTCAAATATTTCTCCACGATCCATATGATTTACTGTGATATTGTTTTCTTTTGAACCAGCTAAATTAATATTGGATTGGGAATCCTTATCTTCTTGTTCGGATTTTAACTTAACACTGCTGAACTCACGTTTAGCTAAAGCTTGTTCCTCAGCTAAAAATCTCATTTGTTCTTTTAGTTTTTCAATTTCAGATTTTAACTGATTTTGATAAGCTACAGATTGTTCATTGATACTGCTCTCTATCAACTGTAGCTTATCTTGAGTTTTGTTCGTGGTTTCAATTAGCTTGTCTTCAAAATAATTGCGCCACATCTTCTCACTATCTAATGCCTGACTCGCTACTTCTAGCTTTAAAGCAGATTTCTCTGCTAATTTTGGCTCAGTCTCTCCTTTGTTAGATTTGTATCTAATCCAAATAATCATCCCTATCAAAATTATTCCTAAAAATATCCATATCATTGAATCTTGCTTTCTTTTAGCTTGAACTGAGTCTTGAGCCGCTACTGATTGTCCTTCAGTAACAATTTCTGAAGTTCTTTTACCGCTGATTTTGCTCCAAAGAGCCCTCAATTTACTCATCATGACTATCTCTTATGACAATAAACGCCATGCATTCACCTTTAGGTGATAAAAATGAAGTTTTCATATTAATGGCTAGAATATTTTTAAAAAATTTTCTAACTTTCTCTTCTTGAACCTCTATTATTTTTCTACTTCGATTTTTTACTTGTAGCACAACACCGCTTAAATTTAGCTTCTCATAACGATATGTTTTAAGTTGCCTAATAACCGTTTCTTGTTCTTTTAAAAGCAGACGTTTATCATCAATAACATAATACTTATCATTAACATCCATCATCATCGTTTTCATCAGCCTATTAACCTCTGTTCTCAAGGTTTCATTTATCCTTGAATCAGCAGCAACGTTATTCACAAATATAGTTTGTGCAGTAATATCACCAACTGTAAACCTAATATCTTGAGCCTCTCCTCCCGCAAATACCAAGCTAAGCTCTATAGTTTCCCCAACTTCCACTTTGGGACTAACAAATAAATTACGATAATCACTACTCCACTGAAGAGAATATTTATCCTCATTTCCTATCACTTCCATTACCTCTCCTCCATTTAATTGAATTCTATTAAGCTCATGAGCTGCTACTACAGCTTCTATTTTTTGCTTAGGATTAAATGTGAATTCTGTAGACGCTATTGCAGAATAAGAAAGACAATTGAAAATATAAACTAGTACCAATTTTTTCACTTCTTCTCTTCCTTTACTTGATTAAATTCTTTTAATCTTAAACATCCTCCACTAAACTCAAAACTAAGACGGTAAGACATTGGTGTTGATTCAAAACCATGCTTTCCATATCTAGAAGTTAATGTTCCATGAGCTATTACTTCATTCTTAGCTTCGTCAATTTCCATATTTTTTACTGTGAAGTACGTTACCAAATCAAAGGACTTGTATTTACTCTCTGCCTCTGCAAAGTACTCATTGATTTTTTTTGTGAACCCGCCTTCACTATTTGACGTATATTTTAGAATTACATCTCGCTTATGCAGGATATCTACCGCAGACAAATCAAGTAAACTATTTAAAAATACCATTGTCATTTGTTCTAAATAGCTACTAGATACTTTCCTATTTGAAATTATTACTTCTGAAGTTAATGGAGGTACCATGATAATACGTTCTTCCATAGTAAAGATTTTTAAACTTAAAACTGCACTTGAAACACTTAGTAAGACGGTAAGCAACAAAAATAGATTACGCTGTCTGACTACTCTATCTCCACCTTGCATTGCTATTTTTAAATCCATTACCAATCCCTATAACAAACATCTTTTGTGTGACTCAGGCAAATATTTGCCTCCAAAAATTCCTTTTAAAGGCAAATGCCAATAAATAAACCTTTGTAAAAGCCCTCCGTGCCAAGCCTTCGCTACATAAGCTGAAATTCCATACCCAACTACTGCTCCCATAATCCCAATAGTCATTCCAAAACGTATCCATACTAAAAAGCCAATTACACCAGCTCCTAAAATTCCTAAATAGCTAAGTCCATACCACTTAATCTCTCTGTTCAAACACCTATTTAACGAAACTCTGTACATATTATATAGTAAGCCCAGCTTTTACAGCCGCTACTACTAAACCCCCAACCAATGCACCTTTTCCAAACCCAAGCATCCTGTCTCGCAAATCTCCTTGTTGCTGCATCATTGCTCCAAATGCTCCCAAGATAAAAATACCCGCTGGATAATAATCATTAATCATTTTCGTTACAGGTATAGCATACCACAAAAAACTAGAGACAAAACCAAAAAATAATGTTACTGTAAAAGTAAAAAATGCCAGTTCCATATTCACACGATTTACGAGTAAAAGTAATAAACTTCATAGAAGCAGGAAATAGCGTACAAAAAGCGATACACACGTTTGAGATAAGCAAAAGTGCCATATATAAATGGAAAGTGTTGAAGGAAACGACAGGAGATGTGCAAGTAAAAAGCGGGAACCAGCTTGGGCGCCGAAGAATAATCCGGGACACAGAAAAGTTTAAGGAGTTTATTAAAGAAAACAGTGATAAAAGCACGGCAGAATTGGCAAGGATGTGGCCACAACAGGTATGCGCCATGTCGATAAATCGATCGCTAAAAAGATTGGGCTATACTTTTAAAAAAAAACATTTTTCCATCCCAAAAGGAACGAAGAATTAAGGGAAAAATTTAGAGAGATAGTGAAAAATATTCCTACAAATAAGCTAGTATTCATAGATGAATCTGGAATAGAAGATAACGCATGTAGGGAACATAGCTGGAGTATAAAAGGAGAGCGGAGTTATGGTGCGAAAATATATCAACACAAGAGAAGAATCAATATGATTGCTGGGCTTTGTGAGAGTAAAATTATCGCTCCAGTGCTATTTGAAGGGTCTTGCGACATAAAGGTTTTTGAAGCTTATGTTGAACAAATCTTAATTAATCATTTAAAACCTGGCCAAATCGTTGTTATGGATAACATTAATTTTCATAAAACAGCTAAAGTAAGGGCTTTGATCGAATCCGTAGGGTGCAACATCCTGTTTTTACCAACTTACTCCCCTGATTTAAATCCAATTGAGCATCATTGGTTTAAAATTAAGCATAATATAAGAAAGGTTGCATGTTTGTTTGATGATTTTTTTGAAGCTGTGGTTTCTGTATTTAAAGTCTCTAACATTTAGTGGTATGCTATAGCGTGCGACTTTCACCGCACTACGCTCAAGCATTTATAAGGCCTTGTTAGACCCGGCTGTAGACAAAACTTTAGATAATGCTATTTTCTTGGATACTTCACGTTTTCGAAAATATTCGAAATATTTAGGATCGTAAGGGTTAGCATCAGCAAGGATCTTGATATGACGTTTAATTTTGGCATCACTGGCTAATTTCAGGTTTAAATGGACATTTCGTCCATTGTTATTGATTTTAGCATAGAAGTGCCAATTTCTTGTGGAATTAGCGCGTTGAAAATACTTTTGATATATCCAATGGCTTCCTTTGTTATTGTGCCTTCTTTGAGCCCAATTATTAAGCATTCTATAAATCCGATGATCAATATAAGAAAAGATACTAGATGCGGAAGAGTGTCTATAGTAATTAGTCCATCCGGTTATTTTAGGGTTTAGTAGCCGTATTAGATTTTCGGTTTTAGCCCCAAAATTGCTTTCGATTACTAATTTTATATCGGAGAGAAAGGTTTTTACAGAATTCTTTACTGGTTTAGTAAGGAATTTTAGTCTTTCCCCGTATTTACGAATATGAAAGCCAAGGAAATTAAATCCTTGACTGATATTAGTAATATGCGATTTCTCCTTTGATAACTGCAAGCCACGTTCCGATAGGAACTTTTCCACAAGCGGGATAACTTCTTCTTCCAGTAATTCCTTTGACTCGCCGGTAATTACAAAATCATCAGCGTAAATGATCGCATGGACCTTTCCACGATTTCCTTTGAATTGCTTGGCAAGTGCGTCTTCTAACCCGGATAGAGTTATGAGAGCAAGGGCTGGAGAAATGATGCCACCTTGAGGAATACCT
>Ga0208968_1001732_pt1 | contig 11491 bp, 10 predicted proteins | sample RifOxyA3_FD_184031 | JGI IMG/M metagenome (GOLD analysis project Ga0208968, IMG submission 184031) | Groundwater microbial communities from Rifle, Colorado - Rifle Oxygen_injection A3 (SPAdes) | ecosystem: Environmental > Aquatic > Deep subsurface > Groundwater | place: Rifle, Colorado, United...
AAATTATGAACTTTGCAAAATTCTCTCACCGCTTGAGTTTCCGGTTCAGAAAATGGCCCAGTTCCTCTGTAATTAATATCTTCTGGATATGGTACAGATCCAGAATTATCAAATCCCCATTTGTACCCAAAATTATGGTTTAGATTCACCCCATATATTCCTCCCCCATTATCTCTGCGGTTTTTTTTCCACATTCCACCACCTTTAGGACTGATTTTTTCATTATAAATATGACCGTCCGGATTAACAACAGGCACAAAATACAACTCGCGATTATTTACTAAATAGGTAACCTCAGGATCAGTGCCATAATTTTCAAGAAGGTAAAACATAAAATAAAGTACCGCCATCATTCCTTGCTGCTCCCTTGCATGTGTCAAAGCATTATAAAATATCTCCGGTTCATTTTCTTTGATATCAGGGTTATCCGAGATTTTAACCGCCCAAATCGCTCTGCCTTCAATGGATTTGCCGATTGAATCTTTGATTGTTATCAGGTTTGGATACTTACTTCGCATGGAATCCAGTTGTGCAACCACTTCTTTGAAAGTATAATACCCACCCATACTTCCCAAACCAAACCCGGAAGTCATCGTGGCCTTTTTTGTCTGCATCAATTCTCTCGATTCCTTTGTCCGTTGGAGGTAGTCTTTGGTTACATCATCAATTAAAATTTCATACGAGTATCCGGTGTTTTTTAAAATACTGATCTGGTAGCTGTCAAGCATCACATCAAAAGATTTGTCATTCAGTTTCATATTTTCGAATCCCAGACCCTGCTTGCGCAGTTCCATGATATCCGATTGGTTACTGATGTAAATTCTGACTTCGCTTACTTTGTAGTATTCGACTTTCTCAGGTGTATCGGCTTTTACAGTTTGGGCGAGGATTCCATTGCTGCAGATAAAAAGGATTGCAGTAGTAATTGCGGTAAAGTAAAATGTTTTCATGTAATGGAATTTTTTGATTTAAAACCTATATAAAGTTCAATCAAAAAAGTAGGCAGGGCATAGTAACTATTCTACAGATGATTGTAAAATATGACCAATCGTTGAAAAATATGAACATGATTGAAATTTCAGGGCAAAATGAAGTTATCAGTTGGATATGAATGGGCATTTAATTTATCCCGGAATTATAACTCTCCCTTGCTTACCAGCCATTTCCTGACCCGTTCGTGTTCGGCCTGGTATTTGGCTTCTACGTCCTTTAATATCTTCTGAAACCGGGGTTCCTGTCGAATACTGTTTAACGACGGATCGTATTTGAACCAGGTTACCCACTCCAAAGAGAAAGATTTATTTTTATTTACTTCATCCAAATACCGGTATGCCTTTTCCTTGTCGCCTAAAAAAGCATAAACCTTAGCCAGATTAAAATGAGCCTGCCTATTAATGGTAATCAACCTGACAAGTCTGATGCTTTCAAGTTCGAATTTTATTTCCTGGTTAAAGTAGTATTCTGCTTCTTTAATACTGCCTGTCTTCCAATAATAATAGCCTATCATTCCTGAGGTGCCCGGATAAACTTCACCCGACTTTTTCATCCATTCAACAATGTACTTAATGTATGGATCTGCTTCCTTATAGCGACCTGTCATTAAACAAATACCCGGCATCATTTCCCCGACCCTGGCTGAGTTCCATTTATATGCTCTTTTGGCCGATTGATATGCCTTTTCATAGTTTCCCTGTACCCATTCCGCCTGCATTGTCCAGTATAAATATACCGATGAGTCACCGAACAATTCCAATGCCTGCTGCCAGTACTGCTTTCCTTTCTCAGGGAACCCGATTCTGATATATTCCATTCCTAAATCTATCAACAAATGTGGTAGTTGCTCTACACTGGATCGCAAGATTGATTCATGCATGTTGCTGATTGCGCCCACAAAATCATTGGATCCCATCTGCAAAATAAAACTCCGGTGATTATATATTTTCCAATAGTCCAGGTTCAGTTTGATGGCTTTGTCAATTTCGTTTAAACATTCGGGCAGCTTACCAATCTGATAATACATTCTTCCCCTGAAATAATAGGCTTCTGCACATTGATCGTCGTAAGCAAGCGCCTTGTTGGTAAGGATTAAGACCGAGTCCATAAAATTTTCGGAGAGAAAAGTTTTCCAGTAATTTCTGAACATGTAAACCCCGGCCAGGCCTGACCAGGCCAGAGCAAAAGTGGAATCGAGCGCCAGTGCCTTTTGAAAAAGACGCCGGGCGTTTTCCAGCGAGGCTGGGTCGTTATAGTTGTCAAATTGATCTTTGCCCCTTTGGTAAAAATTATATGCATTATTGTTTGTTGTTGGCATTTTCCGGATGAGCTTCTTTTCTTCAGGGGTTATCAGCGTTTTAATTTTAGCGACCACGTCGAATGCGATTTCATTGTAAAGGTTCAAAACGTCCTCATATTTGACGGTAAATTGTTTTGAAAGGATATGCTTGTCATTGCGGGCTTCGATAAGTTGTACCGAAACCAACACCGAATCACCAATCTTCTGACCGCTGCCTTCAAGTATATACTTAGCACCCAGTTCACGGGCTATTTGTGGAATCGATTTGGTTTTATTGTTCCTGTACCGCTCGGCAGAAGTACGGGAAGTTACTTTTAAATCGTTGATTTGAGATAATTTATCTGTGATGGTTTCGGTCAACCCATTGATGAAATAGACGTTTGTGGAATCAGGACTATCGTTGATGAAAGGAAGTACGGCAATTGATTTATCTTTTGAATAGGTTATTTTTTGGATCAGGAAAAAAGAAAATGGAATCAGAAGGATCAACCCAACGATAAGGCCAATCAGGATATTTGAGCGTTGGTGTTTCTTAGAAATTGGTACAACGGGTTGTTCTTCCGGTTCGTTTTCCGGTTCACGGTTTCTTAATTCACCGGGTGTAACCCCAAAATATTCGTGAAAGCATTTGTTGAAATAAGCAGGACTGCCAAAACCAACACGGTACGAAATTTCGGCAACAGTTAAATCTTCGTTCAGCAATAATTCTTTGGCTTTTTTCAGCCTGACCTCGCGAATAAACTGGCTGGCATTTTGATTGGAGATGGATTTCAATTTCCGGTTTAGGTTGGTATGGCTCATGCCAGCTTCCCTGGCCAGTTCGTCGGGGCCAAATTTCTCGTTTGCCAGGTTGGCTTCAACAAGATTGGTCAGCTTTTGTATAAACTCCCTGGGCATCTGTGATATTATAATGCTTATTTGCATTTTTTCAGACAAATAAAATTACAACATTATTGCCTCATAAACAAAGGGTTGAATGTGCTTTTGTTGGGTGCCTGATTTCACAAAGTATTTTTTTTAATAGTCGTAAAATCAGGAATAAATCGAAAGAATTGGCTCTATGACGAATGCTATGGGTGTTATAGCTTTGCCCGGAGTAGCCTATTATTGTCAGGAGTACAGGAATTTTCATTTTTTAAAACCTTATTTGTCAGAGAAACCTTAATTGTCCCTCAGAAAAAAAATGCAGCCCATAAGCAAATAACTGGAGAATGCTGGGTAATAGTTGAAGGCGAAGATGAATTTTGAAATCGAAATGTTTCGTACCTACGGCACTCTTGACTTGGTGGTGGAGATTATGTCCGTCACATGAATGTGACGGCAAAGGATAATGCTCTAATCAGCGAAACTGATTATTCTTGGCGATATCCTTTGCCGTCTGGCTTTAGCCGACGGAAGATGAACAAATAAAAAAAGCGGTACTCTTTCGAAAACCGCTTCCTTTTACAATCCACCAATCTAAAATCTATTTTTTTATCCAGCTTAAAATTTTATCATCATCTGGTTTCACTTTGGGTGCAACCATGTCAACCAGATTTCCTTTTTCGTCAATCAAGTATTTCTGAAAATTCCATGCTACTTCCGAATCCATCACTCCGTTTTCACTTTTGCTTGTCAACCATTTGTAAAGAGGATGAATATCATCACCTTTCACCGAAATTTTCGACATCATCTGGAAAGTTACACCGTAATTCTTTTCACAGAATTCTGCAATTTCTTCTTCAGTTCCAGGTTCCTGTTTCATGAAATTATTTGCAGGAAAACCAATAATGGTAAATTTTTCGCCACCATACATTTCAAATATCGATTGAAGTTGTTTGTACTGGGGTGTTAACCCGCATTTCGACGCAGTGTTCACTACCAGTACTTTTTTCCCTTTCAGGCTCGAAAGATCGAAATCTTTGCCATCGATATCTTTAACCTTAAAATCGTAAAATGATTTCTGACTAAAGGCAAGCGTTGAAATTATAAGCAGGCTGAGAATTAATGTAAGTCGTTTCATATCTTGTTTATTAAATTGAATTTAGAATGAAACAAATTTGGTTCCTAAAAGTTTTAATGGCTTTGTAAAAGTATTGCATACAAGGATGCTTTCATATTATTCCTGATTTTGTTAATAAATTTCGCCCTTGCCATTAGGTCAGAATGATTATATTTGGGCGTTCAATGAAGAGAATTTTATGGAGAATTTTATTGTTTCTGCGCGGAAATACAGACCCGATACGTTTCAAACAGTTGTTGGTCAGGCATCTATCACATCGACATTAAAAAATGCGATCAAAAATAACCAGCTTGCCCATGCCTATTTGTTTTGCGGCCCCCGTGGGGTCGGAAAAACTACCTGTGCGCGTATTTTTGCCAAAACGATCAACTGTCAGAATCTTTCGGCAGAAATAGAACCTTGCAACCAATGTGAGTCGTGCATCGCTTTCAACGGAAACCGTTCTTACAATATTCATGAACTGGACGCCGCCTCAAACAATTCGGTTGACGACATCCGCAACCTGACGGACCAGGTTAGGATTCCGCCGCAAATCGGGAAATACAGCGTTTATATAATCGATGAAGTTCACATGTTGTCTTCGAGTGCATTTAATGCTTTCCTGAAGACGCTCGAAGAACCGCCACGGCACGCCATTTTTATTTTGGCAACCACCGAAAAACACAAGATTATCCCAACCATATTATCGCGCTGTCAGATATTCGATTTTAACCGTATCAAAATCAGCGATATAGCCAGTCATTTGTTGCATGTTGCTACAAGTGAATCTGTCAAAGTTGAAAGCGAAGCACTGAACGTGATTGCTCAAAAAGCCGATGGTGCCATGCGCGATGCGTTGTCGATTTTCGACCAGATTGTAAGCTTCTCCGGAAGAAATATTTCGTACAAAGATGTTATTTCGAACCTGAACGTGCTCGACTACGATTATTATTTCCGGTTGGTCGATCTGTTCCTGAAAAATGATATTTCAGGAAGTTTGCTGCTTTTCAATGAAATTTTGGACCATGGTTTTGAAGGTCACCATTTTATTACCGGACTCAGTTCTCATTTTCGTGACGTGATGGTTTGCAAAGATCCTGTTACCATTCAATTACTCGAAGTAGGGGGCGAAATCAAGGAAAAGTACAAAGTTCAGGCAACACACTGCGACAACGATTTCCTGATTGGCGCACTGCAGATTGCCAACGAATGCGACCTTCAGTACAAAGCAAGTCAGAATAAAAGATTATTGGTTGAATTGGCAATTATCAAAATTTCGCAGCTTACCTTAAAAAAAAAATAGCTGACGAAACCGGCGAAGAGGCAATCCTTCCAATTTTTAACCTGACCGGCCAGCCGCCACAACAGTCAGCCGCTTCGGTATCACTGCCTGAAACAAGTCCTTCTGTTGCAGTAACCAATATGCCACCGGTTGAAAAACCTGCCACAATGAAGGTAATCCGAAAATTGGGGAGCTCTTTTAGCCCGTCAATCAAAGATGCACTTTCAGGAAGCAGTCAGGAAAAAAAGTTGTCGGATGATTCCCAGAAAACCATTTTCAGTCAGTACCAGGAAAATGATTTCGAACCGTTTACTCAGGACGAACTGGCTGTAAAATGGAACGAATTTCTGGAGAAGATGGCTGACCGTCCGAGCCTTTGTTCCGCACTTTCAAATGTTCCGGAAATAACTGAAGGCAATAACTTGTTGATGAAGATTGGGAATTCGGTACAGGAAGAAGATATCCGGCAGATAAAACCAGAACTTGTTTCATGGTTGCGAAAAGAGCTCAGAAATTCGGGAATTGAACTTAGTACAAGGCTTGAAAAAATTGAATCGGAACGGGTTATTTTTTCTGATTCGGAAAAATTACAGATGATGATGCAAAAAAATCCGGTACTAAATGAATTCAAACAAAAATTCAATCTCGATTTCCATGACTGATTGTTATTTTTTTCTGAAACATTTCAGGAATTTTCTTGTTCAAAGTTAAATATAAGTTCAGGGCTAATTATAATTTTGTATTTTTATTGAAAATTGAAAAACACAAAGCTATGATAAAAAAAGAAGTATTGGACGCAATAAATGAGCAGATTAACGCTGAAGCTTATTCTGCATATATGTATCTTTCGATGGCCGCTTATTTTGAAGACATGGGCCTTTCAGGTTTTGCAAACTGGATGAAAGTACAATATCAGGAAGAATCGGCACATGCGTTGAAATTTTTCAACTATCTGACCGAACGCAATGGAAAGGTAGTTTTGAAAGCTATTGGTCAGGTGCCGGTCGATTTTGGTGGAATTGTAGATGTTTTTGAAAAAACATTGGTGCACGAAAACCATGTTACTGACCTGATTAATAATTTGATGAATATAGCAATGGCTGCAAATGATCATGCTTCGCAGAGTTTTTTGAAGTGGTTTGTTGACGAGCAGGTAGAAGAAGAATCCAATGTTCAAAAGATACTTGACACACTTAAACTGATCAACGGACAGGGTAATGGTATTTTTATGATGGATCGTGAATTGGGCCAGCGAGTCTTTGTTGATCCTAATGCGGCAGCATAACTTTTTTGCAAATATTAATTTGTAAAAGGCTGCCGATCGGTAGCCTTTTTTGTTGCCGGGAAATTTGTATTTTTCACCATTTTTATCAGTGTCATGAATGAAATAATTGAAAAGGCCTTCAACGGATTCTACGAAATATGCAAGACGAACATTCCTGAAAAGGAGCATTCCAAAATTCAGGATGCATATCAATTTACATGTGAGGTTTTTGGCGATAAAAGTTGGGAATCGGGAGAAATAATTGTAGTTCACTCCATTGAAGTGGCAAAGATTGTTGTTCAGGAGATTGGTCTTGGGGTCGATTCTACAATTGCGGCCCTGTTGCACAATGTTTTCTATATCGATCGGTATGCCAAAGAAATAGAAAACCGTTTTGGAAAGTCGGTATCATCTATTTTGGAGGGAATGGCCAAAATTAACGCACTCGGAACCGATACAGTTGAATTGCATTCTGAAAACTTCCGTAGCCTGATGCTGGCCATGGCCGGAGATGTGCGGGTGATACTGGTGAAAATAGCCGACCGTATGCAGGTAATGCGTCACCTCGATTTGCAAAGTGATGCCGTACAGGCTAAAATATCAAGTGAAACATCCCATTTATATGCACCACTGGCCCATCGGCTCGGATTATATTATCTCAATTCCGAGTTATTGGACCTTTGCCTGAAATATCAAAATCCGGAGGCATACAAAGCTGTTGCTTTACGCTTGAAGGAAACCGATCGGGAGCGGGCAAATTTTGTTGCCGAATTCGTAAAGCCAATCGAAAATAAACTGAATATCAGGGGATTTTCATTTGACATGAAGGCCCGAACCAAATCCATCAATTCTATCTGGCGTAAAATGCAGACACAGAAAGTGGAATTCGATGAAGTAATGGATTTGTTTGCTATTCGTATTATCCTGAATACAGAACTTGAGAATGAAAAATCTGACTGTTGGCAAGTATATTCGATTGTAACCGAAGAATACCAGTCGAACCCAAAACGTATGCGCGACTGGATCACCATTCCCAAATCCAATGGTTACGAATCGCTACATGCCACTGTTCTGGGGCCGAACGACAAATGGGTCGAGATTCAGATTCGAACCCGAAGAATGGATGAAATTGCCGAAAAAGGTTTGGCTGCCCACTGGAAGTACAAAGGTGGGACTGGTACTTCTGAAATGGAAAAATGGCTGGCCAACGTGCGTGAAATATTGGAAAACCCGGATTTGAACATGGTCGATTTTATCGACGATTTTAAAATGAATGTATATGCTGACGAGATTTTTGTTTTTACACCCAAGGGCGATTTACGTAAACTGTCGGCTGGCGCTACTTTACTCGACTTTGCCTACGAAATCCATTCCGGAGTTGGCGATCGATGTGTTGGCGGAAAAGTAAACGGACGAAATGTTACCCTGCGCCATAAACTTAAAAATGGCGATCAGATATCGGTTGATACAGCGAACCATCAAAGGCCTAAAATGGATTGGCTCGATTTCGTGGTGACCACAAAGGCCAAAAACCGGATAAAGGCTAGTTTGAATGAGGAGGTAAAGCGTGAAGCTGAGAATGGAAAGGAAATTGTACTCCGGAAAATGAAGAACTGGAAGATTGAATACAACGACGATAGTATCCGCAAACTACTCAAGAATTATAAACTGAAACTGGCGCAGGACTTGTATTACAATGTTTCAGTAGGTAAAATTGATACACTTGAAATTAAAGAATTGCTGGTTGGTAAAAAGGAAGAAACCGCCAAACAACTGGTTACAGATATTCTGCCAAAAGAAAAAATTCAGGATTTGGAATTTTCAGGTGGAGATGATTATCTGGTGATAGACAACAACCTTAAAAATGTAGTTTATAAATTGGCTCCCTGCTGTAACCCGATTTTCGGTGACCCTATTTTTGGATTTGTTACAATCAGTGAAGGTATAAAAATACACCGTTCGACTTGCCCGAATGCCCCGCAATTGCTTGAGCGCTATCCATACCGCCTCATTAAAGCGAAATGGCAGGAAACAAAGAAAAAATCATCGTTTCAGGCAACCATACGTATTGCCGGAACCGACGAAATTGGCATTGTTGGTCAAATCTCGCATGTAATTTCAAAGGACATTGGCGTGCAAATGCGTTCAATTAACATTGATACCAACAACGGCATATTTGACGGAACTTTGCGGGTTTTCGTAAATGGGCTCGATCATCTTGACTTTTTGATGAATAAACTAAAAAGTATCAACGGTGTTATATCTGTTTCGAGAGCTGAATAGAAGATTTATCAGAAAGGTATAAGGAAAAAGTTGGAAGTCGGGAGACCGAAGTCGAAGTAAATAATAGGATAATGGATATTACTGAAGCAAAAAAACTGTTTGAGCAAAATGAACTAAATGAAGCAATTGAGATACTGAATGAAATTATTTCAGTTAATTCTTCTGATATTCATTCACTACTTCTCAGGGCCCGTATCTATTATAAGTTACAGAAATGGGGCGATGCGATGAATGATTATGGTTCGGTTTTGGAAAATGAGCCCGAAAATCAGGAAGCAAAATCAGGAATTGAAATGGCCGGAAACATTTTAGGGTATTTTACACCTGATATGTTTAATCCATAGATTTTTACGGTAATCTATTTTCTGTATTCCGGTTGCCTTTCGACCACGAAAAGATGGTTTTTTCTATTTCAGTGTTAATTAATTCTTAGGTTTTATATTTGAAATTGCTATTTTTGGCATGAACTTAGTTATATCAGAATAAGAAATCTATTAAAAATGAATTATAAACCTTTAAAATTAATAAGTATGAAACGATTTTTTTTAGCTATTGTTTTTTGTTTTGGAATTGTGGTAGGATTTGCACAGGATGAGAAAAGTGCAATCGATTTGAAAAATGAAGGCAATGAAGCGTTAAGGACCAAAAATTATCCTACAGCTCTAAAACTTTACGAACAGGCTTTAAGTAAATGGGGCGACGAGCCAAAGGATACCGCAATGGTTTATAATATGGCAGTTTGTGCATATCAATCAAAAGATTTTGATAAAGCAATCAAATTGTTGGATGAAACCATTGCATTGAATTACAAGAAAGAAACCGCGTTGCTTTATAAAATAAACACTTACAAAGCAATGAAGAATGATGTAGAATATGAAAAAGCACTCGAGGCTGCGTTGGCTAATTCACCAAATGATGGCAAATTAAAAGGGATGTTGGCCAATATTTATCTGAAAGAAGCCAATGTATTTTATACTGCAGGTGCTACTATTCTTAAAAATGCTGCCGCAGATGTAGCTGCCGCAAAATATAAAACAACAGATGAACCCTACAAAGTTGCTACTGAGAAAGCAAAGGATGAGTTTAAGAAGGCACTGCCGTTGGTAGAAAAGGCACTTGTTATCGATTCTGAAAATGCTACAGGCAAACAATTAAAAGCAGCCTGCGAGCAGAATATTAAGGGATAATTATTTTCAATAAACCTTATTAAACGAGGCTGCCTGCGAAGGTGGCCTTGTTTTATTTAGTGAATTCTGTTTCTGAATTATTTTAGGAGCAATTGATCAGATCATTAAATATAGTATGATGTATCGTATTTTAATCCGGAGTTGGGGAGTTTTAAAGTTTTGTTTTCTTTTATTTATTTTAGGTTCATGTGTTCATGATTACGAATACAGATATTTTCGATCGGAAAAAATCAACCGTGAATATCAAACCAAAAATGTAATTGTAGTGATAGTTGATGGTCTCAGATATACGGAATCATGGGGTGATTCTACACAAAAGTTTATGCCACGTATGGCAAACGATCTGGCTAATATTGGTGTGATTAATACCAATTTCTACAACAAGGGCGACACCTACACCTCTGCAGGGCACACCAGTATTACAACCGGGATTTACCAAGCTTTAGACAACAGTGGGGCAGAGTTGCCTGAAAATCCATCTGTATTTCAATATTGGAATCAGGCTTACGGGAATGATTCTCTTAAATCGTGGATTATAACAAGTAAAGATAAACTGGCTGTCCTGGGCAATTGTAAAAACCCTTATTGGACCAATAAATTCAAGCCTTCGGTAAACAGTGGAGTTGATGGTTTAGGCTTGGGCAGTGGTTACCGCGAAGACAGCCTGACTTTAAAAACCGCGATTGAAATTCTAAAGCTGTATCATCCGAATCTGGTGATAATCAATTTTCGTGATCCGGATTATTCCGCGCATTCAGGAATTTGGGATAATTATGTAGATGGGATCCGCAAAGCCGATGAGTCCGTTTTTCGGTTGTGGCAATTCATACAAACCAATAGTTTCTATAAAAATACCACTACGATGTTTGTAACCAGCGATCATGGTCGCCATCTCGATTCCGTTGCAGATGGTTTTGCCGGTCATGGCGATGGTTGTGAGGGTTGCCGTCATTTGGGATTTTTTGCCTGTGGCCCTGATTTTAAAAATGGAATTATTTTGAGTGAACCTCGCGAACAGATCGATTTGCCTGTTACTATTGCTTTGCTGATGGGTTTTGAATTACCCAATACAAAAGGCAAAGTTATGCTTGAATTGTTTGGAAGGAGGTAAATTGGATATTTTGGTCGATGTATCCACATAGCTGCATATTTTTATTTGTGTTATCTTTGCCGGGAGATCAGAAATATTTGTTTTTTTAAG
>Ga0208968_1001733_pt1 | contig 11491 bp, 15 predicted proteins | sample RifOxyA3_FD_184031 | JGI IMG/M metagenome (GOLD analysis project Ga0208968, IMG submission 184031) | Groundwater microbial communities from Rifle, Colorado - Rifle Oxygen_injection A3 (SPAdes) | ecosystem: Environmental > Aquatic > Deep subsurface > Groundwater | place: Rifle, Colorado, United...
CCAACAACGAAGAGGAAAAGAAGAAAGTCCTTCAAGAATATGTTAATCGAATTATCGTGAATCCAACCGACAATATAAACGAACTTGATCTAGAAATAACATACAGGGTTTTCAATGGCGGAGGCGAACTTACACTATTCAAAACCCTGCATTATAAAACAGATTTCAAGGATAAGAACACCCCAATAATTAAGATGCTTTAGGCCAAATTAAAATAGCTATGTACCAGTGGCGGGGGCCCCCGAGAACCCCTTCCACTGGTACATAGCTATTTCTTATTATTCTTCAGTTCCTGATTTATCAAATATAGCAGTAACAGGGACCTGCATAGTAGACGGAACTACTGCTCGTATATTAGATATTTTATCAAGTAACGCTTGACTAAGTTTGAAACCTGTAAACATGGCATATGTGTCATAATGACTAGCCACTTTTTTACGATACAATATAAATTCAGCACCAACTTTTTGCTTTATCACATACCATCTCTCTACCGCGACAAAAACAGTAATAGGTAATATCCTGAATGGACCAAATCGATTAATCTTTCGATGAACTATTTCATATTCAACGAAACCACGTATCTGCCGATCTATCATCCTATCATTCTGAGCCACAAGGATAAAATAGTATCCGATTTTGCGATACTGTGAAAAGAAGTCAATCCATTCTGCCCGATCACTTTTTAATGACTCTCGACAATTGAAACGGCCCCCGGCTTCATCGATCACCACAAGGCATTGACTTTCTTTTTTCGCCTCGATCATTCCATGCTCAATCGCAAAAACTACGAGAGATTCAACCGTAATTTTCTCATTTGGCATATAGTAAAACCGTTTATCAAATCCTCGTTTAAGCTCTTTTTTGTTAAATTGCATAGGAAAGTTAGCAACGACCATTTTTCCAAGCCGTAATGCCCATATAATTTGGCTAATTGCATTATAGGACTTGCCTGAACCTGGGGTACCAGAATAAAGAGAAATACTCATGATCCCACAACCTTTAGCCATCTCAATGCAATACGTATAACGTAATAGGCCAATACTGCAGTAATATACACTGACATAGTTGTAATCATTTCAGGTATAGGTATAAGCCAAAATACCCAAGTTAATGCTGTTGATGCACCGTCAAGATTCCATGTAAATGGTGATGATGGTAACAAAGATAAAATAGCTGTTATTGCTACTGCAATTAAATCCAATAAACCATTTATTATTTTAGCAATAAAACCCATTATGCTGCACCCCCGAGCAGTTTTCTAGTACCAAAAACTAATGCTAAGTTAAATACAAACAATTCCAGGACCCTAGCAGTTGATGCAATACTATTGAATTGAGCCATGTCTATATCAGTTCTTAATTCACCGATTCCTATAGGAATTTTAGGTGCTGTTGTTGATCCAGATCCAAACGATGACAACATATTTTTTAAATCCCAAGGTAAACAAAATGGAAATTTACTTGTAAACAAATCGCCAGCAACCTGTAATTTTGTGAAATCTATAGAATCACCTGGATTAACAGTAGTAAATTCATTAACTATGTTTTTAGGTAAATCAGTTATTTTAGTAATTATATTTGTTAAAGATGTTAAAACATCAGTAGGTGGTTCGTCCGGATCAGGTGGAGGTTCATCAGTCGTTGGAACAGGATTCGTTCTAATATTATTAATTTGATCCCAATTAGTAGGTTGACCAGTAACAAATTCTGTTGTTAATTTATCCACAAAGGTTAAATCTGTTTTCGGATAACTGCCATAATACTGCATTTGGGCTTGAATTGTGCTCATCGGAGAAGCATCTATAGTTAGATTTATGTTGGTGCCCGATGTTGCATCGAATGTAAATGTTGGTACTTGATCATAATCGGTCCAACCATACGTTAAATCATGAAAACTAGGCCAAACTGTCAAATCTTGTTTTCCTTGAACACTAACACTAGGATTACTCGATATATTCCACCGCATTTGATTATATAAACCTAAATAACTACTATATGGATAAACGATATTACTAGACCCACCAGGATAACCCCAACTGGCAAAAGCGGAGTTCATAGACATGTTTAAATCATAATGGCTTGATGTTTCGCCATCACTTAAAGACATGATGCAATCATTATAATTAACGACAGGTTGTTCTCGTGCAGTTGCGCTTAACGTAGTATTACATGAATATGTTGCATAAACCGTTTTATTAGATTCGTAGAATACACCATTAAAATTAGAAGTTAATGTTTTATAATTCATAGTTTGATCTAATAACCAAGTGTTATCAGAAGTAAGATTATATATCTTATATGTTGCATTTTCAGTCGAATATAAACCGTTACCATCTTTATAAATTAAGTTATATGGTACTTGTGTCCATTGTATCAATCTAATAGGATCTGAAACAATTAAATATGAATTATATGAACCCGGTCTAGTAGGGAAAGGTAATAAGGGAGTTATAGTACCTTCCTCATATGTCATCCAAGTTTTTAGTGAACCAAAATCTAATATATTGATTTGGTATAGTCCTGTTGTACTGAAATTTTGATCTTGAAATAAAGTTCTTTCTGAATGATTAGGAGTGTAGTCTTCAATAGCTGGTAATGTCTGACCGATGTAAGATAATCCACCATCAACTTCAATTAATGCCGGAAGCCCGGGATATGTTGCATCTAACCAATTTCTCGCATTGTCAATTGCTTGTACATCAATAGTTAAATTTCCTTCCGCATCCCAATCAGGACAAGTTATACCAGATTCATAATATCTTCGTCCAATGTCCTCAGCTTCAGTTATAGTTTCTAAATTAAGTCCTGCAACAATTAAAGTAACAAGTCTAGAAAGTAATGGTTTAGATAATTTGATCACTGAATCAGGTAGTGCTGCTTCTGATGTTTTTACAGTGCCTAATAAAGTTAATGAAAAAATTGAAAAGACTAATATTATTGAACAGATTTTCTTCAACATTGTTTTACCTCCATAAACAAAAAGCACATACGCTAGCAGAAACGTATGTACTTCTATGCAATTTAACTTAAAGGTATAAAAATTAGGACGCAATCAATTTGAAAATCTTTTTACCATACCGGAAACCAAGCATACAAGCCATTACACCAGCTGCAAACGGAGCAACGGTTCCTAATGTCGCGACAATGTTATCACCAATGCCTGTAAACGCAGCAGTTACAGCAGTGTCAGCAGTACCCACACATAAAGCAGTTTTAGCAACCGATCCTACAACCATTGCAGTTGATCCAACAACAGCCGGAGCAAATCGTTTTGCACGATTAAGTAAATTTTTCATTTTTTACCCTCCACTCATCATTTTAAAAAAAATGGTTATGGCACTTATCCCCCAAGAAGCAAATCCTGCTATAAATAAACAACCGAAGGATAATGAAAACCCAAGTTGTAGCTGCTGAACGTCCATGTTGCAATTCCTCCATTTCGAAAGCGAATGATGCAAAGTTATTTTGCGAAATTTTTAAGGGTTATCCATACCACGACAGCAGCTAAACCACCGAGGATTGCCCCAAGGAGTAACTCGAAGCCTTGGAAGCTTATGTCTAATATTGCATCACCGGTTATGGGGTCAACCACACCAGTAAGATGGGCAGTAATCATTTTACCAACTCACTTCTAGTTACTGACTAATGATCAACATTTTGACCCAGCTTAAAGCCGTTAAGCACTAATTACTTCATTCACATCATAGGGGCCAATATATTTAGCACCGTTCAATTTCATAACAGGCTTTCCTTTTGACATCTGTACACCGAGGTCCAGATCATAGACACCAGGAACAACCGCAAATAACTTATCAGTCGAAATATCACCTGTGACCGTGACAACATTAGCACCTCTTGTTTTTCCAGATGCCGGAATTCCGTCAAAATACGTGACCTTTGTTCCGGACACTTCCCGTGTCGCGTCATGGGAATCCACAAAACAATACGAATTAACAGCCAATACAATAGCCTTTGACATTTTTTATTCCCCCTTCCTTTATTGACTATAATAATAGAATGACGTACAAATATTAATAGAACAAACGTTCCATTAATCAGGTATTCAAGACCATTTGATAATGGCGTTTAGTCAGGCGATTTTTTGCAAATAATATGATTTGGCAAATTTCTTCAAGGTCTATTCGAAAAGCTTTATCTAGGCTTAATAAGGCCAAGGATGGAGCTACCTGCCGAATTATCCAGTCTTTTATCTGCTTTATAGTTCGTTTCTGTTTTGCTGTTGTAAGTTTTATTTTCTCAACTTCACCCAAAAATTTTCGCCAGAAGACCGATACTTCCCAACGAGATTTATTAGAATCGTTCAAATTTTTATCAACAAAATTTAAATAATGTTTTAAGATACCAAATACTATTCCTCCTATTTCAAGATCACTAATAATATGGTTAGCGATTGACTCGGCCCTTTCATCACGACCCTGGATTTCAGTTCTTATCCAATCCTGATGACAATTTAATCGTTCTTGACGATACATTTCTTCCCTACATTGCTTAAGCTCTTGTCTAAGTTTACGAGGGACCTTATCGCTGGATTCCTTCATAATTGCGTCAGATTCGCGAGAGTTTTGGTCTTTTATTAAATGTTCAATAGCCTTATCGTACATACGAATACGTATTCGGGATTGAGTAGAGCCAAAGTATATTGTTTCGCCTAAATTATCTTCAAAACCAAGACTATATTCTTTTAGGATTCGACCACGTCGAAATAATGAAACAACTTCACCATTCTGCACCTTTTCTCTTATTTCATTTAGTTTAAATAATCCATCAAAATCATCTATAGCCAAGTCAATACGCGAAAAATGACCACTACTTTCACGTACTCGCTTAATTAGATCAATCCACCCTCCATCTAAAAAAAACTCATATGCCCTACAAGCGGAGCCACTCAATTCACAGTGCACACCCATATCTTCACGATCCGAGGTATAAACACGCATTTCACCATATGTGAACATCTGAGTATATCCAAGCACCCTAGATGGAATTGACCCCCAGTCAGTAGCAGGTATGCGCAATACCGCGAAAATATCCGACCCATATGGTAAGGTAAACGCCACCCAGTCAAGCAAGATCCTTTGCCCGGTAGATTGTGCCTCCGTGTTACTTACCGGAGGCAACAGGTTTTTCCCATTTATTTCTAGGCTTATTTGCTTCTGCATTTATCTCTCTCCTTCACTCTCTAATATTTCGATCCAAAGTCAACAAGTATAGCCACAGCCTGGACAGAGGAACTCTCCCAAGAAAAGGAGCAGTTCCTCTTTTCCACATTTTGGACACTTCATCTTATACACCTCACTCGTATTCTTTCAGGCTTTTTCCAGACTGGATTAAATACAAATGATTCGAGATGGGCACCACATTTTTCACACTTCAATGTTGGCCTATTATCCTTTTCCATTTTTGAGTAATACGAATGATAGTGTTCAACCGTTTTAATCTTTACTGATTCCATTACGCTGCATGATCTATTACACTCGGGACAATATCCGCTCAGTCTCCATAGCTGAGTCATTATGAACAGCACCTTTCCCATGTTTTAACATACGAAAATCCTTATGTTCAACAGATAGCATCGAACCACTAAGTAAACACTCTACCCATTTTCCATTCTTGTAACCTATTACCCGAAAGGGATTACCAGTCAATTCATCAACGCATATCCTAATTGCCCTTTGCAGCGTAGAACATAACTCGAAATTAATCCATGTTCCTTCCAATAATACTTGCAAGGCGTATTCTCTCAAATCGAACATTTACACAACTCCTTCTTCCTTGCTTAATTTGCTTGTTTTTTGGGGTCTTAGTTACGTTCCCTTGGGTGAGTATGCTGAAACCCTTCCGGACTCGCTATTCGCTCGGCCCTGCGGGCTAAATCCTCCAGGCTTTACCTCTAGGTCTTTTGATTGTGAGTGTATTCGGGTCTAGGAAGGAATGTTAGGCGTGTATGTGGGTGTGTATGGGTCCTTTACGTTATGAGAACGGAGATTTACAAGCCGGGAACAAAAAAGAATAAGATCCAAAACCAAAATAAAAATGATCTGGAAAGATATTTTTTTTGCCTAGTTACCCGTTAATGATTTATGGATACGAAAAAAAATTTATTTTGGGTCCAGGGAGAACGAAAAAGGGACGAGGGGTGAATGTGGGAGTGTATAAGGGTTAGATCGCTTCGCGGACATTAATCGAACATGAGATTATACGAATTAATGAATTTTGCATGAGGATAAATGTGGTCAGGCATGCATGTTGGTGTGTACTTAAGTGGGACGCTGTCCCCCTTAATAATCCCCCTGCACTCGGCGAGGCCAGGGAAAGTCTCTCTTTGCTATGGGGTTGGTCTTTGCGGGTCGAAGAGACTTCCCCGTCTCTAAGTTTTTTGGCAAGATGAGCTTGTCAAGGCATAAAAAATGAATGCTAAATGAATGTGTTTTATACTTGACAAGCCCGATTGTTCTTGGATTTAGACCAAATAATAGTTGGGATTTATCGGCCACCCAATACCTTAGAAAATAAATGAACTGTTACAGAAGTAAGTATCAAGGAAGAAACAACAGCAATTGCACGATAAACCACATCAGGAGTTAAAAGAAACATAAAAGAAGATAAAAGACTATAAAGAATATTCGGATCAAAAATAAATACCAAAAGCACTAAAGAAAATATAAGAGACATCAAAAATAAAGAAAAATCATCAAAAATAAAAATCACCCTCCCATAAAATTTTCGCCCGCTTAACTAATCGTGTGCATTCGACGCAACATCTGACTGTAATACCCCGGGCTTAGTTTTTGCCTTGTTTTTTGGAACTACTAATTCCCTTTTTCCCAATTCAATTTGGTGAAGCTTCTCTGTTAATTCCTGATTTTTACTTGTCAAAACCTCAATCTTCAAGAAATATTCATCTTTGATTTTCTGTTTCTCTTCAAGCATTTTTTTCTGCATTTCTAATACGGCACTCTGCTTTTCAAGGGCATGAACTTTTTCCATTTGTTCAAGCGCCTGTAATGCATCCCTCTCCTGAGCTTCTTTTAATACCTGAACCTGTTCTAATTGGCGCTTATAATCCAAGCCTTGCTGCTCTAATAGTTCGATTGTTTTGGCCTGACTCTGATTATTTTCATTAATCCGGCTAAGTTCTGCTTCAAGCCCTAGAACGGATTCAATTCGTGACTCTAACTGATTCAGCTTATCCATTTGCATTTGGATAGTTATCCTCTGAGAAACGTTAATTTCTACAAGTTCGGAGTTACAAGCCGTAATGTCGGTCATGGACTTCTCCAGTGCCGATTTGTCAAGAATTGCCTTATCTCGTTCTTCTTGGGCTTGTTTAACTGCCATCTGCCGTTGATCAGTAATGGATTTATAAAGGTTAGATTCTTGCTCAAGTGACTCAGTATATTTAGTTTTCAAATCAATACCCTTTTCTATTAACCCAACAAAGGATGACTTGATTTTATCTAAGTGATAAGTAACTTGCTGAATATCCTCTGACTTATGAGCGTCACCTGCTTGCAGCAGCCCGGCCTTATGGGTTGATAGCAATTGCTCAAGAAATTCCTTGCTTGAGAGTCCCGACTCCTTAACTAATTGAACTAATTCATCTTTGATTTCAGGTGAAACCTTAGCACTCCATGTTTCATCTGCCATGACATAACCTCCCTCTTTTGTGGTAAACTGTTGACCCGCCTATAATCAATGGTTTACTTAGGTTTACGTTTACTTTTAAGTAAACTTTTGAATCCAAATAATCAAAATATGGCTTAACTAAAAGAATCTGTTTACTAACAAAATTTGAATATTCTCCGACGTCCCTACTAAGCGCATGCCAACAAATCATTCATGTTGGCATGCGCTACTTTTCGAGATCTAAGATAGCGGACACGTTTAGCGGAAATTCATCACTTACACTTACTCCATCCACATGAAGGACAATACATACAACCGCCATCAGGAAATAACATGTTTCCACAGTCCGGACAATTCATAAGTCTAACCCTCCTTTAAAACGGCAGGGATTTATCTAAATGCCTCTTAGATTCCAAATAATCAAAATATGGTTTAACCGTGAGAATTTGTTCACGAACAAAGTTAGCTAATAACTCATCATCCCAATCTCTCGATACCTCATCCCTATTTTGTGCCCTGATATATCCTCCAATCTGAAGAACGATTGAACTACATACCAAATTAAACTTTTCATGATCCATGGGTTTCTCTTCCAATTTGACCTCATTTAGATTCAAATATTGAGATGAAACATAATCCAAAAACCAATCAATTTCCTTAGTACTAGCCCAACGCCATCCTTGTCCGTCAAATAACATAAGCCCATCATCAGGTATTTCTGCAGCTTCACAATCAAAAAATTTACAAACAATAGCTTCAAACTCATCTTCGATTAATGGAGAGGTCCAACAAAACGTTTGAAAGGTATTTAATGTGAATTTTTTAACCTCAGCTTTAGTTGCTGGTAAGCTCATTTGTTTTTCCACCTTTCCTTAATTCCATTTTTTCAAGTACACGATCGAGAACCAATCCGGCAATTAAATTCATGGCCCTTTCCGGGTCTGGATGCGGAATAAGCTTAACGGTAACATTGAGCGTGACCTCTCGCAGTTTACGTGGCACTCTCTTCCCCTCCCCTTATAAATCATAAATGCATCATTTCGTTGCCAACTTCATCAAAAAAAAGAATCCATTCAAAATTCAAAACATCTGCAATTTTCTGAGCTACCTTAACACTAGGGGTCCTAGAACCATTCTCTATCATGCTATAATATTGCCTTTTTACACCTACAATTTTAGCAATCTCTTCATGCGTCAACCCCGACGTAACCCGTATACTAGATAACCAAAACCGAATCACGTTCACCGCCTCCGTAAATTACTCCATGCAACGATTTGTTGCCATACCTTATTATACAGCAACAATACGTTGTTGTAAATATATTTAGCAACATTTTGTTGCAACGCCTTTACGCAACATAAAGTTGCCATTATAATGTAATAAAGTAAGAAAATATGGAGGACATAACAAATGTTTCCTGAAAGAATAGCAAAATTAAGAAATTCAAAAGGATTAACACATCAAGAAATGGCTGATATGCTAGGAATAACACGACAGGCATACAGTAACTATGAGGCTGGAAAAAGGGAACCAGATCATAATACACTAAGAAGGCTTGCAGATTTTTTTATGATATCAATAGATTACCTATTAGGAAGCGATAGCATTAAAGCTATACCAGAGTGGGCTACATCAAAAGACAAAAAAGACTTCAAGAAAATGTTAGAAGAAGACGGAGACTTAATGTTTGATGGTGTTCCCATTGAAGGCGAAGACAGACAAAGAATCAAAGATGTTCTAACAGGGCTTTTCTGGGATGCAAAACAAATGAATAAACGCAAAAAGAAAACTGACAGCAAGAACGACACCAAGAGATAATCCCTGGTGCCGTTTTTTTGTTTAAAAGGGGCTTATTAAACATGGACAAGCTTATACACACCTTAATACGTAAGTATAATACCAATTGTCCTTTTACTATTGCCGAACATCTTAATATCCATATACGATTTGAAGACCTTGGAGAACACACACGTGGTATTTATTACAGTAAACTTAGACGTAGATTCATTGTAATTAACACTAGACTAAATTCCCAATGGCAAAGATTCATATGCGCCCACGAATTAGCACACGACAGACTTCATAGGGGACTAAATCGCTTTTTTTTAGATGAATATTCCCTATTAAACACTGATAAGTATGAAAGACAAGCAAATGAATTCGCAATAAGATTAATATCGTTCCATACGAAAATACAGCCCACAGAATCTATCGAACATTTTTTTCTTCGAAATAGTATACCAACCGTAATGATTAAATATTTTAAAATGAGGTGAACGCTAATGAAACTTACGAAAACCCAAGAAAACTTCAGAAAAGAAATGAGGTAATTAAACATGAATGCAAAAAGAGCAGCTGCATATTGTAGGTACAGTTCAGACAATCAACGAGAAGAATCAATTACAGCACAAATGAGAGCTATAGAAGAATATTGCAAGAAAAAGGATTACGTAATTGTTAAATTTTATGCCGATGAAGCGAAAAGCGCGACAACAGACAAAAGACCAAATTTCCAACTTATGATTGAAGAAAGTTCAATCAATATATTTGATGTCGTAATAGTACATAAATATGATAGATTCGCTAGAAACCGCTATGATTCAGCACACTATAAACGCAAACTAAAAGTTAACGGAGCAAGAGTAGAAAGTGTACTAGAACAATTGGACAATTCTCCAGAATCTGTTATTCTTGAATCAGTGTTAGAGGGAATGGCAGAATATTACTCGAAGAATCTCGCAAGAGAGGTCATGAAAGGTATGCACGAAAACGCAGATAAAGGGATTCACACTGGTGGAAGACCTCCCTATGGACTAAAAATTAATCCAGAAACGTTAATGTATGAAATAGACGAAAATTGCTATAGAGCAGTACAAATATATTTCGAAGGAATCAGAGACAATATCTCATTAAGCGAAATTGCAAAATGCCTAAATAAACAAGGATATAGAACTCAAGACGGAAAAGAATTTTCAAAAAATAGCTTCTTTGGATGGGCAAGAAACCGAAAATACATAGGTAATTATGTATGGAATGTATCAAGCTCTAAAGACGCTGAAGGCAGAAGAAATGGAAGCAAGAAAAAACCTATTGAAGATCAAATCATTAAAGAAGGTATCATCCCCCAAATTATAGACCACGATTTATTCAAGGAGGTTAACTCAATGATGGAATTAAGAAAACACAAACCTGGTGTATTGAAAGCTAATATAAATTATCTGCTTACAGGTAAAGTATTTTGTGGTCAATGCGAAAGTCCTTATAACGGAAATTCATACCGGAATTCAAAAAGCAAGGAAAATACATTATTAAGTTATTACAAGTGTGCAGGAAAATGCAAAAATGCGAGAATCAGGAAAAATGATTTAGAGAAAGTAGTTATAGAGCAATTAGAAGAACAATGTTTCTCAGGAAAAGGAATGAAAGAAATAGTAGAACGTGTTAACAAGTTATACAAAGAAAGAAAAAAAGACTATGAATCAAATGAAGAACCTATTAAAAAAGAGATTAAGGAAATTGAAAAAACAATTGATAATTGGATAGATGCATTAGGAAAAGGAATAAAAGGACTAGAGACTAAAATTGTTGAAGCACAAAACAAAGTAGAGGCACTACAAAGAGAACTATTCAAAATCAAGGCAATACAAAATCATAATGTACTAAATAATGATGATATATATGCAGTGTTAAAAATGAAAAAGGACTCCCTATTTTCCAACAACGAAGAGGAAAAGAAGAAAGTCCTTCAAGAATATGTTAATCGAATTATCGTGAATCCAACCGACAATATAAACGAACTTGATCTAGAAATAACATACAGGGTTTTCAATGGCGGAGGCGA
>Ga0208968_1001735_pt1 | contig 11479 bp, 6 predicted proteins | sample RifOxyA3_FD_184031 | JGI IMG/M metagenome (GOLD analysis project Ga0208968, IMG submission 184031) | Groundwater microbial communities from Rifle, Colorado - Rifle Oxygen_injection A3 (SPAdes) | ecosystem: Environmental > Aquatic > Deep subsurface > Groundwater | place: Rifle, Colorado, United...
TTCCGCCCGGCATCAGCTTCCGGAGAAAAATCACTTTGTTACCAACTTCTTTTACGGTTACATTGAAGTTTTTCACCCTGCCAAACGACTTTTCCATCTCGTTCAGTTCGTGATAATGGGTGGCAAACATGGTTTTAGCCTTTGCTTTCGGATGTTCGTGAATGTATTCAACGATCGACCATGCAATCGAGATGCCGTCGTAGGTGGATGTTCCGCGTCCAAGCTCGTCGAGTAAAATCAGGCTGCGATCCGAAAGATTGTTCAGAATGCTGGCGGCTTCGTTCATTTCGACCATAAAAGTGGATTCGCCCAGCGAAATATTGTCGGACGCCCCTACCCTCGTGAATATTTTATCGACATAACCAATCTGTGCCGCTTCAGCCGGAACAAAACTCCCGATCTGCGCCATCAGCACAATCAGAGCTGTTTGCCGCAGCAAAGCCGACTTTCCTGCCATGTTGGGTCCGGTAATAATAATCACCTGCTGATCGTCCTGATTCAGTGTCACATTGTTCGAGATGTATGATTCGCCCATCGGTAGCTGGTGTTCGATCACCGGATGGCGGCCTCCTTTGATGATGATGTCTTTCGATTCGTTTATTTCAGGCCTGAAATACTTGTAATCAATGGCTGCGGTGGCAAACGACAGCAGACAATCCAACTGCCCGACAATCGCGGCATTCAATTGTATTGCCTGAATGTATTCAGCCAATGCAACCACCAGTTCATTGAACAGCCGAACCTCGATGGCCAGAATTTTTTCTTCGGCACCCAAAATTTTTGATTCGTATTCTTTCAGTTCTTCCGTGATGTATCGTTCGGCGCCAACCAGCGTCTGTTTGCGTATCCACTCCGGCGGAACTTTGTCTTTGTGTGTATTCCTGACTTCAATGTAATATCCGAATACGTTGTTGAACGCGATTTTTAGACTGGTGATACCGGTTCGTTCTGATTCGCGCTCCTGCATTTTTGCGAGGTAATCTTTTCCTGAAAAGGCCAGCATTCTTAATTCATCCAATTCAGGAGAAACTCCCGCAGCTATTACACTTCCCTTGTTGACCAAAGTTGGCGGATCGTGGTGAATTTCCTTTTCGATGCGCTGGCGAATAGATTCACAGGGATTCAGTTGTTCGGCAAACCGCTGCAAATTGGGGCTGTCGGATTGACTGCACATTTCTTTGATTGGCGCAATAGCCTGAAGTGCATGTTTTAATTGCACAACTTCGCGCGGGTTGATGCGAACAACAGCGACCTTCGAAATGATACGTTCCAAATCACCCACCTGACGAATGTGTTCTTCAAGGTTTTCCTTCAGAGATTCTTCTTTTACCAGATATTCCACCACATTGAGACGGTTGTTGATGGCTGCAATTTCTTTCAGCGGAAGGGCAATCCAGCGTTTCAGCAAACGGGCGCCCATCGGCGAAATGGTTTTATCGATCACCTGAACGAGCGTTTTTGCTCCTTCATTGATGGAGTTAAAAAGCTCCAGGTTGCGGATGGTAAAACGGTCGAGCCACACATATTTGTCTTCTTCGATACGCGACAAACTAACGATGTGCTTCGTCTGGTGATGCTGCGTCAGATCAAGGTAATGCAGAATCGCGCCGGAAGCGATGATCCCGTAATTCAATTCGTGCACCCCAAAACCTTTAAGCGATTTGGTTTCGAAATGCCGCATCAACCGGTCGTTGGCAGCTTCTTCAGTATAAACCCAGTCGTCCTGCGAAAAAGTATAGTATTTCCCCCCAAACAATGCAGTAAAATCGGCTCCTTTCCCTTTCTGAAACAGTACTTCTTTTGGCTGAAACGAACTTAACAGTTTGTCGATGTATTCGAACGAACCTTCAGCCGTCAGGAATTCGCCGGTCGAAATATCCAGAAACGCAATTCCTGCCAATTTTTTATCGAAATGAACGGATGCCAAAAAGTTATTTTCCCGGTGTTCCAGAATATTGTCGTTGTATGAAACTCCGGGAGTTACCAACTCTGTAATGCCACGTTTGACAATGTTTTTGGTCATCTTCGGATCTTCCAGCTGCTCGCAAATGGCAACCCTGGCACCAGAGCGAACCAGTTTTGGAAGATAAGTATCGAGTGCATGATAGGGAAACCCGGCAAGTTCAACAAAGCTGGCGGAACCATTTGCCCGACGCGTGAGTGTAATGCCCAGGATACCCGATGCACGAATGGCATCTTCGCCAAACGTTTCGTAGAAATCACCCACCCGGAACAATAAAATGGCATCAGGATGCACTGCCTTGACAGCATTGTATTGCTTCATCAAAGGAGTTTCAACATATTTTGAAGTAGTGCTCAATGTTCTGAATTTTTAAAGAAACACAAAGATAAGTTTTAAAGGCAGGTTTAAAAGGTTACTTTCTTTCCAGCATCAAATTCACTGCAACCCGAACAAGCAAAGTCAGAATAATAAAGTAAACCGCGGGATTGAACTGCTGACCAACAACAAAAGAAATCAATAGCAATGCTCCGGCAAACCAAAAATAGAACCGGGTTTTGGGTCTCCATTTTTTAAACTTCCACCCAAATGCAAAAAACAGATTCGCTGGAAATGCCCACAACAGGTTGAAATTTGGGCTCATAGCAGGATGCTCCGAATACAGTGTAAACCAGCCAATGATTAATCCGGCGAAACCCGTCAGCCCAAACAACCAGTAATCGAGCCAGTCAGTTTTTGTTTTCCGGAGAAACCCACGAACTGAAATTCCGGTTACCAGAAGAAAAACCAAACCAAACACAATTGCAGGCCAGGGCAAATCAGCATTAAGCTTGGTATTCGGATATTCAACAAGCGTGCGGGTTTCAAGTACCAAAGGCTGTACTTTTCCGTCGATGGTTATTTCAGCTTTGCCGAACTGATCCTGCAGGTATTCAGGCAAAAACATTTGCCCGTATGATGAAGCCTTCTGTTCTGCCATTTTTCCAACCAACAGGTCAATACCCAGGTCAATCCAGCGAAATGAATGATGGAATTCCTTGATCAGGTCGCGGTAACTTTTGGTTGGATGATCCTCAGTGAAACGAACGGTTCCTCCGGCATTTCTTTCAATCATATCGCGCACGCGGGTGGCACAATTGTCCATGAAAAAGTTGTAGCGGTATTCGCGGTTTTCGGGTTTGGCATTCTCAATCAGCGCTTCAAACAATTTGGTTTTTCCTTCCGGCGAAAGATTTAGTACCTGTTCGTAAACACTGCGTTTATCTTCTTCATATTCAGGAATAAAACTGCTGAACTTCTGCCCAACCATCAGATAATCAGTTTGCCCTTTTGCAAAGCGGTAAATAAAATTGGGCGATTCGAAACTGAAAACTCCGTAATTGAAAACAGCATCAATCCCTGTTGACGGATCATTCACCCGGATGGCCGTGTGCCCGTACATCGAATAAACATCTGTTCCCGGATTACAGGTCAATATGCTGACAGTCGCCTCCGGACTCAGCGTTTGCGAATGAACTCTGGACTGAAAAATCAGGAATGAAAGGAATATCAGGAGAAAAAAACGCATTTGCATGATTGGAAATTTTGGTTCTAAAGATAACGGTTTTGCGCTTATCCTGAAGATCAAAAATCAGTAGGTCGACACAAACGCATCTAAATTATTTGTCAATCGGTTTTAAGAGGTAACGACAGATTAACTCAACAAAATTTCATTCTGCTTTTAAGTATAAATTCCCATATCGAGAACTTTTATTTTGATATTATTCTAATTACAAAAAATTCCATCCCTCTTTCGAAGAATGGAATCTCTTTAAAAAGTTTAGATATCTGCATCCCTCCAGTCAAAGCTTTCCCCCCATTGGTTGGTGAGCCTGTCGAACCAGGGGGAACGGGAAGGGGGCTAAATCTCCGCAAAATATTTGTAAAACAGCGGTATCGTCCGTATGCCATTGAAAAATTGTTCCAGTGGATAGTTTTCATTGGGCGAGTGGATGGCATCCGATTCCAACCCAAAACCCATCAGAATGGTTTTGACGCCCAGCACCTGCTCGAAGGTGGAAATAATCGGAATACTTCCGCCACTGCGAACCGGAACCGGCCGTTTGCCATACACATCCATGTAAGCTTTTTCGGCAGCCTGATAGGCCGGAACATCGATGGAGCATCCATAACCATATCCGCCATGCAGATAAGTCACATCAACTTTAACCGTTTTTGGGGCAATGCTTTCGAAATATTCTTTAAACAAAACCTCAATTTTTTTGTGGTCCTGATTAGGCACCAGCCTGCAGGATATTTTCGCGAAAGCTTTTGATGGCATCACTGTTTTGGCGCCTTCGCCCATGTAACCTCCCCAGATTCCGCAAACGTCGAAACTTGGACGAATACCGGTACGTTCGTTGGTGGAATAGCCAACTTCTCCTGAAACTTCTTCGACACCGATTGATTCCTTGTAGTTTTCAAGATTGAATGGAGCCTGAGCCAACAGTGCACGTTCTTCAGCCGAAACCTCTACCACATCGTCGTAAAATCCGGGAATGGTAATGCGTCCGTTTTCGTCGGTCATTTGGGCAATCATCTTGGCCAAAACGTTGATCGGGTTGGCAACCGCACCGCCAAACAATCCGGAATGCAAATCTTTATCGGGACCGGTAACTTCCACCTGCCAGTAAGAAAGTCCGCGCAGTCCGGTGGTGATCGACGGCATATCCGGAGCAATCATCGAAGTATCTGAAACCAGGATGATGTCTGCTTTCAGCAATTCTTTGTTCTGTTCGCACCATTTGCCCAGGTTGGGCGAGCCAATTTCCTCTTCGCCTTCAATCATGAATTTTACGTTGCAGGGAAGGGTGTTTGTTTTTACCATCAGCTCAAAAGCTTTGGCGTGCATAAAACTCTGGCCTTTGTCGTCGTTGGCGCCACGGGCCCAGATTTTCCCGTCACGAATTTCAGGCTCAAAAGGAGGGCTTGTCCACAAGTTAAGTGGATCAACCGGCATCACGTCCATGTGGGCGTAAATGAGAACTGTTGGTTTGGACGGATCGATAATCTTTTCGCCGTAGGTTACCGGATTTCCATCCGATTCATAAACTTCGGCGCGATCGGCACCGGCATCCAGTAAAGTTTGTTTCCAGTATTCAGCCGCCCGGTACATTTCAGGTTTATTGGCTGCCAATGAGCTGATTGACGGAATACGGATCAGTCCAAACAGTTCTTCCATAAATCGGTCTTTGTTTTCTTCAATGTATTTTCCAATGTGTTCCATGGATATAAAATTTGTTATCGTTGTTGTATTTGTTGTCAATGTTGGTAAAAGTAGGTATTCAGATTTGCCTGATATATGAAATTTTTCAGATTTACGGATTTCAGTACTGAATTACTTAATGATTGAAATCGTAAATAGTAAATCGTAAAATCGTAAATCTTAAACAGTCTCTCTCACAAATTGTTGCTGGTACTCGCCCGGCGTGTAACCAGTTTGCCGTTTAAACATTCGGTTGAAATTGGAAAGATTATTGAATCCGCACTCGAAACATATCTGAGAAATAGACAAATGATGTTCGATAAGCAGTTTACAGGCATAGCCAATGCGCATCTCATTCACAAAAAAGATAAAACCTTTCCCTGTTTTCTCTTTGAAATAGCGGCAAAATGCAACGGTTGACATTCCAATCCGTGCGGAAATTTCATCCTGCGTAATTTTTCGCTGATAGTTTGTGTTTATAAAATGCATGATTTTGTCGAGGCGGCTGTTGAGCTCCATGTGTTCTTCAAGCTGATAGGCACTGCTGGCAAGTATCCTGCAATTCGCGGTCCGGGCCATGGAGTCCATCAGGTGGACAAAATACAGCATCCGTTCAAGTCCTTTCAGTTTCAAAAGCCGTTTAAGCATTTTGCCGATCTTCTCATTGCCGGGTGCCGGAAAATGAACTCCGCGTGAAGCTTTTTTGAGCAACTCGTTGATCTTGTGAAATTCGGGATACGTATTTATTTCTTCCCTGAAAAAATCCTTGTGAAACTGAACCACGATGGCATTCACGTGCATATTTTCTATTCCTGAAGGATTTTCTTCACTTTTCCAGAAATGCGGAAGATTGCTGCCTATCAGCGTAAGGTCGCCTTCACCGAAAGGTTCAACACTATCGGCAACAAACCGTTTTCCTGAACTTTTCAGGACATACACAATCTCAAATTCGCTGTGAAAATGCCAAGGATAGGTAAAATGAGGGAAATCGTCCCATTTAACTTTCAGCATCGTGCGCGGCGGAAAGCTAACCTGTTCGTGCATTATCTTCATTCCGGTACTTTTTTAGGTTGTGCTAAAATAGTACTAATTGTGATTAAAATAGTACTGGCAAAACTGTCATGGAACAGGTATCTTTGATTTTAACAGTAGCAAGCAGCTAGCCGCCAGCAGCTGGCAAAAAGAGCAAATCTTTAAATATTTCGAATCCTAACAATACCAAATAACCATGACAAACGAACAATGGAACTTGCTGGTTGATGTCGTCAACCGAAAACACAACGGACCGGCGCCTGTCGGCTTCATCATCGACTCCCCCTGGCTGCCTGGCTGGGCGGGCATTTCAACACTCGATTATTACGCCAGCGGAAAACAGTGGTTCGAGACCAACAAAAAAGTCATCGAAACTTTTCCTGAAACTATTTTTCTTCCCGGTTTTTGGTCGGAATATGGTATGTGCAGCGAACCCTCGGCTTTTGGAGCCAAACAGGTTTGGTACGAAAGCAACCTACCGCACGCCGAGAAAACCATTCATTCGATTGAAGACATAGCCGCGATTAAAAAACCCAATCCAAAGCTGGAAGGATTGTTGCCGTTTATCATTCAACGCCTGAAGGAATTTGAACCTTCCATCAATGAAATGGGGCACGAAATTAAGTTTGCTATTGCCCGCGGACCATTGAATATTGCCACTTTCCTGATGGGAACCACCGAATTTATGATGGCACTGATGATGAATCCTGAAGAAGCCCATCAACTGCTGAAAGTCATTTCAGAATTTACAGTCGATTGGTTGCGGCATCAGAAAGAACAGTTTCCATCGATTGAGGGAATCCTGGTTTTGGACGACATCGTTGGTTTTGTTGGCGAAGACGAGTGTCGCGAATTTGTGGTTCCTTACCTGACTCCGATTTTTGCAGCCTTCGAAACCAAAATCCGCTTTTTTCACAACGATGCCCAGGGATTAATCAGCACGCCTTTTCTGAAAGAAATCGGCGTTAATTTGTTTAATTTTAGCTTCGAACATTCGATCAATGAAATTCGCGAACTGGCCGGACCGGAAGTTGCGCTTCTTGGAAACCTTCCTCCACGCGATGTGCTGGCAGCCGCGACTCCTGAAGAAGTAAGGGCTCAAACCGAACAAATGTGGAATGAAGTTCAGGATAAAAAAGGCATCATCTGGTCGTGCGGTGGCGGAGTTCCACAAAACGTGCCGACCGAAAACATGCAGGCTTTCATTGAAACCATTAAGAAGCTGGAAGAAGCATAGAGCATGGGGCAAAGGGCATGGTGGAGCAGATTTACAATTGGACGATTTACAATTGACTATTTCTATAGTTCTGCGAATCATCATGCGAATGCCAGAAACTTTTCGCTTCTTGCAAAATAGTTCCACAGGATGAAAAAATATATAGCCCATAAATAATAACTGGGAAAATGAGAATTTGCTTGGGGTTCAGCCCAGTATGGGCGAAATATTTGTAGCCCAGGGCAAACGACGAAGGAGTGTCGCCCTGGGTAAGAATGAACAAATGGAAACCGTCCGCACAAAATGATTTTCAAGGAATTAACCTTCTTTCGGACGGAATTGAAATCACGTTCATGAATGTAGTTACATAAGGGAGTAAATCGTAAATAGCTAAATCGTAAATATATGAGAATTTCAATAGTCTTACTAATTGCTCTACTCAGCTTTCCGGCAGGAGCTCAGGAACTTCTGAAATTTGAAGTTTCCGCCGGAAACACTGATCGCACCGATTGCCCGATTAGTTTATCCATCGATCAGTTGAATTACAATACAGATTCGCTTAAACTAGCGCTTTTCGAAATCAAAGGGAAAGCGGAAACTGCCGTTCCTTTTCAGTTGGAAACCGCTTCCGGAGCAAAAGTTTGGTTTATTTTAAACGGACAAACGCTCAAAAATACCAAACGCACTTTTGTGCTGCGGAAAACAGTGAGTCCACAAACTTTTAAAGCCGGAATCAGCGCCACCAAAAAAGACGGAGCATTAAACCTGACATTCGGCGAAAAACCGATTTTAAGTTACCAGATCGAAACTGTGAATCCGCCCAAAGGAGTTAGTCCTCTTTTTAAACGGTCAGCTTTCCTTCATCCGGTTTATTCTCCCGGAGGCGAAGTGCTCACCCGTATTCAGGCACCCGACCACTATCATCACTACGGAATCTGGAACCCATGGACGCTCACTTTTATTGGCAAACGTGAGGTCGATTTCTGGAATTTATACAAAGGTCAGGGAACCGTTCGTTTTGCCGGACTAATCTCACAGGTGGAAGGCCCCGTTTACACCGGATTTAAATCACTTCAGGAACACATCGACTTTGGAGCTGTTGGAGCAGACGCCGTTGCGATGAACGAATTGTTTGATGTGCGCGTCTGGAACCTCAATATTCATCGGTACATGTTCGATTATGCCAGCACACTGAATACTCCGCTTGATTCGGGGATTCTGCTTGCGGCCTATCGGTACGGCGGTGGAATTGGCTGGCGTGCTACCGAAAAATGGACCAAAGACAACAGTTCTGTGTTAACTTCGGAAGGAAAAGACCGTAAAGATGCAGATGGCAGCAATGCCCGTTGGTGCATAGTGGATGGAGAATCGGCGACCAAAGAAGGCCGCTCCGGAATATTGTTCCTGAGTTTTCCCGCCAACCGGATGCACCCTGAACCGATGCGTGTTTGGCCGCTGGATGCAAATGGCGGTCGGGGCGATATGTATTTCGAGTTCTGTCCGATTCGTCACAAAGACTGGAAAATTGAAAAGGGCAGCGACTATACACTGAAATATCGTTTGATTATATTTGACGGGAAAATGACTCCCGAAGAAGCTGAAAACTACTGGCAGGCATTTGCAAATCCTCCTGTGATAACGATTTTGAAATAATTTTTTGATCAGCCTCTGGCAGCTAGCCACTGGCCACTGGCAAAAACAGAAACCCTCAATCAACGTTGTTTTGCCAGCAGCCATTAGCCGGCAGCCAATAAATTTCAAACCTTTAATGAGTAAACATACTATGAAACTAAAATTATCACTAGTCAACCTTTTGATCCTGATTCTTTTTGCCGGATCAATTCAGGCACAAACCAAAATTTCGGCTGTCAAAAAAGGGTCGAAAATAGATGTAACCATCGGCAATCTTTTCTTTACCAGTTACATTTTCTCTTCAGACGAAAAATACCCTTTTTTCTATCCTGTAAATGGTCCTTCGGGAGCGTCTGTCACTTCAATGAGAAACGGAACCTATCCGCATCACAGTTCACTTTTCTTCGGTTGCGATCGGGTAAATGGCGGCAATTACTGGCAGGAGGGTCTGGAACGAGGGCAAATTATTTCGCTTCGTGAAGATATCATCGAAAATGACGGCCCCCGTGTTGTGATCGAAAATGAATGTATCTGGCGTCGCCCCGGAGTGAATGCTCCGGTTAAAGATTTCAGGAAAATTACCATTTCGGCCCCTTCTCCTGAAATTTACCAGATCGATTTTGAGGTGCAAATGGAAATGCTGATGGATGTGACCATTGAAAAAACCAATCATTCACTTTTCTCCGGAAGAATGGATCCTGCGCTGGCTGTTACAAATGGCGGAACGATGATCAATGCAGAAGGTGAAAAGGGCGAAAAAGCTACATTTGGCAAACCTTCGCCATGGATGGACTGTTACGGAAAAAGAGGCGATAAAACGGAAGGAATGGCGATTATGCAACATCCTTCAAACGAATGGTATCCGTCGCCCTGGTTTACCCGCGATTATGGATTTTTCTCGCCAACACCCATGTACTGGCCAGCCGACGACAAAGCATCAGTCATGAAAAAAGGAGAAATCATTAAATTGAAATATCGTGTTTTGGTACATGCCGGAACAAACGAAACAGCAAAGATTGCAGAGGGATTTAAGAAGTATGCAGCGGAATAGTTACAAGTTTCAGGTTTCAAGTTCCAAGTTGAGTTGAGTTGACACTTGGAACTTGAGACTTGGAATTTTTCAATAATCATCAATAACCAATCATAACTAATAAATCTATAACATGGAACGACGTAATTTTTTGAAAAAAATGAGTGCCGGAACTGCCGGGGCTATCATATTGCCAACCATTATTCCATCGAGCGTGATGGGAAAGAATGCACCAAGCAATAAAATCAATATCGGACAAATTGGTTGCGGCCGTATTGCACGCGACCATGATATGCCCGGAACCATGCAACACGAAGTTGCCCGAATGATGGCCGTGTGCGATCTGGATAAAAACCGTCTGGTTGATGGAAAGAAGTTAGTGGACGATTACTACAAAAAGAAAACCGGTCAGGATAATTATGTCAATGCCAAAATGTACGACGATTACAAAGAAATGCTCCTGAATAAAGACATTGATGCGGTTGTTATCAGTACTCCTGACCACTGGCATGCACAGCCTGTTATAGAAGCGGCCCTTGCCGGGAAGCATGTTTATGTACAAAAACCTACTTCGCTAACTGTTGCCGAAGGACGTATCATGGCCGACATCGTGAAAGAAAAAGGAATCATCCTTCAGGTTGGAACACAGCAGCGCTCATCGCCGCAATTCCGTGTTGCTGCAGAGCTGGTCCGCAACGGACGGATCGGGCGACTTCATACGGTAAAAATTGGTTTGCCGGGCGATCCTGCTGGTCCCGAAGCCGCTGAAATGCCGGTACCAAAAGGATTCAACTACGACGCATGGTTGGGCGAAACTCCGTTTGTGCCTTATACTGAAATTGGCGTTCATCCACAAAAAGGATACGGACGCCCGGGATGGTTGCGCCGCGAACAATTTGGCGCCGGAATGATTACCGGTTGGGGACAGCATCACTACGATTCGGCTGCCTGGGGAATGGATACCGAATTAACCGGACCGATTTCGATTCAGTCAGTGGCTGAGTTTCCAAAAGCAGGATTGTGGGATGTTCACGGCGATTTTATGGCGAAAGCCGAATATGCCAACGGCATTACGATGTACACCAGCGGTGGCTATACCAACGGCATCAGATATGAAGGAACCGAAGGGTGGATTTTTGTTTCGCGCGGCGATTATACGGCTTCGGCCAGCGACCCGGTTTCGAAAGCAAAAAGCAGCAAAGCGCTGGATGCCAGCGATCCGAAGATTCTAACTTCAGTAATTGGCGAAAACGAGATTCATCTGTACAAAAGCGATGAGCAGCACGGCAATTGGCTTGAATGTATTCAGACAAAAAAACAGCCTATTTCTCCCGCTGAAATTGGACACCGCGCCTGTTCAATATG
>Ga0208968_1001736_pt1 | contig 11470 bp, 9 predicted proteins | sample RifOxyA3_FD_184031 | JGI IMG/M metagenome (GOLD analysis project Ga0208968, IMG submission 184031) | Groundwater microbial communities from Rifle, Colorado - Rifle Oxygen_injection A3 (SPAdes) | ecosystem: Environmental > Aquatic > Deep subsurface > Groundwater | place: Rifle, Colorado, United...
AAAAGGGGGATATCATGGAAAGCTATTTCAACTGCCAATTAGCCAGGGAAAAACTCCACTGGCAAGCAGAGTATTCTATTGAAGACGGTCTAAAAGAAATCGTAAGGGATAAGTAAGGATGACCCAATGAAACGATTCAAGAGGAAATCTGTTATCTTATTGATCATTTTCATAATACTTTATCCTGCTGGATACAGGATGAGGAGTGCTAATTCAAACCCCCTTTCGCAAATCAACAGTTTCAGGGTCTACTATGGAAGTATAAATGAAGACATCATCAATCAAATGAATGAACTTGATATGGTGATCTTGGAATCCTTACAACTAAATACGGATCAGATTAAAAAAATTAGAGAGAAGACTAAGATATTCGGCTATTTATCAGTAATAGAAATAGCCAACTGGGATCGGGAACTGATCAGTAAAATTAATGAAGGGGATTATTTATCCTTGAACGGCCAAAGGGTAGCTGAAAAGGATTATGACAATGATTTGGGGAATATTGATCAGAGTCATTTTAGACAGGTTCTCCTTGAGACTATTGAACAACGAATTATTTCAAAAGGATTGGATGGGGTTTTTTTAGACACAGTGGATTGGATTGATTATTACCAGTCGCTCGATCATGAAACCTACTGGAGACTTAAGTTGGGATATGAGCAGTTATTATTGTCCATAAAACAGAAATATCCCCGCCTTTTAGTCATTCAAAATAGGGGATTTGATACTTTTAAAGATACAACACATAAATACGTGGATGGTCTTTTGTGGGAGAACTTTGATATTGAAAAGTATGAGAATGCAAAAAGAGACGATCAAGTAAAAAGAACAGCCGAGGCTAAACATGTTACTATTTTTTTGATACTCGCAAAAAATACCCGTCAAAATACTGAGTTCGCAAAAAAGAATCATTGGCCGGCTATATACAAAGAACATTCCTATTCAGTTTGGTAGTGAGGGTTTATGATTAAACGAGGTCTACTTTTAGCAGTTATGTTATTGTTACTGACTTCCTGCACCGCCCAGGGAGAAAAAGCAGTTTTACAAAACCAATCGCCCGTGAAGGATATGAATGCAATCAACAAGCCGGAGGACAAAGGAAAAATAACTGAATTGTATGTCACGGTACTTTCCCAAACTAATCCGGAAAATTCGGGATTCACATTTAAAGAGTTAAATGACGGCAAAGATATAAAACTGCCGGTTATCCTCCGAGAAGGTAATAATGGCAGAACTGAAGAGAGCCTATCCGGATATGAAGCAACCGGAGGTAACGGTACGATTAAACTTCGGGGGCAGTCGGCACGATTAGCAGAAGAGAAATCATTTAAGATTACCCTTAACGAAGAGACATGGCAGGGGTATAAAGTAATAAATCTTAATAAACATCCATTTGACAGTCTTAAGATCCGGAATAAGCTAAGTTTTGATCTGTTTAAAGAAATCCCGAATGTGACTTGCCCGGGAACGAATTTTATCCATTTATTTATTAAAGATATGACCCAAGCTAAGGATCTTCAATTTCAAGATTTTGGCTTATTTACTCAAGTGGAAAATATTGATAGATATTTTTTGGAAAGTCATGGATTAGATTCAGGAGGATCCTTGTATAAGGTTGAGAATTTCGAATTTAAAAGATACCCTGAAGTGCTTAAATCTAAAAAGGAACTGGATTATAACAAAGAGAAGTTCGAAGAAATATTGGAAATTAAAGGAGTAGGTGACCATAAGAAATTACTGGCGATGCTCAATGACGTAAATAATAGTTTTATTCATGTTAACAAAGTTATAGATAAAAACTTTGATCGCCAAAATTACCTCACATGGCTTGCCATAAATATCTTGACTCATAATATTGACACCACTTCAAGGAATTTCTTTTTATACAATCCGCAAGAGAATAGCAAATGGTATTTCCTTCCCTGGGACTTCGATGGAGGTTGGGGAGCTGATTTCAAAAGAGCGCGGTGGCAGGATGGCATTTCTAATTACTGGGGGGTTACGTTACATAGACGGTTTTTAAAGAATGATAAAAACCGGATGGAATTGTCAAAAAAAATTGAAGAAATTTCCGGACATTTTAGTGAGGAAAGAATTAAGCTTTTGCTTGATACGTATGACCCGATCATCCAGAATTTTGTGCTTAACCAAAAAGGGCTTAAGCAACAAGAACTGGAATCCGTCCAGAATGAATTTAGGCTATTGCCACAGAGTGTCGAATTAAATAAAGAAAGATACTATAAAAGTTTGGAACGTCCCATGCCGGTCTTCATGGGAGCACCTATCAAATACGGCGATTATTTTGTATTTACTTGGGAAAATTCATATGACTTCCAGGGTGACCTTATTGAGTACGGTATTGATATCAGCAGAACCCCCGATTTTAATGATATCATCTTTAGTACCGAAGGGCTTAGGGAAAACCAGTGTATTGTTAGGGATCTGCCCGCTGGAAAATATTATTGGAAGTTAACTATCAAAGATTTCCAAGGCAATAGCCAAGAAGCTTTCGATAAATATGTTAATAGAGCTACAGGCCTTTATTATTTCGGTATAAAAGAATTTATTATTGAATAGCAGGGATGACAATGTTGTTAGTTAATGCTCCGAAGAGACATGAATATAAATATTTGTTGACTATCAAGGATTACCATGAGTTAAGAGCCAGATTGAAGAAGGTAATGAGGCTGGATAGTTTTTCAGGTGAAAATAATGGTTATCTGGTCAGAAGCCTCTACTTTGATGACCCTTACGATACGTCCTATCACGAAAAAGTTGCTGGTGTCAGTATGAGAAAGAAATACCGAATTCGCATCTATAATTGTGATCAGAGGACGATCAAACTAGAAGAGAAAATTAAGTATATTGACATGGTCCATAAAAATTCCTGTATAATCTCGCAACAAGATGTAATGAGTATTCTTGAAGGAGACTATTCAAATCTCTTGAACAGCAGCGATCCATTTAAACAATACCTTTATGTAAAATTTATATCCCGTATTTTAAAACCAAAAGTCATTGTGGATTACTTCAGGGAGGCTTATATTCTTCCGTATAACAGGATTAGGGTGACCATAGACCGAAGCCTGGCAGCGGGTAAACCATCAGAAGATTTCTTTAACAAAGATGCCATTACCTATAGAACAGATTTAATGTACGCATTCATTTTAGAGGTAAAATATGATAATTTTCTTCCCGATTATCTTAAGTCAATCTTAAATTTGTATGGAGGTACAAGGTTGGCAGTATCCAAGTACTGTCTATGTAGAGAAGTTATCGAAAGCATGTAAGAAAGAGGACTAGTGAATGAGTGAGGCATTAAACTTTAAGGATTTATTCAAAAAGAGCATTCTAAGTTCGGGAGTTTGGGAAAATATTAACATATCAGATATATTGACTTGTATGTCTATTGCTCTAATCATTTCTCTTTTTATTTTATTTATCTATAGGAAGGTACACAGTGGTGTTGTTTTAAGTCATAACATGAGTGTTTCCATGGTTTTGATATCCTTGATAACGTGTATAATTATTATTACGGTCAGTACTAATCTTGTCCTTTCACTTGGGATGGTCGGAGCGTTAAGTATTATCCGGTTTAGAACTGCGATCAAAGACCCATTAGACATTGTATTTATGTTTTGGTCGATCTCCATGGGCATAACTACCGGTGCCAAGCTGTATACTGTTGCCATAATTGGTTCTTTGTTTATCGGACTCATTACTTTAGTATTGATGAGATATAAGAATAGCAACAATCTATTTTTGATAATCGTTCATTATGATCAAAAATCGGAAGAAGATCTGCTTAATCTTTTGGTCAAATACAATTACTCTATGAAGTCAAAAACAGTTAACAAGGACTTAATTGAGTTAACCGCAGAAGTGAAGCTTCTTGACTCAGATACTTCGTTTACTAATGATATCGTCGAGTTGGATGGGGTCAGCAATGTTTCTTTAGTTAGTTATAACGGAGAATTTGTTAGGTAGGGGTAAGTATTGAAGAATAGTAACTTGTTGATAGGCGTTATCGAATCTCTTGTTGTAAATATCATAATTTATTTACTGTTTTTTGAATTGCAGTCAAACCAGGAGACCTACTTTTCCTTGAATCCTCATCCCATACTGTTTTTATGCATATTCATTGGCACACGTTATGGACTGAAAATTGCATTCATAAGTGCTTTTCTCAGCACCATTTTCTATATCAAGGCCTTTAGCGATCTTCATAATAGTTTAGCCTTATTATTAATATACTTTGAAAATTATAAGTATATCTTGCTGTATTTTTGGAGTGCTGTAATATTTGGTAGTTTGAAAGATAACCATGGGGCAAAAATTGAACAATTAACAGGTCATATTTATATGCTGGAAAAAAAGTATAGAGATTTAGAAAAAAGTTATAACGTGTCCGTGCGCATTCAGAATGAAATGAAAAAACAAATAATTAACTCTGAGGAGAGTATCCTTCATTTATACGAAATAGCGGAAAAGCTTAATACTCTGGAAGTTGAGGAGATCTATACCGAGGCGCTGGGGATACTTGCCAAGTATTTGAGAGCTGACAGTATATCTATTTATACCTATGATGAAAGAAGTAATTTCCTAAGGCTCAAAGTTAATTTGGGGGAATACAGTTTTGAAAACCGTTCCAGTAAAGTAAAGGAACATGAAGGCTTATTTAAAGTAATCAGTGAGAAAAGAGCATTCAAATGGTCGGAAATACAAGGAACATTCCCGTTAATGTCTGCGCCTTTAATCAAAGATAATAAAGTCATTGGGGTTGTAAATATTGAAAATATGGAATTTGAAAGAATTTCTGAATATGCATTTCAATTATTTAAAATTATTATTGCCTGGATAAATGATGCGATGTCTAAAGCATATTTTGTTGATAACTTGAGAGACGATAAATACTTAAGTGAAACTAATATTTTAAAAATTGAGTTTTTTAATAAAAGGTTAGCAGAGGAAGAGAGAAGAAGGAATGATTTCAATTTAGAATATGTCTATTTTAAGTATGAAGTCAACGGTTTAGCTTTGAAAGAATTAAATCAATATATGGTTTCTAAGGTATTTAGGTCGGTAGATATTGTTAGCTATGAACCAGAAAGAAAAACATTGCATGTTCTACTTCCTGCTACATCTTTAGAAAGTCTTTCAATCATCAAAGCAAGAATCAATAGCAAATGGTGTAACTTTTTGGCTGAAATTGCTTAAGAAGGGTGAACAAATTGGTCTATTATTGGGCATTCCTAATCTTTATCATTGGATTATTTGATTTGGCATCTTTGATCTGTTTCTTTAATAATGCCTGTTCCTTTCTTTTTTTTCTGGGATTTAATTTACTATCCTATCCTGCTTTTGTATTTGTTGCAAAGACTTTTATTAGAAGAGATTATGGGATTCCTCTTTATCTTGTGATGTTTCTTCCTGGTTTAGGAGGACTTATCGTTTCCATTCTTTATGCTTGTCGACTATATTTTTTGCATGACAATATGATTCTTGGAGATTATCAAAGATATATAGCGTCTTCTAATAATGAATTCAAAATTCAAAAGCAACTTGATTATGAAAAGGAAATTAGGGTTTTGAGTTTTCTAGATCAAATAAATCTCCTTGATACTGAACGTAAAAAAGAACTCATTATTGAATTTGGTTCTGATAATAGCGAAAAGAAAGCCTATTTACTGCAAAAAGGGTTAGCGAATACAGATCATGAAGTCACTCATTATTGCGCTGTAACATTAAACTCCATAGAAAATGAATACGTTAATTTAATCTACAATCTCCAAGAAGAATACAACCAGACGAAAAACATTAAGATACTGGAAAAACTGGCGACTGCGTTGAAGATCTATATTAAATCAGGATTATTAAGAAGAGATACACTGTATTTCAATATTAATAAAGAATACAGTGATGTCCTGCTCAAACTTAAAGATGCGAAGAAAAGGAACAGTTTTGAAATCGACAGGGAATTGATCGAGGCATATATAACGACCGGCGAACTCAACAAGGCCAAGGATTTGAATGATAAAACCGTTAAGGAGTTTCCGGAGCGGTTCGAGGGATTCTTCAATAGCTTGAAAATAGCTTATCACAGCAAAGATATGGATTCTTTTAAAGAAGGTATTCTTAAATTGAGAAGTAAAAAAATTCCCCCGGAGTACAAGGACCAAATACTGTTTTGGGCAGGGAAAGAGACATAAAATGAAATGATAATTTGTCTGGTAATTGAAGGCTCTTATCCATACATAACAGGCGGAGTTGCATCATGGGTTTATCAACTCATTTCGGGTTTGTCTGAATTTCAATTTAAGATCATCTCTATCATGCCAACCTGCTCCGAAGAACTCAATATCAGGTATGAATATCCTCCAAATCTATTAGAAATTAAGACTTTATTTCTTGATGATTATTTGAATTTGCCCAAGAGAATAATTAAAAAAAAGATATCCCTCAGTAAAGAGGAAAAGGAACAGCTGAAGAAATTCATCGAGCTTGATCCCGAAGTAAGTTGGGAAATGCTGTTTAAATTGTTCTCCGCAAGGAAGTTGGGTACTGCAATAGATTTTTTAGAAAGTAAAATTTTTTGGGATCTTATAGTGGATTATTACGAAAAGAATTATGGAGAATCAATTTTTAATACTTTTTTTTGGACTGAAAGAAATATGTTGCTGCCTCTTGTTCACTTATTACAGCAGGAAACCTTGCAGGTAGATATTTATCATGCTGTTTCCACAGGGTATGCAGGTATTCTGGGAGTTGCATTGAAACATTGGCATAAAAAGCCCCTAATCCTTACCGAACACGGCATTTATGCTAGGGAAAGGGAAGAAGATATCCTAAAAGCAAAATGGGTAACCGGTATCTATAAAAAGCTTTGGATCCGTTTCTTCTATTTCATATCAACTGCACCTTACAAATCATCGGATGAAATTGTGACCCTATTTCAAAAAAACAGCGAAATCCAAATCAATCTTGGGGCCCCAAGAGAAAAGACCGTTGTTATCCCAAATGGAGTAGACAACAGTAAATTTGATATTATAAATAGAGAACATGACGGATATAATATTGGTTCAATAGTAAGGGTAACACCTATAAAAGATGTAATGACCCTGATCAGAGCTTTTAAAATCGTAAAAGAGAATATTGAAGGTGTTAAACTGTATATTATCGGTCCAACAGATGAGGACCCTGATTATTACAGTGATTGTGTGAACCTCGTTAAAATGCTTAACCTAGAAAATGATATTGTTTTTACTGGAAGAGCAAATGTCTTGGATTATTTCAGTATCTTAGATGTTCTTGTCTTGACATCAATATCTGAAGCACAACCATTGGTGATTTTAGAAGGAATGTCTGCAGGGTTGCCCTTTGTAGCCACAGAAGTAGGAGGATGTAAAGAACTGTTGGAGCGAGACGAATACGAGGGAGCTTGTGGCTTGGTTGGCAATCTGGTTTCTCCAAATGATACTGCTTTAAACATAATGAGGATTCTTATGAATCCGAAAAAAAGTCAAGAGATGAGTGAAAACGGAAAAAAAAGAGCTAGAAGGGCTTATGGCCTCAATAACCTTTTAAACCGGTACGGAGATTTATACAACGAGGTATGGGAAAGATGGCAGGAATAGGATTTGAATTAAAGAAACTCTTTAAAAAAGAGTCGTTTTCGGAGAAGGCAAAGGCCTATCTGTACTCGGCATTGGTATCTGCGGGACCATGGATTGCGGCAGTCTTAACGGTTAATGTTCTCATCTTAATCATGGATTACATCATTAAAAGGCCTGTGGAGAAAGAACTCTTCATGGGTACTATTGTATATTGCTTTATTTTTTCGCAGATCCTGACTGCCCCGTGGCAGTTCCTAATTAACAGGTATATATCCGATTGTCTTTATTTGTTGCATTATGACCGGATTAGACCATCCTTTCTGGGGCTAAATAAGATCGTAATTGTCCTAGGATTAATTGTTTGCATTGTTTTTTATTACCCCAAAAATCTGCCTGTTTACTATAAGTTTCTATCCACTTACTTATTCCTCATTATCACGATGATCTGGATTGTCATGGTTTATCTTAGTGCAGTAAAAAATTATTCCCTGATTGCCAAGGCCTACATTCTTGGAGGGTTCATCTCGGTTATATTGACCATATATTTTTACCACAAACCGATTCCATTTCCGGAGCTGCAGAGTGCTTCAAATTTGTTATCCGCATATTTGATTGGGATGACCATTACTTATATAATGCTGGCGTATACATTTCTTTCAACATTTTACTTTGGCAGTAGAGTAGAATTCGATTTTATAAAATATCTTGATAATTTATCAAGTTTATTCTTTATAGGTCTGTTTTATACCTTAGGATTATGGATTGATGATATTATAATGTGGTTCAGTATTATTAGCGTAACAGTCTATGATACCTACCTCTATGCTCCGATCTATGACAATGCGGTTTTTTTTGCATATTTAACTATTATTCCTACTATGGTACTGTTTCTCGTCTCAGTAGAGACAGAGTTTTATGATACTTATAAAATATATTACAATCTGGTAAACGGCTCAGGTACATTGAACGAGATCGAAGAAGCTAGAAAGGAAATGCAAGAGACAATTATAAGGAAGACTTCGCAAAGTTTTATAATTCAAGCATTAATATCAACAACAATAGTCTTTTTATCCAGAAGTATATTCAATTACTTTAACATTAGTATTCTTATTAGAGATATTTTTAGAATTTGTACATTCGGAGCACTGTTTAATATCTATGTTCTCATTGTTATTCTAATTTTCTTGTATTTCGAAGCGAGAGGCAGAGCTCTGGTTGTCGCGATAGTTTTTTTTGTCTCCAATGTTGTTCTGACCTGGTTTTTTGTAAATAAGGGTCTTGAATATTTTGGATATGGTTTTTTGGGGGGTTGCTTACTAACTTTTATACTCGGACTGTTAATGCTTAATAGGTTTTTCCATAATTTCAATTACAGAACATTTAATTTCCATCCAATAATTGCTAAAAAAAATAATTTATTTTTTGAAAAACTAAGTTTATATCTGAACAAATTTTCAGCTTAGAAATGATTGGGTAGATCGGATCAAAGGGAGTAAAAGTCGAAAGTTAGGGAGAGGATGAAAAACAGGCAGTAACAACATTAATAGACTGATTAAATCTAAGTCCGGAGAAGAATAATTTAGGAGAGAAAAGCATTGGATGCAATTATTAATGGAAAAATTATAAAGGAAAATGAACTAGAGACGGATAAGGTAATAATATTTGAAGATAAAATTATTGATATTATACCAAGATCTGAAATTTGCAAATACCCAATTACTAATTTAATTGATGCAAAAAATAATTATGTTTCACCTGGTTTCATAGATATTCACACACACGGAGTCATGGGACATGATATTATGGATGGCGATTATGAAGGAATAAAAGCAATAAGTGAAAGCTTTGTTTCATATGGTGTTACCGGATTTCTTGCAACTACCATGACAATGAAATGGGACAGAATCGAAAGTACTCTAAGGGCTATTGAAAAAGCGACTGCTGAAACCTCAGGCTCAACAGTATTAGGGTGTCATCTGGAAGGGCCCTTTATAAGTTCAAAAAATGCAGGAGCTCAAAATCCAATTTTCATCCAAAATCCTGATTTTGAGCTCCTGAAGAATTATACTAAGTTTATTAAAATGGTCACAATAGCTCCAGAGCTTGAAAACGCAGAACGTTTTATAAAAAAATGTGTTGATAACAACATCGTGATATCTATAGGGCATAGCTGCGGAACCTATGAAGATGCAATAAAGGCAATTGGAAACGGAGCAAGAAGCATTACCCATACTTTCAATGCAATGACTCCTCTAAATCATCGGGAGCCGGGAATTGTTGGAGCAGCCATGTGTAGTACTGAAGTATATTGTGAATTGATTGTTGACAACATCCATGTACATCCTGCGGTTCAGAGAATATTACTGCAATCAAAAGGAATTGATAGGATAATTCTTGTAACTGATTCCATGAGAGCCAGTGGCATGGGAAATGGCTGCTATGAACTTGGAGGACAATCCGTTGTAGTTGAAAATGATAGTGCCAGATTAGAGAATGGCACGCTTGCTGGAAGTATTCTAACAATTGCCAGTGCGTTAAGAAATTTCAGAATAAACACCGGAGTATGTATTATCGATGCTGTCAAAACTGTAACTGCAAATCCTGCAAAGCTATTAGGAATGGAAGAAAGTATAGGGAATATTGAAATAGGTAGAAATTCTGATATTGTTATTTTTGATGAGGATTTTTCTATATTATACACCTTTGTTAATGGAAATTTATGCTATATTGCAGAGAATGTTAAATGAGTATAAAGTAGCTTCTCTTCTGTAAAAAATAAATTCAAATTTTAATCTTAGTGAACAATTACTAACAGCAAGCTTCAAATCTCTCTACGGGATCAGACCCAATGTCATCAGGTTTATAATGCCACTAAGACAAATTACAGGGTGTGTGCTATTGCTCGTACCCTGTAATTTGTTTTAGCGGCATCACCGAATGTCTCCCTGTGTATACAATAGGTGGAGAACAGGTGCTAATAAACAGATTTTGTACAAAAAGGCAAAACGCTATTCACGTTACTATAACAAAAGTAAGCCAGAATTAAAGGAAACGCTAGGAAAAAGTGAGCAACTGGCAATAAAAAACCTTGTATAAAAAAACAAAATATTTTGGTAATTTACCCCTGTAAAGCTATAATGTAACTGGTCAGACCATCAGACGATGTGGTATGATATGGGGAGACTTCTTCAGAAGCTGAAGCATCCGGAGGTTGACTTAACCAATAAAAACCTTGTTAATTGGGTAGAATCTTAATATTAAAATAAATTTAATTTAAAGGAGATGTCACAATGGAAGTAATCTTAGCTTATGGAAAAAATGGTTTGAGTATTAACGTTCCTGAACATACGAGAATTATTGAGCCCACCCACTTGGATCTACCAGAGGACGATCATGAAGTCGTGTTGCAAGCTCTGCGCAACCCTATCGGTACCAGACCCCTAAAAGAAATGGTTAAGTCAAGTGATAAGGTGGTCATTGTAATTAGCGATATCACTAGGCCAACACCAAATCATAAGTTAGTTCCCTGGATACTTGAAGAGCTTCCTCATGTGCCCTTAGAGAACGTTACGATCATCAACGGGACAGCAACCCACCGTGACCAAACTAGAGAAGAGTTTGTCGAGATGTTAGGGGAAAAGGTTGTAGATACTGTTCGTATTGTTAATCATCACTGTCACGAAAAATCAGAACTTACGCACCTTGGAACAAGTAGCTTCGGCTGCGAGATATACCTAAATAAAGAATATGTTGAGGCGGACTTTAGGATTGTAACAGGGTTCATTGAACCTCACTTTTTTGCGGGATTTTCCGGAGGACCTAAAGGAATTATGCCTGGTGTCGCGGGGATTGAAACC
>Ga0208968_1001737_pt1 | contig 11461 bp, 9 predicted proteins | sample RifOxyA3_FD_184031 | JGI IMG/M metagenome (GOLD analysis project Ga0208968, IMG submission 184031) | Groundwater microbial communities from Rifle, Colorado - Rifle Oxygen_injection A3 (SPAdes) | ecosystem: Environmental > Aquatic > Deep subsurface > Groundwater | place: Rifle, Colorado, United...
GCGGGCGCTCCAGTTTGGATGCGTGCCGACTTGGAGCGCCCGCGTCCTCGCGGGCTCCGGGTGCGTCGTTGGCAGTTTCACATGGGTATGATCGGGCGGTCCGCCGCCCGGGGGGCGCTGACGCATTACACTGCGTCTTCCTCCCGCCTTGACAGCGAGGAAGGTTCTCAGTAATCTTTCGGGGCAGGTTCGGGAACCGAGACCAGTAACTGCTTGACCAGGTCGTCAGGCGTAATCCCCTCGCTGTCGGCCGTGAAGTTGGTGAAGATGCGGTGCCGGAGGACGGGCGGCGCCAGAGCCCGGACATCCTCGCACCCGACGTTCACCCGACCGTGGATCACCGCCCGGGCCTTGGCCCCCAGAATGAGGAACTGCGCAGCCCGCGGCCCGGCCCCACAAAACACATTATCTCTGATGAACTGCGGACTCCCGTCCACCTTGGGCCGAGTCATCCGGACCAAGCGGGTGGCGTACTTCACCACGTGCCGGCTCACAGGCAGATCCCGCACGCGGCCCTGCAGCGACAGCAGGTCCTGCGCGCTGAGGATCTGTTTCAGAGGAACGTCCTTGCGCGATGTCGTGGCCTCGACAATGGCCTCTTCCTCCGCCTCCTCCGGGTAGTCGACGAGGATGTTGAACATGAAACGGTCCAACTGCGCTTCCGGCAGCGGGTAGGTGCCCTCCTGCTCCAGGGGATTCTGCGTGGCCAGCACGAAGAATGGCGGCGGCAGCGGAAAGACATGGTTGGAAACCGTCACCTGCCGCTCCTGCATGGCCTCGAGCAACGCCGCCTGCGTCTTCGGTGGCGTGCGGTTGATCTCATCAGCCAGAAGCATGTTGGTGAAAATCGGCCCCTTGATGAAGCGGAAGAACTTCTGCCCCGTGGCCTCATTGATCTCCAGCACATCCGTTCCGATAATGTCCGACGGCATGAGGTCGGGAGTGAATTGGATGCGTTTGAACTTCAGGCGCAGAACGTTCGCCAGCGTGCTCACCATCAGCGTCTTGGCCAGCCCGGGCAACCCTACCATCAGGCAGTGTCCCCCGGCACCGATGGCGATCAGCAGTTGCTCCAGTACCGCCCGTTGCCCGATGATCACCCGGCCGAACTCTCCCTCGATAGCCGGATAGACTTTCGCCATCTCCCGGATGTCCTGGATCAGCGCCTCCCCCCCGACCTCTTCCCCAGCCACGGTGTCGCCGGGAGCCGGAGCGGATGCTGCCGAGCCCCCATCCTTCGCTTCCTCCGACGTGACCGAAAGGTCGCCCTCCCCGTACTGCGCGTCAAACTGGACTGCGACGGTGCCGACCCGGAGCGTTTTCTGACCACCCAGTTCGGCCGTCTTGATCCTTTCCCCTTCCACAAACGTCCCGTTCTGACTGCCGAGGTCCTCAATGTGCCAGACACCGTTGAGCAGTTCGATCGCCGCGTGATGGCGCGAGATGCTGGTCTGCGGAATACGAATGTCGCAGTCCTCGCCTCTGCCGATCAGCAGACGACCTCCGTCAATCTGGAACTTCCGTCCGGCGCTTGGACCATCCAGAATCTCGAACTTGGCCATGTCCCTTTTCCTCTGCCGAAACGCTCCCGGCATCGTCACGGGAACCGAACTAGAAATCCAACCTGCCCGTCTGCTGCCGCACAAGTGTACTTCCAGCCACGGCCCGAGTCAAGTCCACGTTGGCGTCACGCAGGGCTGTTTCAAGATTCGTGACTGTCGCGTGCGGTGTACCCCCGGCGTGTCCCCACGCCGGGGGGGCGGCCTGAGGACAGGCCACCCCTACTTGGTGCGCGCGGAGGCGTGGCCTTCCGAGACGCGGCGCCAGATCTTGAAACAGCCCTGGGCGTCACGACGGCGCGTGCGCCACACGACAAACCGCCACGCACCCGCGCCCGTCAGTTCACAGGCCTGACGCCGGCCTCCCATGTTCCCTCCTCGCGCAGACACGTAACCTCCAACTCCTGGAAGTGCTCCAAGAACGCATCTACCACCGCGGGATCGAACTGCGTCCCTCGCCCTGCCTTGATCTCGCAAAGCACCTTTTCCGGCGTCTGCGCCGTCCGGTAACAGCGGTCATGCCGCAAGGCATCGTAGGCATCCACGACCGCGAAGATGCGTGCCCCCATGCAGGTCTGATCACCCCTCAACCCCCTTGGGTAACCCGTGCCGTCATAGCGTTCATGGTGCGAGTAGACCATCTGGGCAATATCCTCCATCCCGGGGATCGACCGTAGCATCTGGTACCCCAGTTCAGGGTGAGCGCGGACCACTTCCCTCTCGGAATCCGTCAGGGCCGCCGGCTTGTTGATGATGGCGTCCGGGACGCCCAGCTTGCCGATGTCGTGCAGCAGGGCTCCGAACCTGATCACCTCCAACTCAGCCGGGCTGTGCAACCCCATCCGGCTCGCCAACAGGACGGTCACCTCGCTGACTCTGCGACTGTGCGCGGCCGTCGACGTCTCGTGGATATCCAGAAGCCTGACGATGGCCTCCATCGTCCTGAAGTAGGAGGCTCGTAACCTGTCCACAACATCGTGCAGTGCCTTGGTCTTTTCCCGCAGCAACTCCTCCGTGTGAAGATGATAGGCGGCCAACTGCCGCACCAGGTACCGCGTCCCCACAGCGCGCCCAAGGATAATCTTCAGTTCATGAATGTTGAATGGCTTGGCCACTAGGTCGTAGGCGCCGGCGCGCATGGCCGAAACCGTGGTCTCTGAGGACGCAAACCCGGTGATGACCACGGCAATGATGTTCGGGTTGATATCCCGCACCCGATTGAGCAGTTCAATGCCGTCCATCTCCGGCATTCGCACGTCGGCGAGCAGGACGTCGACCCGATCCGGCTCCGACTGAATGATCCGCAACGCCTCCACCGCGCTGCCCGCCTCCAGTACATCATAGTGGCACGTGGCCAGTAACCGGAGCAACAGCTTCCGCACCGCCGCGTCATCGTCAACCACCAAGATGGTACCACTGCCGACCCGCATCGGCACGTAGGGCATAGCCTGGCCCCGCGGCGCCGGAATGGCCGCCACCGAGTCGCTCCTAGCCAGTTCGGCAGAACTGCACATCTGGTTTCGGCCGCTGCGCTTGGCCAGGTACAGGGCTCGATCCGCCAGTTCCAACAGGTCGGTGTCGTTCTCCACCCCGGGATCATCACTCAGGGCAATGCCGATGGAAACAGTAATATCCAGAGCGACACCGCTTCTGCGGAAGACGTGGGCGCGCACCTTGTCGATGAGCTCTCCCCCAAAGGCCCGCACCCGGTTCCGGTCCGTCCCGGACAGGATGATGGCCATCTCGTCGCCGCCATAGCGGACAACATCCCCCCCTTCAGGACAAAAACCACGAACCAGGTCAGCCAACTCAACCAACACCGCATCCCCCACCCGATGCCCGTAGGAATCATTCAGATTCTTGAAGTTGTCCACGTCCAGCATGACGAAGCCAACCATCGCACCCGAGCGCCGGCCCCACGCTCTCGGCAAAGCGCGCAACAGGTATCCGTGATCCGGCAGGGAAGTCAGTGGATCACGACGCAACTCGATCTGCACCCTGTCGAAGGTCCACAGCGTATCACGCAGGTGCTCGGCCACCAGGCGAAGGAACTCGGGCACCAAACCGGGGAAGTCTGACGCGTCGGGCCCCATCGCCAGCAGTAACCCGACCAGTTCATCATCACATCGCGCCGGCAGGAGGAACCAGGGACGCGAGGGCGTCATGGCACAGGGGCGCAGCGTCGAACAATCAACCCTGACCTTTGCCACATCGACATCGGGCGACCGGCCTGCGAGCAAGACATAGGACTCCAAGAGCGCCTCACCCAACCCGCGAAGCGCGGTATCCGGGACCTTGCCCCGGCATTGAACCGTGACCCCGGCCTGCGGACCGTGAGACACAAGAACTCCCGTGGTCACGCCGTCGAAAACCTCCACCACGTCCTGTCCCAGACGGAAAAGAAGGTCCGTGACATCCTTCTCCCCGAGTGCCAGGCCGGTACGGTGCACCAGGGAAGCAAACGCCTTCACCCCCGCACTGGCCACCTCGACCGTCCCACCCTCCAAGCGCCTTTGCGCGCTCAGCGAGTCCGTGACCGCCCGCTCTGCCACCCCATCCCCGAACTCGTCCCCCTTTAGGACCACCCGGCATCCGAGTGCCTGTGCTTCGCTCAGCACGTCCGCTCCATGTTGCGCCCCCACGAGCGCAATCAGCCCACTCTCCGGGCTGCCGCGCCGGACGTGCCGCAGAAACGCCAACCCCTCCCCGCCCCCCGCCGAGTCGAGGTCGAACACGACAACCTCAAACACCTCACTCAACAGACGGTCTGCCGCGGCTTTCAGGTCTGGACAGGTCGTCACCGCCATCCCCGGACAAAGCCCCGGATCCAGGATGGACAGAGGACTGGCGCCGACCACGAGGATCCGTTGTTCCGCGCCATGAGAGGTCATGTTATGGGAGGCCATAGAGCCATCGCTCCGGCGCGTCGCCGTCACAACGTGCAGTCGCTACAGGTCGTGTTCATCCGGTCGCACGGTCACCCATGCGCGCGGCCGTCCGGCAACCCCGCCGCCTGCCCGTAACATAGTTCCACACCTGGCAAGCCTGTACTTGCCTTTAAGGAAATCCCGTGCCCCCCCCCTTGGTTACGTCCTACATTGCGCAGGTACACTTGACATATATAGTAACGACGGAATGACGCGGGTATTCAGGGATCAACATCCGAGGATCAAGGTTGCCACGAGGGCAAGTGTCGCCGTGCTCGATATGGCCCCACTGGGACGTCGGCAAGTATCCCTCCCCGGATCTCATGGCCCAGCAACCTAACACCGAGCTCTTCTGAGTTGTCGCACAAGTACGGACAATGCTCAACGGCATGTTCCGCACCGGGGTCGAATGGCACACCCCCAAATGAACTACAAGCTCAACCAGTGCAGGCTGCGGCTGGCGCCGGACATAGAGTCCAGGCAACTCCAGGACGGGACCCGTCTCCTCAAGCAGCTCCACCGCGCGGACTACATTGCCCTGGATCCCAACGAACGACACATCATGGACCGATTCTCCGGAGAAAGAACGGTTCAGGAAATTCTGTATGACCTTCTGACCGAACAGCAATGCCCCAGCATCCGCCGGTTCTACGTCCTGGTCCTCCATGCCCTGGATCATGGGTTCCTTGAGAACGTCGATGATCCCGCCGATCCGTCGCCCGCCCCCGAGCTCGTCTCTGGTCGAAGATGGCCTGTCGGCTGGGGCCTCAAGACGGCGTTGGTTTCGTTCCTGGCGTTCGTCCCGCTCGGCGTGTGGTCTCTGGTTGAGTTCGCTCCGGTCATCCCCCGAACGGGCGCTGAATGCCTCACTGTGCTGCTGATGGTGATCCTGACGCTCAGCGTGGCCAATCTCCTCGAGGGGTTTGTCCTCAGCGGATTTGGCCGCGAAGTCTATCGTCCGCGGATACGCTGGGACTTGGGCGTGCCTTTCTTCTCGGTGGACACTCGCGATGCGTTTCTGGGTGGCCGAGGATGCCAGGCCAGCGTCGCCATGCAGGCCCTGTCGGTTCCCTTTCTTGTGGCGACATTGGCGTGCATCTCCCAATCCCAATCGGCCCTGCTGGCTGCCTGCTTTTCAGGCCTGGCGTTGATGTCGCCCTTTGGGGACACCCCAGCACATAACCTGCTCCACGCCATGCTCCGCAAAGCATACCACTTGCCACGTTGCGCCACGACCTTCCTTAGCAAACGCCTCTTCCGGCACTTGTTCACCCCGTCCAGCCGACTCAAAGAGGACAACTACCTGGTCTTCTACTCCTTCTATGCGATCGTGTGGCTGGGGCTTGTCATCCTTCTGGGGCAAGTCCTCCTGCACGACCAAAGCGGCTTGCTCGCGCACAAAATTGTCTTCCCGAAGGATGCATGGGCGTGGCCCGTGGCCACCCTCGTGACAGTGGTCCTTGCCGCCCTGCTGGTCGGTCCTCTTCTCTGCCAAGTCTGGCTGTTCGGCAGCAATGCCTATGCACTCATCGCCCCTTACTGGTTCCCCACGGAACGACGTGTCGCCGCCCCCGGAAGACAGGCGGACGCCTCGCCGTCCGTCGATACGGTGGCCAAGTTCCTCTCAGACACCGTCCTGTTCGGCGGCCTGACACCCGAAGCCCTGAGTAAGATCGCCCAAACCATGCGGTTCGTCACGGTCGACAAACACACCGTCGTGATTCGTGAAGGAGACCGCGGCGACACTCTCTTTGTTATCTACTCAGGCGAAACCGAGGTGGCACGGGAAGATGAAGCCGGTGAACCCAGGATCGTCGCCAAACTCCAGACCGGCGATGTGTTCGGCGAAATCGCTCTCCTCGACAAGGTCCCCCGCACCGCCACCGTCCGCAGTATCGGCCCGGTCAGCCTGCTGGTTCTCGATAGGTCGGAGTTCGAGAGAGTACTTGTTGAGCCTCTCGGCGCGGAGAAGGTGAGAACCATCATCCAAGTCTGCAATTTCCTCCGGAACAACAAAATGTTCTCTGAATGGCCAGACCGTGAATTGCTTGCCCTGGCCGGTGATTTTGCCTTTGTCGCCCCGCAGAAGGACGCGGTGATCATCGAGGAAGGCAAGCCGAACTCCTGGTTCTACCTGGTCTACGAAGGGGAATGCAGTGTCACCGTCCAAGGTACGCCCCGTGCCGTTCTTCGTCCGGGGGAGTTCTTCGGAGAGATCAGCCTCTTGAAGGGCACGCCGTCCGTGGCCCGAGTCACCGCAGGCGAACGCACCTGCCGATGCCTTAAGCTCGGCAAGGAACGCTTTCTGCGCTTCATTACGGAAGACGTACTCACCGGCGTCATTATCGAAAGCACGATGGAGTCGCGGATGGACCGCAGTCGCAAGAGATGAAGAAACTCTTTCTAGTCCTAATGGTCATGGGCATCCTGACGTGGGTGGCGAAAACCAACCACATCTCGCTCGGCACGGCCGTCGACCTGCTGCGCAACATTAACGCCGAAATGGAAACTAAGGGGCAGATGGAGGTGGTGGCCAGGGCCGTGCAGGAGAACTACGCCACGACGGGCAAGTTCCCTGGAACGAGCCAGCAGTTGGAGACAATCGTCCAGAAATACCTTGCTCAGCGGCACAAGGAGGCAAGTTTCGCCACCGCCGTGGACCGATGGGGTACACGGTACCAACTCGTCCCGCGGAAGGGGAGTTTCGACGTTGTCAGCGCCGGCCCCGACAGGCAGTGGAACACCGCGGACGATATTTCCTTGGTCCGGTTCCTTGGCGGCAACAGCAACAAGACCGCGAAATGATCCCCATCCCTCAGGGGTACGGCTCCAGGCGCCACCGGCCGCACCACAGACGTCACCCGCCCCCGCCCTTCTTGTTGGCCTCCGCTTCAGCCTTCTTTCGTTCCTCTTCCGCCTTCCGCTTCGCGGCCTCCTCGTCGCGCTGGCGCTTCGCCTCTTTCTCCTGGTCCGTGATCGGCTCCAGTTCGAAACGCGCAAACGGAGCCACAGGGTAGTTTCCCGGCTTGAAATCCGCCTTGGCCTCGAGCTGTTGCAGCCGCTCAAAGGCGTACGGAGCATAGGGCGTATTCCCAAAATCCTTCTGCACCGCCTGGTACAATGACTTGGCGCGTGGCCGCCAGTCGGCCTTGTAGTACTTCTCCGCCGCGTAGAACGCCGCGGCAGCCCCAAACACGGTGTGCTTATTGTCATCGTAAAATTTCGACATCTGCGCCGGAGCCTGCTCTTTCATCGCTTTCCAGAATCCCTGGCTCAGTTCGCCCCAGCGCTTGCTGTAATAGCTCCACATCTTGCCGCGCACCCCCATCTGCTTGCTGAACTCTTCCTTGGTCTGGGCCAACTTCCCCTGCGTGTCCGCCGCCTGCTGCCCGGTAGGCTTGAAATCCTGCTGAATCTCCGCCATCTCCTGGTAGATCGCTTTCCGTTTCGCCTCATTCCTGGCCACTTCGTCCTCCAAGGCCTTGATCTCTGCCGCCAGACGTCGGCGCTCCTCGGTGGCTTCATTGGCCTTCGCATCCACCTTGGCCTTGGCCTCGGCAAGCCGGTCCTTTTCGGTCTTCAACCGATCATCCCACTTCTGCTTCTCCTCGAGAACGGGCCTCCTCGCCTTCTCGCTGAACTCGCTGGCCTTGTGCCCAGCCCACATGACGGCGAGCAGACCGCACAGGGCGTACACCCAACCGAGCGACACGAAGAAAATCGCCGTGGGACTCACTTGCGGCTTGAAGTCCTCGGTCCGCATCCGCGTCCGCGTCGCCGTGGCGCGAGACTCGATGTCCATCTCCCGCAGCGCCGACTTTATCCCTGTCTTGCGAGCAGGCATGTGCGTTGCGGATTCGGGAGACGCGGGCACCGCTCCCGCCTCAGGAGCCGCAGGTGCTGGAGGCGCCCCGTCCCCAGGTTCAAGGACGGCTGGGGCCAAAGTCCCGGGGACGTCGTCGGGGGCGACAACCGCGGCAGAAACCTCTTGCCGTGGCGGCGTTGACGCTTCCTGCGCCAGCACCGCAGCCGGAACAAGCCGCGCTTTGGGAGCACCCAGAGACGGCGGTGCTGCCACATGGATCGTCCTGGACGCGGCACGCGGCTTCGTCATCCGCTTCTCAGAGGAATCGGCAAACGGGTCTGCGCCCTGGTCCCTGACATGCACCGTAAGCGGCGCGGCTGGTGATGTCGTCCCGGCAGCCGCCTCCGTTGCCTGCGCTCCCGCTCCAGAATCCGCCCCCACCACCACCGCATCCGGCGCCGGGTCGCCAGAGGCGGACGCGCCACCCTCTGTCTTACGCGCCAAAGCGGCGCGCTCTCGCGCCGCTTTGGCCACCATGGCAAAGCTCGTACGGCCCGCCTTACTGCCGCGGGGACTGTCCCCCCCGGTCCCTCCCGGGTTGTTTTCACCCGTGCTCATCCACACTCCTCGTCATTCTGCCGACTTCGAAACCGTCCGGATTGCTTCACGGAGTTGCCTGATCTGCGGTTCGACCAGCGCCAGCATTTTCTGGATCTCCTGCAGGTCCTTGCCCATCGTCTCCTGCTGCTCCGCGGTGGCCTCAACCTGTTTCTGCAGGTCGCCGGTCCCCGTGGACAGCACCGTCATGGTCTGCTCGTGGGCTTGTTTCTGCTGTTCCAACTCCTTCTGGCGCGCTTCCAGCTTCTTGGTCTCCGCAACCTCCGTGTTGTAGCGCCGCTCGAGTCCGGGAAGCGCCTCGCGACTCTCGACAACCACACGCCCAAGCTCTTCCTCAATCTGCTTGGTCTCCTTCAAAATCACCTGCCGGGCCGCAAAGGCGCGCTCCCTCCCCTTCTGCCACTGCGTCGACGCCACAATGGTCAGCACCAATCCCAGAACCCAGCCTAGCCATTTCAGCCACTTCATCGTGGGAACCTTCCGCAACCGAAACCACCCCTGCAGCACCGTCAACACACGGCGCCACAAGCGAACAAGACATCCGCCGGGCGCGCGTGCCGTGCACGTCCCGCCTGCCACACCGACGGGTTCAAGGCAGACTGACCCTCGAACCCACTACTAATGTAGCGTACCTTCAGCGCCGATGAAACCCAAGACAATTCGTAAGTAAGGGGCCGACGGGCCACGGGCATCGGGCCTCGCCACGGGGGACAGCCCCCGATGCCCCACGTCTTCCCCAAAAACCTAAGACCTCTGTCCCTCGCCCCGCCAGCCCCCCCCTGCTCCCTGCTTCCCCCCCCGCCACTCACTCGCCCTTCCCCAGTACGAACTCGACAGCCCGGCAAACACGCTCCGAGTTCACGCTGCACAGGCAGCGGTATGGCTCGGCATCAGGCCGGCAGGTCCGACGGAAACATGGCGAGCAGGCTGCCTCTCCCCGGACGACGACCCACGGCGCACCGATCGGGCCGGTGGAAACCGGGTCCGTCGAACCGAACACCGCCACGCCCCGGGTCCCGACGCCGGCCGCCAAGTGCATGGCGCCGCTGTCGTTGGCCATCAGACAACTGACACTGCCGAGCACCGCCATCAACTCAACCATGCTGGTGCGGCCGGTCAAATCCACAACGCCAGTCAACCCCGCGGCCATCCGCGCCGCCATCGCCTGTTCCTTCGCGGTCCCCACCACCACCACGCGCCCGCCACGCCCGCACCACCATTCGCAGACGGCCCGGAAACTCGCTTCCGGCCACTGCTTCGCCGGGCCATAAGCCGCACCCGGCGCCACGGCCAACCACGCCGACGGCGCACCCGCCACGCCCAACCGCACCGCAATCTCTGCCGCGCCCGGGACCTGCAGCGGCGGGAACTGTGTATCCCACCCGATGCCCCCAAGCGCCGCGCTGATCGCCAGGTAGTGCGACAATTGGTGGCACTCGCCCACACCCTCGCCGTGGCGCCAGGCTGGCAGCCGGTGCGTCAGCATGAACGCGCGCCCGCCGCCGCAGCGTCCAACACGGATGGGGATTCCCGTCGCCCAGAATACGTCCCCCGCGGACCCGAACGAGTTCGGGAAGACCACGGCCACGCCCGGCCTCAACCGCCGCAGTCGTGCCGCCGACTCCCAGCCACTGCGGCGCCCCCCAAACGAAACCACGTCGGAAACCCATGGCACAGCCTTCCAGAACGCCGCCAACGCCTGACTGCAAAGCACGAATGTGCCGCAAGGCGGCGGCACGAACCGCGACGCCCTATAGATCGCCGGCAAGGCCATCAACGTGTCGCCCAGCCAGTTCGGCGCGCGCACCAGCAGACCGTTCCGCCACGGGATCGACGCTGCGTCCAGCAGCGGCTCCGCTCGCGCCGGTGGTTTCAGAATCGGTTGGTAGAGCTCAAACGCCATCGCACGCCATACCATTCGCCCCGCCGGTCCAGTCCTGACTTCCACCTGCCACCAGTCTCGGGGTACCTGTCGCTACGGTTCTACGGCTTCGTGGTGTGAGTGGACGGCTGTCCGAGCCGGGCCTTGTCGAGATCATCGAGTTCATCGGGATCATCGTTGTTCAAGAGGCCCAACTTTGTCTCGGTTCTGCTGGAATTGGACTTTCCCCGAACGGCAGCACATTACTGCTAAAAGGAGGAAAGGCCAGACATGTCAACAGAAGCCAACGGTACGCGCCGGGTCAGGAGGCCCGGCGCCCACCGTTGACGCCACACGGAAATGTAATGCGTCAGTCGCGGGTGGAGGGTTGGGGGTGGCTGCCCAAAGTGGCGGGACCGGCCCGGTCCCGCGGGTGTCGGAGCGAACCGCTCCGACCACTCTAGGCGCCAGCCCCGGTCAACCGTCGACCTTATCTCCACCCGTGACTCCCATGTTACTCGCGTGTCACTCTGCGCCGCCGCCCGGCTCGTCCCCGCCCTGGGTTCTCCCTCTTCGCGGCCATTCGCGCTTGCCCTAGTGCTCGGTCGCCAGAAGTCACCCCGCAATTGCGCGCAATGGTCCGCACCTTCCCAGGCGAGACGCCAAGCCGTTGACGATGCCCCCCCCAGAA
>Ga0208968_1001743_pt1 | contig 11439 bp, 7 predicted proteins | sample RifOxyA3_FD_184031 | JGI IMG/M metagenome (GOLD analysis project Ga0208968, IMG submission 184031) | Groundwater microbial communities from Rifle, Colorado - Rifle Oxygen_injection A3 (SPAdes) | ecosystem: Environmental > Aquatic > Deep subsurface > Groundwater | place: Rifle, Colorado, United...
TGTTGATTTCTGCGATTATAAGACTGACACCTTTTGTCGCCCCGGGTATAGCACGTTGGCTTGGCTTGCTTTGTACGATTTTAACTATCATAACCATTTGGCGTATATTCAACAAAAATGGAATTAGAGGCTATGAAGGGCGCTCCAATTTTCTCGTCTGTGCTACGATTGTCTTAGTAAATCCTGGATTCCACGTTTATGCGACCGCGGGGCTAGAGACGCCCTTGTTTACATACTTGCTTATTCTTGGTGTCGCTCTCTCCTTATCAGATCGGGATTCTCACCACTATTTAGCAGCGCTTCCCTTCGGCTTTTCCAGTATAACAAGGCCGGAAGGGCTTCTCTACGGTCTATTGTGGTTTGTGTCCACTCTAAAGCGAAACGATAAGAAACTCTCTATTCGCTACGAAGCAGAAAGATTTACTATTTTACTTCTGCCATTTATGGCCTATCAGGTATTCAGATTGTGCTATTTTAAAGCGTTGGTTCCAAATACTGCCATAGCAAAACCGCCAGGCACTTTTGGCTACATGTTTGGACTTCCCTACCTATACCCATGGATACAATCTTTAGGAGGGGTATTATTTTTTTTGTTATTAGTCCTCTTTCCGGTGAGGAAAACAAAATGTTGCCAAATGCTTTACAGAACGTGTGTCGGCCCAATCGCTGCTGGTATCATCTTCGTTGCTTATGCACAGGGGGACTGGATGCCTTTTGGCAGGTTCATTGTCCCCATATGGCCGCTAGTTGCTATCGTTGTGAGTGTGTGGGTACACTCACTTATTGAAAATCTGAAAGAAATTCATTTCCTGAGATTTAAACGATCGGCAAAATTTGTAGTTGTTGTGGTTTTGATGCTTGCATCACTATTTACATGGAGAGAGGAAATAGAGTTATACTTGAGGAATTACGGTCTGAGAATGCTTATGAGAGGAACGGACCAGATAGCTGTTGGTGAATGGCTTGCCAGCAACGTGAAGAAAGGTACAACTGTGGCAACAGGCCGGCTTGGAGGTATCAGCTATGCAGCACCGGATGTTGTTTTTTGGGATACAGAAGGACTGACTGATCGTGAGCAAGCGCAGTATATTGCCGAAGGAAGACCCGGAGGCTTTGAAAGGGACCCTATTTGGAACCGATCACCAGAAGTGATCGCTGCAACGGAGTTTTCGGATTCCAGGGGTTATACCCGTGATCTAAAGCTACTCCAATGGTTAAAGGATAATTATACATTTGTTCGTTCTTTCCCTCAGGGAACGTGTGGGAGTATTGATATATGGATATCGAAAAAATCTTTGAGTATTCTGCATTTTGACCTGCCTACTAAATAAATAGAAAAAACGCATAGTTTTGTTAATGAAAGGTTTCCCAAGCCTGGTTACTGAAACTGGAATTACTCAACCATAATTTCGCTAATAAGCTGATAATATTGTTTCGCTGTATTTATCCAGGAAAACCGATGGCTGTAAGATACAATGAAATCCCGATCCCATTTTCGCTGTAAACCTTCTTTCAGCGCCAGAGATAGGTCGTCAGGGTTCTCGGGGGGTACCAATATTCCTAGCCTGGGGTCTATAATTACTTCTGGGATACCACCCACTTTAGAAGCTATTACCGGCAAACCACAACAGAGGGACTCGATGATAACATTTGGTGTCCCCTCTGCCAGGCTAGGCAGGCATAAAACATCACTTGCATTCATAAATAGAGTAATCTCATGATGAAGGATATTCCCTTTTACAAGGATATCTTTTTCTAAGTACTCCTTTTTTATCTCTCTCTGCAGGTCGTCTTTTTGATCTCCACTACCTAAAAAAATAACCAGAGGATTCAAGGGTTCTCTTAGGCAAATAGCTGCTTTGAGAAGATCAAATATGCCTTTATTTCCTAGTAAGTGCCCGACGAAAAGGATAATCTTTCTGTTGTAAGGCAATCTTAATTTTTCCCTACATTTCACCTTGTCCATCGGTGTAAACTTCGTTTTGTCTACACCATTCCTAATGGTTATCACCTTCTGTGTATTGCCGATCATCCTTAGTGTCTTCAGCCGCAGGTCGTCAGAGACGGTCACAATAGCACAGGCCCTTCGAAGGGTATATTTTACCATATTGCCAAGGAGAGGATACTTCGGATATTCGTTTATATCACTACCACGTACGGTAATCAAAACCGGTTTTTGAAATAAACGGCCAAGGATGACTGCAGCAAAACCAGCGGGACATGCCATTTGTGCACTGATTGCAAAATGTTGATTTCTGTATTTTATCATAAACCACAAGGCTGCGAAGACAAAGGTAACTGAACGGATACAAAGACGGTCTATCACGGGGAAGAAAAGCATCCTGGGCCTAATAACTGTACCTTCAAACGAAGGAATACAATGAAATACTTTTGTTTCCTTACTCCTGTAGCTACGAAAAGGATGCCATCTTCTTGGTTGGATAACGGTTATCTTGAAATATGGCGCAAGAGAACGGAGAAGCTCATAAACAAAGACTCCAAAAGAGGGATTTTCAGGTTCTGGAAACAGTTCTGTAAACACTACAAGGTTTTTTTTTTGCAGGTCACCCATAAAAAATTCCTTACTCTCTATTTTAATACCATTAACGAATCGCCGGGATTTAAATCCCTATCGATAAACATCCGGTGCCAAAGCTCGAGCCATAAAAGAGACCATAGTTTATGTTCATGGCAACCACTTCCCACCAAATGTTCATGAATAAGGTGTTTTATATATTCATAGTTAAAGTAATCGCGTGCGACTGCCCTTTCACTCAGGATAACACTGTGCAAATATGGCTTTAATTCCTTCCGAAACCAGATGTTTATTGGAATACCAAACCCCCATTTGGGCCTGTATATGTTTTCTTTTGGGATATATTGTTCGGCAAGTTTTTTTAATAAATATTTTGACGTACATTTTTTTAATTTTACCAAAGGTGGAATTTTCGCGGCAAATTCCATAATTCGATGATCGAGGAAAGGCGCCCTTACTTCCAGGGAGTTTGACATAGAAGCAACATCCATTTTTACCTGATAGTCATCGGGTAATATGGTGTTGATATCCACAAACAATGCCCGATCAATATCATCTACGTCATTTAACATATCAAAAAAGTCTTCATACACATGGGCAGGGTTATAACCATTGAGAATGGCTTTTAACCTATCAGAGTATAGTTTCTCTCTTATATCAATGCATCCCATAGGATTTTTATATCGTACCTTTACCGTATCCTTCCGATACTTCTCGTAGAATTTTATCCTATTTATGAGATAAAATCCATCCAGACTATTTCCTGCCAATTTTAAAAAGGGGGATATGAGAAAGCTGGATAAGAACTGAGGTATTATTTTGTTATATAAAGAAGCAGTATAGACTGTCGTTGTTCTGTGGTATCCTGCAAATGATTCGTCCCCTCCATCACCAACGAGAACTACCTTAACAAATTCCCGTGCAACTTTCGAGATATAGTAGCTTGGCACAGACGATGAATCAGCAAAAGGTTCCCCGTAGTTCCAGACCAATTGTGGGATGTTATTGAGATAGTCTGCCGTGAGGACAAATTGATGGTGATTCGTGTTATACATGTCAGATACCTTTTTTGCATAATCAAGCTCATTATAAGGTTGATAGTCAAATCCTACAGAGAACGTGTTTACCCTTTCGTTTGACAATCTACTCATCAGGGCAACGATAAGGCTGGAATCGATTCCACCGCTTAAAAAAGCGCCAAGAGAAACATCACTGACAAGGCGGTCTTTGACCGCTTCTTGTAAGAGTTCGTTTATCCTGGAAAGATATTCTTCTTCCTTCATGGAAATCTTATCGTGAAAATGTAAAAACCAATATTGCTTACACCTTGTACCATGTTTATCAAAGATCATATAGTGTGCAGGTGGTACCTTTCTTACATTTTTAAAAATGGTAAATGGATGGGGAACACAGATATGCGCCAAAAAGGCATCCATTGCTTTATAGTCAATTTCGGGTCTTGTATCCATTCCTGCTACAACAGACTTAATATCGGAGGCAAAGGTTACTGTCCCATTTGATTTAGAATAAAAAAGGGGCTTTTCCCCTACGCGGTCCCTGGCAAGAATCAAGGCCTGCCTTTTCTCATCCCAGAGGGCAATTGCGAACATCCCAAAGATCTCTTCAAATATACGTTCTCCCCATTCTTCGTAACCATGTATGATAACTTCGCAATCCGTCCTGGATTTAAAAATATGACCGAGCGATTCAAGCCTTGACCTCAAACGCAGGAAATTGTATATCTCGCCATTGAAAACCATCCAGATGGTTCCGTCCTCATTTGCCATGGGCTGATGGCCTGCTTCAGATAGGTCAATAATACTTAGTCGACGATGCCCTAGTCCAACATGTTCCGCGATATAAATCCCTGCATCATCAGGACCGCGTGAAGACATAATATCACGCATTTTTATTATCTTTTCTTCAGAGATTTTACTGGAGCTTTTCTTATATATTCCACAGATACCGCACATTTTAATTTGTTTTCCTATATAAGGTTGGGTAAAGAGGTACCCAACAGAATAGTGGCGATGGGTTCGTTTCCAGACTGGGTCAAATGAGCACTTTGCAGTCTCATATAGTGCTTGCAAATTTGCATACTACAATATATTGTATAGCAATCTCTGAAAAATGGCCATTTGACCCAGCCTGTTCGCTTAACCCATCCTACGTATCTATCGTTTCATCATCTTCAAGTAAACGTTTTCTGTTGACTTGATCAAGGTTGTAATGCTGAACCGCTTTACAGCCTGTCGGCGGGCTTCTTGCCCAAGTCGTTTGCTGATGGAAGGATTGCGCAAAAGGGAATCGACTGCTTCTGCCATGATCCCTGCATCCAGATAATTTGTTTCTTGTACCCATGTCTTTGGGTAAGGGAGGAGGCCGGTAACCCCGTCTTCAATAATTTCTCTCGTGGGACCTGCATTTGCTGCAATGATAGGCTTTCCGGCAGCCATTGCCTCGATTAAAGAAATACCAAAACCTTCACCCCAAATTGAGGTGAAGAGAAAAATGTCAATAGCTCCAAGAATCTCCGGAATATCTCGTCGGGGGCCTGTCGTAAAAATACAATCCTTTAGTCCAAATTCTTCGATCAGACGCTTTAATTTGTCATGTTCAGGTCCATGTCCAACCATCAGAAATCTTGCATCTGGGTGCTGCTGCAAGACCTTTGCAGCCGTTTCAATGAAGAACGGATAACCCTTTTCTGGCACGTAACGGCCAATGTTACCAATTAGAGGAACGTTGTCAGGTAACCCCAGCTCTGCCCTGACTGCAGTTCCAGAAACCTCCGGTCTGAAACGGTATGTATCCACAGCATTTGGTATTTTGATAATTTTTTTGGAAGAGGCGTAACATGACGTTTGGCAAAATTGTGTGGTAGCCTCTGAGATTGAAATAATACAATCCGCCAGAAACGTATTTAAGGCCAACTGCTGTAACCACATTGCCAGGCCTTCATTGAAGAAAGGCTGATGGCAGGTATAGAGGGTCTTTCGGCGCCGGAAAACCTTTGCCATGAAGCAGCCCCAGAAGTTAGCCGGTATTGTATGTCCGTGAACAATATCAATATGTTCCTCATCAATCAGTCGTAAGAACTGCGTAATGGCCTGTCGATCCCGCCATCTGCACATTGCCAGTTGTTCAACCCGAACTCCCAATGCTCTTATTTCGTTAGCGAGGGGTTCGTGGAGATTTGGATCACGGCTAAAAAGGGTGCAGACAACAACGTGAAATTTTTCTTTGTCTATATGCTTGCACAGCGTAGCTACGTGCTGTTCCGCTCCGCCAATAAAAAGCGTATCGATAACGTAAAGGATGTGTATCTTTCTTTGTGTCATGGGGATCTCAAAAATTCTTTATTTACCTTCTAATAAAGTCGTGTATATATTTTCTAGCCGATCTACGTATTTATCCCAGGAATACTTTTGTGCCTCCATTCTGGCATTTTTTGCTAAATAGTTCCTTAATTGTTCATCATGGGCTAATCGAATAATGGCATTTGCTAATTCTTCAATGCAACTCGGTGTTACTAATAATGCCGTGTGTTGATCTTCTAAGATTTCTGTGATTTGCCCTATCTTTGTGGCGACTATGGCCTTCCCAGCACTGAGGTATTCGAAAATCTTTATTGGAGAATTAAAAAACGGGATACCTACCTCTTTATAGGGTGCAACGACTACATCGACAATGGAAAGTATCTCTGGAATTTTCTCATGCCGGACGTAGCCCATAAATCTTACCCTGTTAGATACCCCTAAGTTGTATGCCAAATCTTCAAGTGCCTTTCGGGCCTGTCCCGTCCCAATAATTAATAAGCAGGCATTGGGTATTTCCTTAAGAATTTGCGGAAAGGCTGAGATGAGGTCTTCAATGGCGTACCATACCTGGAGCGTCCCGGTGTATGCGACAATAAATTTATCTTCGAGAAGGAGAGAAGCTTTTATACTTTGTGCATCAAATTGCTTATTGAATGCCGTTACATCTGCGGCATTTGGTAAAACGGTAATTTTATCTCTCCGGTTAATTAGGTGATTATCCAATAAAAATGACTTTAAATTGTTTGAAACGGCAACTACATGGTCTGTATTTCTGAGACAAAATTTGCGAATCATTTTCGCGGTAAACTTCTGGATTGGGGCTATATCTTTTGTGAATAATTTTTTTTCTTCAATACCGGGACCATTAATCTCTGTTAGATGGGGAATGCGAAGTATTCTGGAAGCCAGTATTCCACCATAAGAATACAAACCCCATCGTTCATGTATGATATCAAATCGATGAAGTCTGTAAAGTCTAAGGATGTGTAACAAAATATGTATGCTATTTATCATTCCTGTAAATGGGAAAATGCGGTGGAAAAAGAAGCGCAAATATGTATGTGGGACCGTCAAATAATTTTTGAATTCAGGTAATAAGAGGTTTTCGTTAATAGTTAATAAAAATACCTTGTGTCCCTTCTTCTTTAATCCATCAATAATTTTTAACACATGGATCTTATATCCCTCTTCTTTCGTTAAGTCCAGTCCTCTGTCGCCGATTAGATATAATATGCTAAGTTTTTTTGCGTGCATCTTCTAAACACTTTCTGCTACCACTAATAGATCTTCGCAGAATTTCATCAATAAATTATTTAAGTGAAATTTTTCCAAAATAGGATCGATGCCGACTCTCTCTACTATCTTGAAACCCTCTTCATGAAGAAGATTTCGTAAACTATCAAAGGTGAAAAATCTCACATGCAAGGATTGTTCAGGGTATCTAATGCTTGTCCATCTATCGTAAATAGTTTTTTCATGTAAAAATTTCCATGGAGCTAATCCTAACCCACTACCTAGCAAGATGCTTATTCTGTTATAGATACTTACCAAATTGGGTACGCTAATAATGGCTTTCCCGCCTCGTTTTAAAACCCTCTTCATCTCTCTTAAGCATTTCCTGGTTTCTGTAATATGTTCGATAACCTCAGTTGCTATGATAACATCTAAATTACTATTTTGAAATGGGATTAATGTGCAGTCTCCAATTAATATAGCCTTATATCCTTTACATAAAGCGTTTTCAGTATTCTCCAAAAATAGTCTCTGTGGACATTGATCCATGCCGTATAAATCGTTATTGTTAGACAAAAACTGACTGTACGGGCCTTCTGCGCATCCGATGTCTAGAATTGTATTGTTTTTTCCGCATATACGTAAAATGGTTTTTGTTTTTAATGGAAGGAAGGAATTTTCTTGTTTTTCCAATTTTGTAATTTTCAACTCTTTCAACTGGGTTGATAGGTCGATAGCATGTTTTGTTTCACCATCCCGATTGCACTGACAGAGTAATGACGAAAGTTTTTTGAAATCAATAATTTCAATTCCTTCCTTGATAAATCTATCGTAACTTTCTTTACATTTTGTGCATATCAGGGCACTCCCTGTTTTTGTTAATCCATTACCACACTGTAAGCACCTATATCCTACATCTGTATGCTGTCTATGCACGAAGGAACCCGTACCTTTCTTTATAATTTCTTAATGAACTGATAAGGATTTGTCGTCATCTGATCAAACAGTATTTTAGAAATCATCAATGGCTCTTTTCAAAGTTATTTTTCTTCACTTAAAGGTATAGTTATAGTACGAATTGACGAAAAGGACGGATATATCGACTCAAAATTAGGATGTTGTCGGCCAAGTATGTTTACTGCATTTTGAATGGCATACATGCATAAACAAGCGGCTATCATTGCAAAAATTAGAGGATGATAGTATTTATTATTTTTGCCTATTCTTACACGATACATAATATTTGTTCGACAGCAACAACCAGTAAACATAATACTCCCCAAATTACTAATAGAATTGAACCTAAGTCTTATGATCTGTGGATAAAAGAATGTGTTAAGCAAAATCAAAATCAGGGAAAACAGAACTCCTTTTCTCAATTCATTATCGACATTTTTACAAAATAGTAAGAAATCTGCACGTAAGGGAGTAACCAAGTTCAACAAACACTTTCCTGGTGTTATCGTACTACTGACAGTCATTTAACGGTCAACGTAGGTTGTCGGGAAAAAGGCAAAATTATTCAAAATGTTAAGGGTAGAGATTACACTTAATATAGATTAAAGCCTCAAGTTTTTAATGTGAACAGGAGCAGCCGTTATCAGCAACTATAATTACAACTCGCCAGCCTGCATAATAATATAAGAACCGCCTTTAGTGGTAATGGATTTTTTTATTATTTTCCAGGTATCTGGTGGGTTTTTTACAAAACCAGGAATGTCTATCCCGTAAAGTATGTTTAGTTCAACGAAGTTTTCCAAATTAATAATGATATAACAATCCGAAATGTCTTTAACATTCGTATTCATAAAATCTACAATTACATTATCGTAACGATATGCATAAAGGTATTCCAATACTCCTTTTGTTGCACAATCTGTATATATTTTTTTTCTTGGGGGTGTACCGAAAATTGAAATAGCCGTTCTTTCATTATGGGTTAACTTTCGAATACTTTTGTTTTCTGCGTGGACTACATAGAAAGAATGAAGGAAAATAATTACTAATAGTATTGGGATTAAGTAACGTGTTTTATTAATTTCCTTTTCGTGATGGGTGATAATGTAAATGCAGAATAAAAATGATATTGAAAGTAGTGAACAAAACACGATATCTGTAATGGTATGCTCGAATAAGTTTAGAAAAATCATAATAAGATCAATTACTATTAAAGAGATACAAAAACTTTTTGTTTTAACAAGGTTTTTAGCAAGTATGCCTTTATATGCATCGTATAAATAAAAAGAGATAATGATAATCCCCGGGAAAATTAGGGGATAAAAGTGACGTTGAGTTGCCAGTAACGGTATGTATGACTTTAGGCTTGTACTGCCAAAATTCAGTATTAAATATAAAGAAATAAGCCAAAAAATAAAACATTTTAATTCTTTGGATTTACTGAGAATGGCATACAATATTCCTCCCAGTACGAGATAGAAGTAAAATCCAAATATGTAATTTCCCCTTAAGAGAATATACGGTATTGCATAAGTTAGTCTTTTATATAAAGCATCGTTGTAAGTAAGTTCTAACCGTCGGGAAATACCCTGAGTTGCATTATGTACGGTGAGAATTCGCTCAAAACAATTTCCTGTTTTATAATAATAAAAACCAAATTCCAGTAACAATATTAGAGTAAAACCTAGACCAATAAATAGCCAAGAGACCTCAAATTTTTTGTGGTTAATCGTAATGATTAAAATCCAGATACATAATATAAATAAAACCAATATAGCAGTTTCTTTTAGTAAGTAAGACCATCCAATACTCAAACCTGTTAAAAAGGAAAGGGAATGCTTATATCGTTTGCCATGCGTCTCAGTGTAAATAAATAGTATTCCGCTGGTAGAGATGAAAGTAACGAGAGGTAAATCTGGTGTTAATAAAGTGGCATATATCGAATCTATCGGTAGGAATAGCATGAGCAGCGAAGCAAGTAATCCTATGTCTCTATTAAAAAAAATAGTACCGGCAGTAAATGCAATAACGATATTTGCAATAGAGCAAATGAGTAAAAATAAAACGGAACTGACTTCGCTAAAACCGAAAACTTTAAATGCGAGAGCTGTTGGTAAGATTAATCCCAGTCTCTTTGAATGGTGTGAATCAAGGGAAAAATCACCATTTGCAAGCTTAAAGGCGGCTCTGTTGTATTCAATATCATCTGAACCAAAAAACCCATTAAAATAGACAGTACGAAGTACCACGGCAAAACAGATTAGCAGCAACAAAAATGAATAATAAGCCTTTTTATTTCGGAAGCATGGTAAATAAATTTCCTTTAGCATTGCAATAGTTATTTTCTTACTCCTGATATGAACTCAGTTTAAAGGATTTATTGCATAGGATTTGTAGAACTTTCATGCCTACGTTGTATCAGTAAATCAAATTAGAAAAGTATTTTGTTTGTTGTTTTGTAGTTTGATGGAAGGCAATTGATACACATGGGAAGTTTTCTATGCATTGCCAGATTACGCCTGAAATCGATATATTTGCCTGAATTCCAGGTATCCAAAAATCTCTGGTTGATAATGTTGCCCAATACATATTCTCCAAAAATGTCAAAACAGCATGGCAACACGTCTCCATCGGTTGTAATTACGGGTGTCCTAGCTTTTTGAGGACACAAACCTTTATCCTTTAATTCAAGATTGCCTTGTTTATTGACGATGTATCGAGTAGGCAGCGTTGTCGAATTAACAAAGTAGTCTTTTTCCAGGTTTTTCACGTAGTCCACATCTTCTTTGGATCGATCAATATGGAGTGATTTTAAATATGCCCTCTCAACGCCCAGATCACGTGCAAGTTTTTTAAAAGCATCCACCTCGTGTATATTTTTTTGTGTAACGACCATCTGAAGGTCAATGGAGGGGTAGGATAATCTCCTATGATTCCTCTCCTTAACAAATAATCTTATGTTATCCACCAGTGTTTCGAAAGAAGCGCCAATTCGGATAGATTCGTAAGTATGTTTAGATGCGCCATCCATGGATATTGCCATAAAATTAAGTCCGGAGTCTAACACGCCATTGCGAGCATCGGCATTTAATAAAACGCCATTGGTCAGCATTGAAACGCACATCCCCTTATCAGAGGCGTAACGAACCATCTTGAAAATATCTTTGTTAAGCAAAGGTTCTCCACAATAGGAAACACCGATAGTATTGCATATAGGGGCAATATCATCAATAATCTTTTTGAATAGATACGAGGACATAAATCTGTTTTTTCTGCCCAGGTCTGTCTTTACGGAACGGCAAATAGTGCAGTTGAGGTTACAGACACTGGCCGTTTCAATAACAATATCGTTTGGGTATTTATGGAGTCTTTGGAACACACGATGTAAACGAG
>Ga0208968_1001744_pt1 | contig 11435 bp, 11 predicted proteins | sample RifOxyA3_FD_184031 | JGI IMG/M metagenome (GOLD analysis project Ga0208968, IMG submission 184031) | Groundwater microbial communities from Rifle, Colorado - Rifle Oxygen_injection A3 (SPAdes) | ecosystem: Environmental > Aquatic > Deep subsurface > Groundwater | place: Rifle, Colorado, United...
GTCAGCATCTGCCGGACTGTCACACAAAACACGCGCGAAAATCCTGAAAAATACTAATGAATCACCGGAGGTAAGGGGGTCAGCTTAGTCCGGATTATCCAACCGATGCTTAAATCATCGTTTAACGAAACAAGAACATGAACATGATCGGTATAGCCGTTAATGAAATCAATGTAGATATTTTTCTTTTTGGCATTTTCACGAATATGTGCAAATAGTTGAGGGCGAATGGAATCATTCAAAAATGGATATCTGTCTTTTGTTGACCATACGTAATGGACATAAACCTTGATGTATGACATAAGAGGGTCTTTATAAATTTAGGATTAACAACATATCCAAATTTACGAAATAAATCAATGGCAGGAGAACCATATAAAATGGTATTTTGACTAGCAACGGCATTTATGCCGTTGATCTAATGCGCATTCCATTATGGCTTTAGCCGAAACATTCATAATCATTTTGGGCTGAAGCCCGTGTATTGGTGATGATTTCCAGGTTCGTAGCCTGAAGGCTACGGCTAGTCAGATTGGATGTGAAATTGATTTGGAGATTGTATTCCAGATAATTGCAATTGAATAATCTGATGATTGATCTCCCAATTTTACATTTTGACTAGCAACGCCATTTATGGTGTTGACCCAATGCACACGTATTCCACCACGGCTTTAGCCGAAATATTTGTAATCCTTTTTGGGCTAAAGCCCGTGCGTTGATGATGATTGTCTCATGCTTTTTGTGTGATTTGCCAATTCGAATTGTAATACAGGCTGATTTTTTCCTGACTATTGACTTTGGCGATAAATAGAAATAGCAGAAATAGAATTAGCGTGGCTTTCATAGTATTTAAAATTTACTCGAAACAATTGTATTAATTGATTATTAATAATTATCGCGCCTGACTGCCGGACAATGCAGGGAACTTCATGGCAGAGGATTCCCAATTTGAACTATATTTTCGCTTCGCGGATTTCACGCTGGTCGGTTCATTTTTTTTTATGTCGACACCTTTAACCTAAATTTCCAGCGGCATGTTCGTTTCATGCATTTTAAAATCTTAAAAATCAATGCCCATTTGGAGTAATTGAAATACAAGTTTGCAACCGGATCAACAAATAACACCTCCTTTCAACACACAATGGCAAAATCAGAAATCAGAAAAATCACACAAACCAATTATAAATCCAAAGAAAAAAACAGGGCGCTGTAATTGGGATATCCTCCAAATGCAGATGAATAGTGCAACTGAGACTTCATGCAAGGCAATACACGCCAAATGAAGTCTAATTTATTACCATAAGCGTTTTTTTAATCGGTTATTCAATTATGATTTTCATGTTTACTTTTGAGTCTTTTGTTGTGATAGATATTAGATAACAACCTGACTTTAAGTTGCTCGTTGGAATATATTCTTTTTCGAAAATTTGTCTATTAACAATGATTTTGCCGTTATAATCTACTATTGAAATATTTGCAGTATCATTTATACCATTAACATAGAAGCCTTCTCTTATTGGATTAGGATATATACTAATTGATTCAGCAATTTTTTGATTTAAACTTGTAGTTGACATTTCTCTAATATCCCAAAAGTAACGCCATTCTAAAGCTACCGAATATTTTTGTATAGTACCAGATGGTACAAAAAGAACACCTGATTTTTTAATCCCAGTAGTAAAAGCATTTGGAGATGAACTTATGTCTGGCGGTATTATTGCATACGTATATACAGATGAAAATCTAGGACTACTAGTACTACTGCCATTAAAGGCGTAATCGCCAATGAATGTCACAGATGAAGGTATTGTTAATTTGCCAGTGAAGCCATTACAATTATAAAATGCATAACGTCCAATTGTTGTTAATGAATTTGGTAAAGTTAATGAACCAGATAGTTGTGTACAAAAACTAAATGCATCTTGGCCTATGCTTTGAATAGAGTTGGGAAGAATTAAGTCACCAGAAAGATTTGAACACTCTGTAAATGAACCATTTCCAATTGAAGTGACTGATGATGAAAGCAATAATTCCCCGTTTAGACCACTGCATTTCGAGAAAACATAGTTGTCAATAAACGTAAGAGAGGGAGGTATTGTTAACTTACCATTAAAGCCAATGCAGCCTTCAAATGCATTATTCTTAATTGTAGTAATATTTGGAGGAATTGTTAAATCACCAATGAGTTTTTTACAATTTGTAAATGCATGCGAACCAATTGATATTAATGAATTAGGCATTTCTAATACCCCAGAAAGACTTGTGCAGTCAGAAAATGCATAATCACCAATGCTTATTAAAGTTGGAGGTAAATTTATTTGCGTTATTTTACTGCAATTCTGAAAGGTAAAATCACTGATTGCAATAAGAGAAGATGGTATGGTTACTATACCCGTTAAATTACTACAATATCGAAATGCACCATTCCCACAATAATTTAATGTTGTAGACAAGTTTAACCCCGTAATGTTAGCACATCCCTCAAAAGCTCTTTCCCCAATTGAAAGAACTGAAGAAGGTAGGGATAAGCTTCCTGAAAAACCACTACAACTATAAAAAGCGAAATAACCAATACTACTGACATTGGAAGGAATTATTAATGAGCCATTTAATTTGTTGCAATATGAAAAGGCGTTATCTCCAATTAGAATTAAAGATGTTGGTAATTGAAGATTACCCGATAACCCAGTGCATTGGTGAAATGCGTTGTTACCTATACTTGATATTGTTGTTGGAAAATGTAAAGTTTTTAAACTAGTGAGGCTTTTATTTGAGGTTGGATTGCGAAAAGCATATTGAGGTATTGTATTGGCAGGATATAAAATATCATTCGGCACTGTTCCTTCTAATCCTGTATACTCTGCAATTTTTGAATTACTTATATTTATAATTGAGATTAAAGGTAGATTGTCTCGCATGGTTTTAAAATCACGAGCATCAATTGTGCCTATTATAGTTAAGTCTGTTATTGTTGCTGAAAAACCGGTTAATGCATTTGCTAATTCGCCAGCAGTAATAGTTACTACTTTCTGATCAATAGCCTGTGAGATTGAATTACTGAATATTATGCAGATTATAAAGAATAATTTTTTCATAGCAAATTGGCGTATTTAGTAGTTAATTTATTTAAAACGTAATAATTAATAACCCAGAAATCAGATTTATGCATTTTGTTTATATTCAACTATATAATCATTGAATTTGCCTGTGAGTAATGGAATATCATTAATTGTAAAAGAAAAATATTCGCTTATTTCATTTTCAAACTGTTTTAATGCTGATAGATACAACTTTAGTAATAAGAATATGTCAAAAGACTGTTGATTTGTTTTGTCAAGACCATGTTCAATTTTTTGTACTAATTTAATTTCGTTAAGTTCATAAATTGTGGATACAATTAAAAAGCCTCTATGGATTATGCAATTTCGGACATTGATAATTTCAGTTACAGCAGAATTTTCTGCAAATTCATTAATTGTTTTGGATTTTTTTGAATTTGTATGCTTTAGCTTATTTATGTCTGTTAATTTCGATTCTACAAACTCAAAACGTTTATGTTTATTGAGGTAATCTACCAAGCAAGACAAAAGATCTATAGATGACTTTAATTTTGTAATCATTAAATAAGTATAGTCAGTTATAAGTATTTCAATATCGACAGACTTGTAGAACTTCTCAAATTCCTCAAGCTCATTTGATTTATACGGATTAATTTTACCCAATAAATTAGATATTTTTACATAAGCTGATAATGCTTGGTTGAAATTATTTAGATAAGAATAACCTAAATTTTCTATGAAATTTCTATCTTTTTTTGATTCATTTTTACTTTCGTTTATTGCAATACCACATATTTGTGATTCAATAAATATGAAATCATCCTTTAGAAATCCATTCTTATGTAAGTATTCCATTTTAAATAATTTTACTTAGAATTTAACCTCTGGGTTTGATTATACAAATCATAGACTAAGAGTTTATAGTTTTTTACACTTGCACCAAACATATCTATACCCCCAATCCCAGATATTTTATAATTACCCAAACAGATTTATTGTGCATTTTCTCATTTCTGGATGAATACCTGCTATTACTGGTTGAGCAGCGGACCAAATATAAGCTATTCCTATGTTTAATCACCTTAAAGGGCATAAAAGATTAGCCGATATTTTAGCATTGATGCGATGAACTTATAATCAGCGGATTAACTCACCGGACATTAAAATCTTTTCATTTCCCATGAGTATTGAAGGTTTTAATTCAGGATTCATCCAATTCAACAGCCATTCCATATCACTTTCAGTTACGACCACACAGCCCGCACTTGGGTTTGGGTTTTCGCCTTCGCTAAGATGGATGAAAATAGCGCTGCCCATGCCTTTTTCAACCGGATGAGTATTGTACTCAATCACCATGCAGTATTTGTATTCGTCGCTTCGTATTTTTAGCTTTTCGTACGATCTGGCTTGGGTTGCTCCCCTGATGTGCCGGTTGTAATCGTCGGAATTGGGGTCGTCAATCCATTTATCTTCCGGAGTGGTTTGAATAAATGGCATTCGGGTATTCACCTCTTTGTCGTAGCAAAACAATTGCCCCAAACGAAAAAAACCGGTTGGCGACTGTTGATCGCCTTCGCGTTTCGCATTGGGTTCAGCAAATCCTTTGCGCCCGATACCTGCCGGAATTGGTGCAGAAACCACCCGCCACACTTTGCCTTTTTTCTCCATTGCAACCAATACCGCCGAATTGCTTTCAGGAGTTTCATTAAAAACAACAAGCAATTGTTTGATGCTGTCCAGCAAAACAGCATTTCTTTTCGCAATGCGAAACGCTTTCTTTGCAGGATTTTTGATCATTTTTCCGTTTGCTGATGCACTGAACAGGCAAACCTGAAACAGCAGGATGAAGATGAATAGTTTCACAGTATGGTGGTGTTTCAAATAATTATTTTTCGCTGATCAAATATATTCAGTTACTGATTCATCACCGGAGTCGTCCTGACCCTTTCAACTGAGCGAGGCTGGTAGGCCAGGGTATATTCAGAGTTGTATTCGGGGTGGCCTTCCACTTCGAGCACAACTTTGAATCGGTCGGTTTTCCAGGCAGGTAATTTGCAGCGAACAGTTGGCCCTGCCTGATTCACATTTGATTTCATCGTACTGAATTCCCAATTGAGCAAAACCAGTTCTGAGGTTCCGGCCACGAGTTTAATTTTCACTTTTCCGGCAGTAACATCTTTTGGCAAATCGTTCAGCATCCAAACATCCGCAAAAAAAGTTTCGCCTTCGTTCCATTTGTATTTGGAGAATTTAGCGCTGGCCAGAACAGGTCTGCAGGAATTTTTAACCGCATAGAATCCTGGTTTCGGAATATTTGGATAACTGATCAGGCTGTTGTTGGCAGCAGTTGGCCAGGGTTCGTTGTAGCACCAGTTGATTGCCATGGCGCAGTATGGTTTCTGGCGGCGGGCTTCCTCGTAAATACATTTATAACCTTCGCCCTGTAGGAGTTGTCCGTTGGCAACCAGTTCTTCCAGCGAATTGGAAACGCCAAAATAATCTTCAATAATATCCTGACACAACCAGGTATTTCCTACCCAGGCTTTATAAGCATGGTGGCTTTCCCACGAAGTCCCGGGTTTGGGAGGCCAAAGTTCGTCTTTTGGTATAATGGATTTCAATACTTCGACAGAAGCAGGCGCCGGCATTCCAAATTCGGTATAAGCCGTATAATGGGCGCGTGCCATGCTGCTGAAAACTTCCTCTTTGGTCTGTAAATCGCGGAAAACATAGTTGCCATGCGCCATTCCCATCAGGGGCGAAGTTGGAATAAACGGGCTGGTCGGATCGAGTTCGAGGCACTGACTGTTGAGTAACCGCAGAGGCAGCGACTGGTCGGTCATACCGCTCCACGAGTTGAACAGTTCGTTTCCTCCGCTCCAGAAAGCCAGCGAAGGGTGTTTCCGAACCCGTTTAATGATGGATGCTGATTCCTGTTTCATGATGGACAGATAATGCGCATCATCGGGATAATTGTTGCAGGCCAGCGGGAATTCCTGCCAAACGAGCAAGCCTTTCTCGTCGCACAGTTCGAAAAACGATTCCTTGTTGACAATTCCGCCACCCCAAACCCGCAGAATATTAAAATTGACTTCCACGGCCAGATCGAGCAATTGGTTGTAGCGTTCGCGGGTAATTATTCCGGGAAAAATTTCAGGATTAACCCAGTTGGTTCCTTTGCAGAATATTTTGCGACCGTTAATTTCCAGTTGGGCTGGTGGGACGCTGCGGGATTTCGGAAATCCATCCGGTTCGCGCCAGGCGCCTTCGTTCATCACCAGCTTAATTCTCCGGAACCCGATTTTTGATTCTTTGGTCTGAATAACCTTTCCGGAGGCATCAAAAAGCTGAATGGTTGAGGTATAGAGGTACGGTTTCCCGTGATCGTGCGGCCACCAGAGTTGCGGATTCGAAAAAGTGAGTTCGGTTTTGCCTTCCGATTTCAAAACTTCCCGGCCGGTTTCGTCTTTTAGTGTCCACACAAACAGGAGATTGTTTAGGTTTTGTCCTGAAATTTCGAGCTTGATTTTAGCTTGAGTCAGTTCTTTATCCAGGTTGTAATTCACATGGAAATCGTCGATGCAACTGGCTGGCTGAATTTCGAGGTACGTTTCGTCCCAGATACCGAGCGGAATCAGTCGCGGGTGCCAGTCCCATCCATAGCTTACTGCTGGTTTGGCCACATGCGATGCCTGCGAACGGTCAACGGGTTTTGCATGAAGTTTCGGCGCTGGCAAAACCAATATTTTCAGCTCATTTTTATCCTTCAGTTTGTCGGTTAAATCCAGATTAACTGGTGTAAACATTCCTTCCTGATAAAGCAATTCCTCTCCATTCAGGAAAATCCGGAATTGGTAATCGATGCCTTTGGAAACGAAAACAGCCCGTTCATCAGCCTTCAGATCAGGTTTGGAAAAACTGGTGCGGTAAGTATAAAACTGGTCTTCCATCCAGAGATAATCTTTCCAATTTTCGGCGTAGTAATAAGGAGCATACTTTTCAGCTTTGGCAATATCGAGCTGAACTGCACCGGGTACTGTTGCCGGAATCCATTTCGAAGGAATTTCATCAGCAGTTTTTGTATAGCCGAGTTCCCATTTCAGAAAAGAACGATTTTCGGATGAATTTGCAAGGCAAACGATTGAAAAAAGGCACAGGGTTAAAATGATAAGATGTCGGTTCATGGTTGCTCTGGTTTAATTAGTTTACGAATATAGGAACTTACAGTTAGTTTTTTCACTTTGATGTGTTGCAGAAACACTTATCTTTACAACTCATAAATCAATTTCACACAAATCACCATCAGTATGAAAAAATTAATCGGTTCGTTACTTATTGCCGGAATGATTGTTTCGTGTTCGGCACCAAAAAAAGAGTTTACGCCTTCTTATTCGAAAGCCGATTTCGAAAAAGAAGTAAATGGCAAACAAACCACTTTGTTCACTCTGAAGAACGAAGGCGGGATTATAGTTACCCTGACCAATTACGGCGCAAAAATCGTTTCGGTATTTGCTCCCGATAAAAACGGCGCATTGGAAGATGTTACGCTGGGATACAACTCGATTGATGGTTACCTTACCGGTGATGCCGGACAGGGCGCAGTTGTTGGTCCGTATGCAAACCGCATTGCCAACGCGCAGTTCGAAATTGACAGTATTGTTTATCAGCTTCCGCAAAACAATCATCAGGCCTGTTTGCATTCAGGCCCCGAAAGTTTTTACCGCCAGGTTTACGATGCCAAAGAAGTTCAGACTGCCGACGGTCCTGCGGTTGAAATGACATTGGCTAGTCCTGATGGCGAATGGGGTTTCCCTGGCAATAAGAATGTAAAAGTGACTTATACCCTAACCAAAGACAACGGTTTGAAAATTGATTACGAAGCTACTACCGACAAATCGTGTTATTTCAATTTGACCAACCATGTTTATTTTAACCTGAAAGGCGAAGGAATGGGCGACATTTTGGATCATATTTTGGTTGTTGACGCCAACTCATCAACAGCAGTAGGTGACTCAACATTAATTCCTACAGGCGAAATTGTTGATATTCGCGGAACTGCGATGGATTTCACCACTCCGCAAACTGTTGGCGAACGCATAGAAGATCCGATGCCGCAGCTTCGCATGGGTGGAGGTTACGACCACAATTACATCCTGAACAAAGATCAGAACGGCAATGAAATGACTTTCTGCGCGAGTCTTTACGAACCGGTTTCGGGCCGTTACATGGAATGTTTCACCACAGAACCAGCCGTTCAGCTTTATACCGGTAACTTCCTGAAAGGAAACATCATCGGAAAACGTGGAAATCCTTACAATTTCCGCAATGGTATTTGTCTGGAAACCCAACATTATCCCGATTCCCCTCACCATCCGAATTTTCCGAATACATTGCTGAAACCGGGCGAAACCCTGAAATCGACCACGATTTACAAGTTCTCGGTGAAGCAGTAAAAAGTGATCAGTGGTCAGTCGCTGTTGACAGAATGGCCTTGAAAATATCATACAGAATCCCGGTTGTCAGCAGCCGGGATTCTTTTTTTGTACCCTGTTGTATTTGCCTGGAACAAAAGCACAATGATAATAAAAAGACACAGGGTCCCAACAAATCGACATTTCGTTTTAGCAATTTTGTTGTACAACCCATTAATAATCGTAGCCATTTAATTTCAAACTTAATCTTCATTCACTCAGACCACTATGATTATTGTGAAATAAATGGGCAATAAGCAGCAATTTTTGTGCGTTTTCAATCCCGGATACTTCCTATTTGAGGACTATCCAAACAGAAAAACAAGAAAACAGAAAACAATTAAAACAGAAAAGTTATGAGAAATTTAGTTAGGGTGAGCATGATGTTGTTGGCCGGTATTTTAATTTTCGTCACCGCATGCAACGAAAATGATGATTCGGCGAAAGCCGGAAAAGGAACAGTAGTTATAAAACTTACTGATGCTCCGTTCCCCGTGAGTTTAGTAGATCAGGCGCTGGTAACCATCGACAAAATTGAGATCAGATCGACGGTCGAAGTAGAAAATGCTGAAGGAGAAATTGAAAACGAAACGCTTTACACTGTTTTGTTCGAAGGTGAAAAAGTAGTTGATTTGCTCGATTTGCAGAACGGAATTACTACAGATCTGATAAGTATGGACATTGATGCCGGATCGTATGATTTAATCCGGATGCATGTTACTTCATCAGAAGTGATTTTAAAAGATGGAACAAGTTTCGATTTGAAAATTCCGAGTGGCAGTGCAAGTGGTTTAAAAATCAAAATCACTCCTGAATTGGTAGTCGAAAGTGGTGTTGAAAGCGAAGTTCTACTCGATTTTGATGTCAGCAAATCTTTTATGGTGCAGGGAAATATGAATACTCCCGCCGGAATTAAAGGTTTTATGTTTAAACCGGTAATTCGTGCCATGTGTCAGAAATACAGCGGAGTTATTGAAGGAAAAGTTTTTGAAAACGTAACAACCCCTGTTGCTGAAGCGCACGTACAAATCATTGTTGCGGATACCGTTTACAGTTCTGCATTAACCGATGCAACCGGATCGTATTCGTTGATTGGCCTTCCTGCCGGAAGCTACAAGATGGTTTGCGAAAAGGAAGCTTACACCCCTGTTCTGGTTGATCTGGTAACAGTGAAAGCAAGAGAAACTACTGTTCAGGATTTTCTTCTGATACTGAAATAGCAGTTTCCAAAATTCAAACACCTGAGGCAATCCTGAAAAATTCAATCAAATTGACAAGTTCTCAGGAATAGCATTTGTAAACGTATTTAAAAATCCCGGTTGTTTGCTCAACCGGGATTTTTTGTTTAAACCTTCATCCGATCAGGATGTCCATGCTTCAGTAAATAAAACTATTTTTGATCTTCCAATCTTAAATAATCTAACCATGGCACCAAAAGAAATTACCTCAGATTCCGAAACTTCACCATTCATCCAGAGCCATTCAGCTCCCTTGCGAATTTGGCACTGGCTAACCTTTTTAGGTGTAATTATTGCTGAAAATGGCAAGATAAAAGGCATTGTTTCAGGAATGATCAATGGTAACCGCTAATTGAAATTAATTTGGGAAGGAAAATAATCACTCCGCAAGCCAAAGCCACCAGCGCACAAACCAAAACAGCTCCGGCTGCAACGTCTTTGGCGACTCTTGCGGTTTCATGATATTCAGGAAATAAATGGTCAGCAAGTTTTTCAACGATGGTATTAAAGGCTTCGGCAGCCCACACAAGCGCAATCACAATTAAAATAACGCACCATTCAGCATTCGATATCCGAAGGAAAAATCCGGCAGTTACGGCAACAATCGTTGCTATCAAATGAATCCGTGCATTGGGTTCCGATTTGACAAGTTCGTAAATGCCTGTAAACGCGTACTTAAAACTTTTCATACGATAAAATAGTCCATTTGAAAATGCATTTTAGCTGGCATTTCAATCCAAAACTACCTATTATTTTCAATCCTGAAGCTAATCCTGAAATTTCCCTAACTTTAAACTTTTACTGATTAATTCACCTATGACAAAACCGAATATTTTTAAGCGCAGTTGGGCGGTACTTCGCGCATTGTTTGTTGCCTTTGGAATATTGTTTCTCGCGATTCTGATACTCAGTTTCACAACTTTGCCCTATTGGGGTTATTACTGGCTGGGAACCAGTCAGTCAAAAATTTCTGGCAAGCCTGATTACATTGTTATTTTGGGCGGAGGCGGAATGCCCAGCGAATCGAACCTGATGCGTGCTTTTTATGTACACCGGGCAGCCACAGAAGCGCCAGAAAGCCAAATTGTGATTTCCATTCCGGGAAATTCGGCGGATTCGGCCAGCACTGCCCGCCTTATTGCTGCTGAACTGATTGGCAAAGGAATTGACCGGGGACGATTTTTGTATGAAGAGAATGGCACCAACACAAGATCGCAGGCCATTCAATTGCAGCAATTTAAGTCGTTAAATCTTCCTAAAAAATCGATTTTACTCGTTACCTCACCCGAACACATGCGGCGGGCGGTATTGGTATTTAAAAAGGCAGGGTTCACCAAAGTGAGCGCATTGCCTGCTTTCGAAAATGCCATCGAAGCCGATCTCTTTTTTGAGGACGACAAGCTAGGTGGCGACAAATTGCTCGTTCCGGATATTGGCGACAACACCGCAGTCAGGTATCAATTCTGGAACCACCTGAAATACGAAATACTGATTGCCAGGGAAATGGCCGCGCTTACTTATTACAAATTGAGAGGCTGGATTTAATACATATTGCCATTATTACGTAGAAAAGAAAATGAGGCCCGAAGTCGGAACTTATCGTACCATCACCTCCAAACACATTCTGCTGTTGTGATACGGGCATTTCCAGAATCCTGCTTTGTCTC
>Ga0208968_1001752_pt1 | contig 11416 bp, 8 predicted proteins | sample RifOxyA3_FD_184031 | JGI IMG/M metagenome (GOLD analysis project Ga0208968, IMG submission 184031) | Groundwater microbial communities from Rifle, Colorado - Rifle Oxygen_injection A3 (SPAdes) | ecosystem: Environmental > Aquatic > Deep subsurface > Groundwater | place: Rifle, Colorado, United...
TATTGAATATGAACACCATCGACATTTATTGCGTCAATACGAATACGAAAAAGTCGTACCCTCTGGGTGTGACCCTGATGGAAATTAAAGATGATTTTGATATCAAATTGAAGAATCCTGTAATTGGAGCCTTGGTAAATAACAAAGTAAAAGAACTTTCTTTTGTGTTTGTGAAAACCAAAAAAGTTGAATTCATCGATTATTCTCACCCTGATGGAATGCGGTTGTATGTCCGGTCGCTGTTCTTTGTTTTATATGCAGCTGTTCGTGAGGTGTTTCCTGATGTTAAACTGAAAATGATGCATGGTATTTCCAGGGGTTACTACTGCGAACTTGCAGGCTTGGATCGTCCAATAACCAATTCCGACATCTTTGACATAAAGAGTGAAATGTACCAATGGGTAAAAAAAGACATGCCATTTAAGAAGATCGGATTGCCCACTTCTGAAGCCGTTGAAATTTGCCGTAACCAAAACCTGATTTTTAAGGCCCGCCTTTTTGAGCAACAAGGTGATTTGTTTTCCTATTTGTATTTTATGGACGGCATTGCCAATTATTTTTACGGAAATTTGGTTCCATCAACCGGTTATCTTGAGGTTTTCGATCTTGTTCCTTATTACGAAGGATTGCTTTTACGAATTCCCGATCCGGCCAAATTCAGCGAGGTCCAGCCTTACACGAAACTCGATAAATTGTTTGGCGTTTTTCAGGAACACAAAGATTGGGCTGAAATATTAAATGTGAGCAATCTTGCAAATCTGAACGAATCGACGTTAAACGGACAAAGCGGCGACATCATCAAAATTTCCGAAGCATTGCACGAGAAGAAAGTGGCCGAAATAGCCAATGTGATCAACGAACGTAAAGACAAATTGAAGGTTGTACTGATTGCAGGCCCATCAGCTTCAGGAAAGACCACTTTCAGCAAGCGTTTGATGGTTCAGCTTGCAGTGAATGGCTTGAAGCCTGTAATGATCTCGCTCGATGATTATTTCGTTGACAGGGACAAAACGCCCAAAGACAGATTTGGCGAATACGACTTCGAGGCCATCGAAGCCATTGATATTGAATTTTTTAATCAACAGTTGCTGCAGCTTCTTAACGGTGAAACCATTGAATTGCCAAGGTTCAATTTTACGCTCGGACAACGTCTTCCTTCAGGAAAATTGTTGCAACTGAAACCGGGCAGCATCGTTATTGTGGAAGGAATTCACGGAATGAACCCCGACCTGATTCCACATATTAAGGCGGAAAACACGTTTAAAATCTTTTTGTCGGCATTGACACAGATATCAATTGACGATCAAAACCATATTTCGACTACTGATAACCGTTTGATCAGAAGGATGATACGTGACAGTAAATACCGCAATTATACCGCGCAGGACACCATTCGCCGCTGGACGAGCGTTCGTGCAGGAGAAGACAAGAATATTTTTCCATATCAGGAAAATGCAGACGTCATGTTTAATTCGGCGATGGTGTACGAATTGGCAGTTCTTAAAAAATATGCCGAACCATTGCTGAAAGCTGTGCCCGAAAGCATGGATGAGTTTAGCGAAACGAACCGGTTGCTGAAATTTTTATCCTATTTCAAAACCATCGACGATCTGGAAATCCCCCCTACATCGCTCATCCGGGAGTTTTTGGGAGGCAGTAGTTTTATCTATTGATTTCTGATTGATCCCAGGCATATCATTGTAGGGCAATTTTAATGTTAAAAATTGCAAACTTATTTGGAAACAATTTAAATAGGTGCTATGTTTGTATAGAAGACAAAAGAGTCTTAAATCTCATTTAAACGAAATATAAAAATGGCATTCGAATTACAAAAATTACCATACGCTTTTGATGCACTTGAACCATACATCGATGCACAAACGATGGAAATTCATCATGGTAAACACCATGCAGCATACACCAACAATCTGAATGCTGCAATTCAGGGCACAGAAACTGAAGAAAAAACAATAGAAGAAATTTTGTCCAATATATCGGCTTTGCCAGTTGCCGTTCGCAACAATGGCGGTGGGTTCTATAATCACAATTTATACTGGGAAATAATGGCCCCTCAGGGCGCTAAACAGCCTGAAGGTGATTTGTTGAAAGTATTGAATGAATCGTTTGGGTCGTATCAAAATTTTAAAGAAGCATTTACAAAAGCAGCCCTCACCCGGTTTGGGTCTGGGTGGGCCTGGCTGGTAAAGCAAGGTGATGGTCTGGTGATTTCATCTACACCTAATCAGGATAACCCGTTAATGGATCTGGCAGAAGTAAAAGGAACACCGGTACTTGGGGTGGATGTATGGGAACATGCATATTATCTGAAGTATCAAAACCGGCGACCTGATTATGTCGATGCCTTTTTCAACGTGGTTAATTGGGATGAAGTTGCCCGACGGTTTAAAGGTTAGTTGATTTTTGGTTTTTTTCCGCCCGGTACAGAGGTACCGGGCGGTTTTGTTTTTTTATAGACCCTTATTCATAATCAGTATAAATTACTCCTGAATTGCTGATTTTCCAAACCTTTTAATTCCAGATTCTGTTATCTTGGTGAAAACAAAAAATCATTGTTTAACCAAAAAGATAACCAATATGAGTTTTACATTACCTGCATTACCCTATGCAATTGATGCCCTTGAACCTTTTATCAGTGCCCGGACACTGGAGTTTCATCATGGCAAACACCATCAGGCTTATGTCACCAATCTGAATAACCTGATTGTTGGAACTGAATTCGAAAATGCCGATCTGGAAACCATCATTAAAAAATCAGAAGGTGGAATTTTCAACAACGGTGCACAGGTTTTTAACCACACTTTTTACTTCGAACAACTGTCGGCAACTCCGGCAACTGAACCTTCAGGAGCATTAAAAGCTGCTATCGAATCTACTTTCGTTTCGCTCGATGCGTTTAAAGAAGCTTTCAACAAAGCTGCTGTTACTCAATTTGGCTCTGGATGGGCATGGTTGGTGAAAGACGCCGCCGGAAAGCTGAGCATCGTTCAAACCAGTAATGCCGGTTGTCCGGTTCGCGATGGTTTGACACCGCTTTTAACCTGCGACGTTTGGGAACATGCATATTACCTCGACAAACAAAATCTTCGTCCGGCTTACGTGGCTGATTTCTGGAAAGTGATGGACTGGAAAGTTGTTGAAGGAAGATTTTGATAATTGACTATTTAGCTATTGACTATTTACTATTTCATTCGCTCATATCGGATTTTTAGTAAGGTAGTCAATCGCTTGTCAACTGCGGCAAATAGTAAATTGTAAATGAATAAATTGTAAATCTTTTAATCTTTATTTATGAGCGTAGAAAAAGTTTTGGCAGTAATGTCTGCTTCCGACAAACCTTTGTCTGCCGGTAAAATTGCTGAATTGGCCGGATTGGATAAAAAAGTGGTTGAAAAGGCCATGAACGAATTGAAAAAGCAGGAAAAAATCGTTTCTCCAATTCGTTGTGCATGGGAAATTAAAAAGTAGTCCTGAAAAAAAATATTCTTAGGCCGCTGGTTAACCAATCAGCGGCTTTTTTTATAAGTAAGCTCTGTGTTAGCAATGTACGATTTGTGTATTGCCAAGGCTTATCAAAATGGATAACTTCGCCATCCTAACCAACTAAAATAAATTTTACATGAAAACCAGTAAAATACTCGCCTTAATTTTTGTAATCGTACTCCCTGTTTTGTCGTTAGCACAGTTTGTTACCGTTAGCGGAATTAAGTTTTTGGTTGATGGTAAGGAAATTATCATGAATGGAGCCAATACACCCTGGAACAAATGGAACGATTTCGGTGGAAATTACACAAGCTCGTGGTGGGATGCCGAATTCCAAAAGATTAAAGCTGCCGGTGGAAATTCAACCCGGATTTGGATTAGCTGTAATGGTGAAGTTGGGCTGATGATTTCGGCTGATGGAATGGTGACAGGAGCAACGACTGCTTTTTGGTCGAACCTCGATGATATGTTCCGGCTGGCTCAAAAAAACAAAATTTACATCAAAGCGACCCTCATTTCGTTCGATCATTTTAAGAACAGCCACACCAATTACCAACGCTGGCGAAATATGGTTCTCAGCGATGATAAGGTAGCTTCATTTGTTGATAATTATGCCGTTCCATTTGTGAACCGATATAAAGACAATCCGTATTTATGGGCCATTGATGTCTGCAACGAAATTGAATGGGTCAATCAGGATGCAGCTATGGGAAACATTGCATGGAACCGGCTACAATACCTGGTAGCCACGGTGGCTTCGGCTGTGCACGATAACAGTAAGGTGCTGGTTACATTGGGTAGCGCTGCAATAAAATGGAACAGCGATAAGTATGAAGGAAATTTTTGGAGCGATGCCAAACTGATAGCCCAATACAACAAAGATAACGCGAGACTCGATTTCTATTCTCCGCACTTTTATGGTTGGGTGGTGAAGTGGTTCGGAAATTTTGCACTGAATAAAACTCCTGCCGATTATGGAATCAACGACCGTCCCTGCGTGATTGGTGAAAATCCGGCAAAAGGTGTGTTTAACGATGGGGCAAGTCCAACTTTGGAAGTTCCGGCCGCTCAAATGTTTTTAGGTGCATACAACAAAGGCTGGAAAGGTTTGATGCCATGGACATCAAACGGAGTAGACACAAATGGAACGCTGAAAGATTTTGAAAGTGGCTTGCAGGCTTTCAAAACTGCTCATCCCGAGTTGGTTGATCCTAATACATCCTCTCAGCTACAAAAGACGGGTGGATGGAAAGTCGGAAATTAGTTATGAACTAAAGTTGATTTTTATGCTTTATTCGTTTACTTTATTCAAAATTTTCAACCTGAATGAATAAAGCTTGTCTATGAAAAACTTCCTGATTCTGCTCACCTGCATCTATCTGGGCTCATGCTCTTTGGTAAAAAACAATTTAGGAGAGAATGCCATTCAGTATAAAAACATCGAAAAGCACATTGCTGAATTGTCGTCTGACCGATATATGGGGCGGATGCCAATGTCCTCAACCGAAGGAATAACAGTTGATTACATTGCCGCGCAAATGAAGGAAATCGGCCTGGAACCCGCGAATGGCGGAAGCTTTTTTCAGGAAGTTCCTTTGTTGGCGGTAAACTCCAAAATATCAAATACTCTGGATTTCAACACTCCCAAAGGACTGCTGAAATTTGAAAAACTGGTTGATTATGTGACTTTTTCGCGAAAGATGGAAGCGCAACAATCGCTCGATCATTCGGAACTTGTTTTTGCAGGATTTGGAATTACTGCTCCTGAATTTGGTCGCGATGATTTTCAGGGCATGGATCTGACAGGAAAAACCATTCTGATTTTTGTGAACGATCCGGGTTACGGAACATCCGATCCTTATTTCAAGGGAAATACAATGACTTATTATGGTCGCTGGACCTATAAATTTGATGAAGCTGCACGTCGCGGTGCAAAAGGATGTTTGATTATTCACGAAACCGGTCCGGCCGGGTATCCCTGGAAAGTGGTTGCCAACAACGGCGAAACTACCAAATTATACCTGAAGCCTGAAAATGATTATCAGGATCGGTGTGCTTTCGAGGGCTGGATTTCGAAAACAGCAGCAGAACAGTTGTTTGCTGCTTGTGGAATGAACTTTCAGGATGCCAAAAAGATGGCTGTACAGAAAGATTTTAAACCGGTTGTTTTACCCGTAAAAGTTTCGGGCTGGATGAAAAGCAGTTTCGAAACCAATATTTCCCGAAATGTTTGCGGACTTATTCGCGGGAGCAAACGACCTGATGAAGTGGTGGTTTATACTGCGCACTGGGATCATTTGGGCGTGGGAACTGTGGTGAATAACGATAGTATTTACAACGGAGCAACCGACAATGCCAGTGCGGTGGCGTGGATGCTTGAAATTGCACGTGGATTTAAAAATGGTGCGGCTCCCGAACGCTCTGTGTTGTTTCTTTCGGTTACTGCCGAAGAATCGGGTTTACTGGGTTCGGGCTATTACGCGGAACACCCGTTTTTCCCGATGAATAAAACGGTGACCGTAATTAATACCGATGTGATGCTGTTTATGGGAAAATTTAAAGATGTAATGCTCACCGGATCCGGGCAGTCGGAATTGGACGAGTGGGTGAGGAGTGAGGCAGAAAAGCAGGGCAGGTACATTGCGCCCGATCCAAATCCTGATAATGGCATGTTTTTTCGTTCCGATCAATTTCCGCTTGTAAAACAAGGAGTTCCGGCCATTTATGCCAAAGGGTATGTGGATGCTGAAAAGTACGGAAAAGCAGAAACCATGAAGATTGTTGACCGTTACTGGAAAGAAACCTATCATAGTCCGTTTGATGAATTTCATCCTGAAACCGACGACCTGAACGGAATCGTTGAGGATGCCAAACTACTCTATCATGTTGGCACCAATCTGGCTAACTCCGAAGCCTGGCCTGGTTGGAATGAAGGTTCGGAGTTTAAAGAGGTGAGGGAAAAGTCGCGGAAATAATAAATCATCAATTCTCATTCATCAATTTATGAAACTTCTCCATACATCCGATTGGCATCTCGGCAAACGACTTGAAGATTTTTCCCGGCTCGAAGAACAGCAGGCTGTATTGCAGGAAATCTGTGAAATTGCAGAACGGGAACAGGTGGATGCGATCCTCGTTGCCGGCGATTTGTTCGATACTTTTAATCCGCCCACCGAGGCTGTTGATTTGTTTTACAGAACATTAAAACGTCTGACCCTCAATGGAAAACGACCGGTAATTGCCATTGCCGGAAATCACGATTCGCCCGACCGTATTGAGGCCCCAGATCCGCTGGCGCGCGAGTGCGGGATCATTTTTACAGGCTATCCAAATTCAATTGTTCCGCCATTTGAACTGGAATCGGGTTTGAAGGTGTTGAAAAGTGAAGAAGGGTTTCTGGAACTACAACTACAGAGAACTTCCGTTCCTTTGCGCTTGTTGCTGACTCCTTATGCCAACGAATTCCGCCTGAAAACATATCTCGGACACGAGAACAGTGAAGAAGAACTGCGGACAATACTTCAGGAAAAATGGCAGGAACTGGCAACAAAATATTGTGATAAAAACGGAGTAAACGTGCTGGTTACGCATCTTTTTGTAATGAAAAAAGGAGGTGAAATGCCCGAAGAACCTGCCGATGAAAAACCTATTTTGCATGTTGGCGGTGCACAGGTCATTTATTCGGCAAACATTCCAAATCAGATTCAATACACGGCCATTGGCCATTTGCACCGGATGCACCGGGTCGATTCTGTGCCTTGTGCGGTTTATTACAGTGGCAGTCCCTTGTCGTACAGCTTTGCTGAAGCCAACCAGAAAAAATATGTGATACTGATAGATGCAGAACCGGGCAAAGTCGCCGGTGTTCAAGAAATTGAACTCACGAAAGGTAAAAAATTGCTTCGGAAAAGGGCAGAAGGAATGGAAGAGGCTTTGGCTTGGCTCACTGAAAACGCAGATTGTTTGGTTGAGCTGACGATGGTGACCGACACTTATCTCACCGCACAGGAGCGAAAACAGCTGAATGGCGTGCACAACGGAATTGTGACCATCATTCCTGAGGTGAAAAATGCAACCGGATTAGCATCAGGAAATAAAAAAAGTATTGATCTGACCAAAAACATGGAAGAGCTTTTTACCGATTATTTCAGGCACGCAAAAGGGCAGGAACCCAATTCGGAATTGATGTCGCTGTTCACCGAACTTTTAGCGGTGGAGGAAGAATTATGATACCAGTAAAACTGACCATACAAGGTTTGTACTCCTATCAGGAAAAGCAAACCATCGACTTTACAAGACTGACAGAGGCCAATCTTTTCGGGATTTTTGGTTCGGTGGGAAGCGGAAAATCAAGCATTCTGGAAGCCATTACTTTTGCCATTTACGGCGAGACAGATCGTCTGAATTCAAGGGACAATCGCAATTACAACATGATGAACCTGAAATCAAGCGAATTGCTGATCGAGTTCATCTTCGAAACCGGAAAAGACCAGACTGCTTATCAGGCAGTGATAAAAGGCCGGCGTAACGGGAAAAAGTTTGAGGAAGTTAAAACGCTGGAACGCTCGGCTTACCGGAATGAAGGCGGCAACTGGATACCGATTGAACCGGAGCAGCTCGAAAAAGCAATTGGACTGAGCTACGACAATTTTAAACGAACCATCATCATTCCGCAGGGGCAGTTTCAGGAGTTTCTGCAGTTGGGAAGCGCCGATCGAACCCGAATGATGAAAGAACTTTTCAATCTCGAACGATTTGAACTTTACTACAAGGTGATTGCACTCGAATCGAAAAACAATGCGAATAAGCAAAATGTTGAAGGTCAATTGCAGCAACTTGGTGCAATTGATCTGGAGCAGGTTAACCAATTCGAGGAGCAGCTTGGAGGGATTAAAACTGAAATTGCCCAACTCAGCCTATCGCTAAAAGAAAATCAGGCGAAAGATACAGAACTAAAAAAGTTGCAGGAACTGATGAAAAAACTTGCAGATTCACAGCAAAAAATGAAGCATTTGCAAGATCGGGAGCCCGAATTTATTCAACTTGAAAAACACATTCGAAATTACGAACAATGCCTAATTCAGTTTAAAGGTTTGATTGACACATTGGATTCAAGCAATAAAAGGATTTTTCAAAGTGGGGGGCAGATTGAAAAAGAGACGCTCATCCTGAAAAAATCGGAAGAGGAAATTGCCTCCCTTGAAATTGCTTTTGCCGAACTGAAAATTGCCTACGACGGGCGTGATTTGCTGAAACAACAGGCCGAAGAATTGGGAAAAATTGCACGGTTGAATGTTTTGTCCGCTTCTGTTTTAACTGATTTCGACCGGATTAAAAATGGTAAAATCGTTCTTGATAAAACCCTCGAAACTTCAGAGAAACTGAAACTTGAAAAGGAAAAACTGGAACTTTTACTGAAAGCTGAAAAGTTGCGGTTACCTGATTTGGCAATGCTTTCGGTAGTAAAAACCTGGCATGTAGATAATAAAAACCTACATCAGCAACTCACTGAAAGGAAGCTTGAAATTCAGAAGTCGCAGAAAGAAATCCTGGCAATTGAGGAAATGGTAAAGGCAAGATTTAAAGATCCGGTTTTTACAGAATTGGCAACTGAAGCAGATATCACTTTGGGTATCCGGTTTCTGAAGGAGAAGATTGAAATCCTGAAAAAACAAATTTCGGAACTTGACGGTGAATCAGAGCATTACCGAGTGCAGGCAAAACTCGAAGAATATGCTGTGAATCTGCACGATGGCGAAGCATGTCCGCTTTGCGGCTCACTTAACCATCCTGCGATTCTTACTGCTGAAAGTGTTGCCGAAGCCTTGTCAAAAGCCTTGAAAATCCGCAGTAATATTGAGAAAGAGATTGCAAATGCCAACGAAAATATCAGCCAGCTTTCAGATTTATCGAACCGGTTGAAATTCAATTCGGAACATCTTGGTGGCTTGTTGGCAAAACTGAAAGAACTGGATGTAAAAATTGGAGATCATGCTGCCCTTTTCCGTTGGGAAAGTTATAAAGACGAAGTTGAGGTAAATCAGGCATTTATGGTTGCTGAAAGCATTCAGAAGATAGTCAAGGAAAAGGAAAATGAACTCGAAAAGGTGATGGCCAACTTGGAAAAGGAGGCCTCGAATGAGAAGAAATTTCAGGCTGAAATTGAAAAGATCAGGATGGCACTTACTTCGGCCCAAACTGAAATTAAAACACTTTCTGAACAGGTTCAATTGCTGAAAATTGACGATTACCGAACCAAAACTTCCATAGAAATTGAAACAGAAAAGCGGGAACTTCAGCAAAAACAGGTCAGTTTGGAAAAGCAGTTTAACGAACTGACCAGCCGTTTGAACGAACTACGGAAAACCAAAGATACAATCAGTGGAAGCCTCGAAGCCAATCGAAAAGCACTTTTACTTGAGCAGGAGGCCAATGCAGGAATTCAAAAAAAGCTTTTGGAGCGTTTGGAACAAAGTACTTATTCTGGCATTGAAGAGGTAAAACAGATTTTATCTCAGGAGCTGAAACTTGAACTTCAGAAACAAAGACTGACTGAATTTAAACACGATTTGGCATTGCAAAAAAGCCAGGTCGGGCAGTTGCAAAACGATATTGGAAATCGCACTTACGATAGCGAAGCACATCAGAAATTGCTCGCAGAAATTTCATCAATCACCGAAGTGCTAACCCTGAAGAACAAGGAATTCGGGAAGGTTGACCAGTTGCTGAATAAACTGAGAAAGGACCTGGAAAGTCAGGCTTTGCTACGAAAGCAGTTTGAAGCGCTTGAATTACGGGCGGAAAATATCAAGACCATGAAAGCGTTGTTCAAAAGCAGCGGTTTTGTGAATTACATCTCATCGGTTTACCTGCAGAATTTGTGCAATGCGGCCAACGACCGGTTTTTTCAGCTTACCCGCCAAAAGCTGAGTTTGGAAATTACTACTGATAACAACTTTCAGGTGCGCGATTTTCTGAATGGCGGTAAGGTTCGCAGCGTGAAAACGCTTTCAGGAGGACAAACCTTTCAGGCAGCGCTGAGCCTGGCTTTGGCTTTGGCCGATAATATTCAGAAAATTACGGATTCTAACCAGAATTTTTTCTTTTTGGATGAAGGATTTGGCTCGCTTGATAAAGATTCCTTGTCAGTTGTTTTTGATACGTTGAAATCGCTGCGAAAAGAGAACCGTATTGTCGGTGTAATTTCGCATGTGGAGGAAATGCAGCAGGAGATTGACACACATTTGCGGATTGAAAATCATGAAGAAACCGGTAGCCGGATCTGGAGAAGCTGGGAATAGCAGTACGCTTTTAAACGGATGATTTTATTTTGTACTGACTTTTCCTTGTTCAAGAAGCTTGTCTAAATATGCACGTTCTTCTTCATAGGTCATATCCATTATTTCAAGACTTATTTCTTCACGGATTTCACGCATAACTTTTATTGCATCAAACCTTTTTTTTGATTTTTTAGTTTTAGTTTCCATAGTTTGTAATTTCTTTCGGTGTTCTAATCTCAATCATATTGAGCCCATTTTGATAGTTAATTCCATTGTAACCTCTGATTCTGGTGAGGTTTACGATGTGTTTAAAGTTCCAGCTTACTAAAACATCAGCTTTACTCAATGTCGCTATGGCAATATGTTGACAGTCTCCTCTACTTGTTTTTCCTACAACTTTTGCGTCAATGTATTTGTCCGCAAGTTCAATAGCTTCAGGTGAAAGTCTGATTTTTTCAATCTGCTGTTCTGGAATACTCGCCAATAGTTCCTTTACGAATTCAGGCGCTCTTAACCCACATTGCAGCTAAAAGTGCCGCATTTAGTTAAAATTCAGCTATTATCCACTTTTTTTTGGCTATTTTGATTACACTGAATTTATAACTAGCTGATAATCAACAGCAGGTTTTTCTGTA
>Ga0208968_1001762_pt1 | contig 11385 bp, 5 predicted proteins | sample RifOxyA3_FD_184031 | JGI IMG/M metagenome (GOLD analysis project Ga0208968, IMG submission 184031) | Groundwater microbial communities from Rifle, Colorado - Rifle Oxygen_injection A3 (SPAdes) | ecosystem: Environmental > Aquatic > Deep subsurface > Groundwater | place: Rifle, Colorado, United...
TCAACTACAGTTGGGGGCGGTGCAATACTCGATTCAATGTTCGAGATTTTACTTGTTCCTTGGGCCGATAAAGCGGCAATCAGCAGGGCAACTCCGGCCCTGATATCCGGCGAAGTCATGTTGGTAGCCCTGAGCATATATTTGTGGTCGAGGCCAATTACTGTGGCGCGGTGCGGGTCGCAAAGAATAATTTGTGCACCCATGTCAATCAGTTTATCGACAAAAAACAAGCGGCTTTCGAACATCTTTTGGTGAATCAGCACACTTCCTTTGGCCTGAGTGGCAATCACAAGGAAGATACTTAGCAAATCAGGAGTAAGTCCGGGCCAGGGAGCATCGGCAATATTCATGATCGAACCATCGATAAATGTTTCTATTTCGTAATGTTCCTGAGCGGGGATGTACAAATCGTCGTTGCGTTCTTCAACGGTAATTCCCATCCTTTTGAATTGCTCCGGAATGATTCCCAAATGCTGTATTCCTGCATTTCTGATGGTGATTTCAGAATTGGTCATTGCAGCAAGACCGATGAAACTTCCTACCTCGATCATGTCGGGCAGTATTTTGTGCGAGCAGCCGTTTAGTGAAGCTACTCCTTTTATTGTGAGCAGATTTGAGCCGGTTCCTTCAATTATTGCTCCCATCGAAACAAGCATTTTACAAAGTTGCTGTATGTATGGCTCGCAGGCTGCATTGTAAATGGTGGTAGTACCTTCGGCCATCGAAGCTGCCATTACAATATTGGCGGTTCCGGTTACCGACGCTTCGTCGAGCAGCATGTAACTGCCTTTTAGTTTGGTTGCTTCAACGCTGTAAAAATGCTGATCGGGATTGTAAGTAAATGTCGCACCAAGTTTCTGAAGTCCGGTGAAATGGGTATCCAGCCGTCTTCTGCCGATTTTATCTCCGCCAGGTTGTGGTATGTATCCAATTCCGAAGCGGGTTAAAAGTGGACCTAAAATCATGATGGAACCACGAAGACTGGATGCTTTTCGGGCAAATTGTTCCGTTTTCAGGTAATCAAGTTTTATCTGGTCGGCCTGAAATGTGTAATTTCCTTTGCTGACGCGTTCCGTTTTTACACCCAGTTCGGTGATGATTTCGATTAACCTGATGACATCCTGTATTTCAGGAATATTTGAAATATGAACTTTGGATGGCGTTAACAGTACCGCACAGATTACCTGAAGCGCTTCGTTTTTTGCCCCCTGCGGGAACAATTCGCCATTTAACTGCTTGCCACCTTCAATTTTAAAAGTTGCCATCCCTGTTAAATGTAGGATATGAAATTAAATAATACTGAAAATCAGGATCTACCGTTGCTGTTTGCTGCGGTCTTCAGGTTTCTGGAATTTTCGTCTCTGAAGATTATCGGTCACAGGGTTTTGTTTCTTCTTGCTGCGGAATAAAATATCCTTGGTCTCGGCGAGCTGTAAGTCGGAACATTGAATTTTACCTTTCGAAAGCTCTTCAATATCCATTAATATTTTGTCATCGGTCACCGAATCTTTGTTCCACATGATGTAGCTTTTCTTCATGTGGTTGGCAATTAATTTGATCAGAAGTTCGCGTTCTTTTTCATCTTCATAAACAGCGGCTTTTTCAAGCAGGACTTCGATTGTTTTTCCGTAATGACGGTATTTGATTTTATTGTTGCTATACGGAATTCTTTCGGGAGGACTGTTGAAAAATTCGGGTTCCGGCGGTGTATATGGATAGTCGATGTCCAATGTGAAATTAGACATGATTGCCAGATGGTCCCAAAGTTTGTGTTTGAAATCATTGATGTCCCGAAGGTACGGATACATTGCTCCCATTATGTCTATAATGGTTCTTGCTGCCCTGTTTCTCTCATTGCGGTCTTCAATGGTCATGATGTGATTGACCATGTTTTGTAAGTTTCTTCCATACTCAGGCAAGGGCAACTTACTGCGATCAGAATTGTAATCCATGTAAATAAATAAAGTTTTTCTTAAAAATCAGGCTGTTATCTCAAATGGGTGATTGGTACAGATAATCAGGATGAAGATGAATCTTGTGCAAATTAAAGCAAAATAGTTTTGATGACAAAAAAAAGGATCAAAAACTGTTTGAGTTACGTTTCACACTGCAAAACTAACTAATTATCCGCAATTTAGCGAATTTTAATAAAAGTTGTTTCTTTCCGGCATTCTGAAAAAACACAGTTGCCTTTATATCTGGCATATTTCCTTCCATTTGCAATACTTTTCCACGCCCAAAACGTTGGTGTTCAACTAGCATTCCAGCCTGAATTTCCTCCGGATTGCTGTAATCGAATGCATCGGTTTCCTTTTTTGCTTCGCGTAACTTGTTTAACTTTTGGAACATATCGGGCTGACTGACCGAAGAAGATTTGAAACCTGGAATCATGGCATTTTGCGGACGTGGTTTGGGTGCTGAAAAGGGTAAATCGGAACTGTCAGCATAGAAATTCGGATCTTTCTCAACCGGCATGTTCAGGTATTGAGGATCAATTTCGTCGATAAAGCGGCTTTTGTTGCAGAATTCAAGTTTTCCCCATTTGTAACGTTGACGGGCAAAACTAATATAGGCATGTTGTTCGGCACGGGTGAGGGCGACATAAAACAAACGCCGTTCCTCTTCGAAATCTTCCAGCGTTTTTTGCCCCATTTGGCTCGATGGGAAAAGGTTTTCTTCCACGCCAACGATAAATACATTCTTAAATTCGAGCCCTTTGGCCGAATGGATTGTCATTAGCGTAACACGGTCGTTGTCATCTTCCTTTTCGGTATCCTGATCGGTCAGCAAAGCAACATCTTCCATGTAATTGTTTAGCTGATTGGGCGTTCCTTCTTCTTTTGCTGAAATTGAAAACTCCTGAATACCGTTCAGCAATTCCTGAATGTTTTCGTACCGGCTGACACCTTCCGGAGATTGATCTTTGTAAAGATCTTTCATTATTTCGGTTCCTGTGGCAATTTCGGTGGCCAGTTCGAAGGCGCTGAGCGGTTCCAGTTTTTCCCTGAAAACTTCGATGAGCCGCGTAAATTCATGAATTTTTGCAGCAGTTCCTTTATTGAATTCGCTTAAAAGCAGCGGAATGTTGGTCGCAAATTCCCAAATGCAAATGTTGTTTTGGGCGGCATATTGCTCGAGTTTGGTGAGGCTGGTCTGTCCGATTCCACGTGCCGGATAATTGATGACCCGTTTAAATGCCTCATTGTCTTTCGGGTTGATAACCATCCTGAAATAGCTGAGCAAATCCTTGATTTCTTTTCGCTGATAAAACGAGAGGCCACCGTATATCCGGTAAGGAATATTCCGCTTGCGGAGCGCTTCCTCAAAAATACGCGACTGGGCATTGGTGCGGTACAAAATGGCGTAATCCGAAAACATAAAATGCTCGCGCATGCGGGTATCGATAATTTCATTCGAAACCAGGTAGCCTTCTTCGTTGTCGGTAATGGCGCTCATTACTTTAATCAGCGTTCCCACTTCTTTTTCAGAAAAAACATTTTTGCGGATCTGCCGTTTGTTTTTGGCAATGATGCTGTTGGCAGCGTCAACAATGGTTTGCGTTGACCGGTAATTTTGTTCTAGCTTGAATACTTTGTGATCGGGATAATCTTTCTGAAAGTTCAGGATATTCTCGATGCGTGCACCGCGGAACGAATAAATACTCTGGGCATCGTCGCCAACCACGCAAATGTTGTTGTGTTTGGCGGCCAGCTTTTTAATGATCATGTACTGGGAATGGTTCGTATCCTGGTACTCGTCAACCAGAATATAGCCGAAAATTCGTTGGTACTTGTCCAGAATTTCGGGATGGTTCCTGAACAACACATTCGTTTTCATTAGCAAATCATCAAAATCCATGGCACCGGCCAGAAAACACCGTTTGGTGTATTCCTTATAAATTGTGGTGATGTACGGCATTTTAATGCTTTGGTCGTATTCAACCGTTTCGGGCAGTGTAGCATACATTTCAGAAGAAACAAGGTTGTTTTTTGCTGCTGAAATCCGACCTGCAACCACGTTGGTTTTGTAAGTTTTATCGTCAAGTTTTAAATCTTTGATAATACTCTTTATGAGGCTTTTTGAATCGGAGGAATCGTAAATGGTAAAGTTTGACGGGTATCCCAAAGTTTCTGATTCGGTTCTTAAAATACGCGCAAAAATAGCGTGGAACGTTCCCATCCAGAGATAACGGGCAGTATTCGGGCCAACCATTTCCGAGATACGGTTTTTCATTTCTTTGGCGGCTTTGTTGGTAAAAGTAAGGGCCAAAACCGATCCGGGTTTTACCCCATTCTTTAATAAATGGGTAATCCGGTACGTTAAAACCCGGGTCTTTCCCGATCCTGCTCCTGCAATGATCAGTGATGCGCCGTTGATGTTTTCAACCGCAAGCCGCTGAGGCTCATTCAATCCTTCTAAATAATTCTGCACTTCTTACTGTTCTAAAATGGAGTTCAAAAGTAAAACTGTTTTTCCAGTTTTAAGGGCGGCAAGGTAAGTAGTTTTCAACAATACTTATTTGGAAAAATTCAAAGGCCACAAAAGATAAATCAATTTTTAGCGTTAATATTGTGAATTCTTAAAAGAAAAAGTAGAATGGACATTCAAAGTAGAGTTGCTGCATTCATTGTTTTGATCGTTTTTCCCCTTGTTCCAACCATGGCTTTTGCACAGATTACTTCTGTTGCCAATGAGGTTGTGCCAACAGAATATTCAAGTGGAAGTCAGGACAATATTCATGTTTTTTGTGGTGAGAAAGGGGATTTGAATGCTTCGTTGATTGCCAGTTCCGGGGCTGAACCGGCCAGTTTTGAGTGGCTGAAATACAATGAGGCAACCCGTAATTTTGAGCTATTCCTGAATGATCAATCCGGAAATACGACCTCAACAATTTCTGATCTGGCAGATGGATGTTACCGCGTAAATATTACCGGAACTTCAGGAGTAACAACATACACAGCCTGGGCTTTTAATAATTACATTGAAGCGACGGCTGAAATTCCGGAGTCGGATTGTATTAAATTTATACTAAAAGGAACTTTATTGTCACCAACAACATTTTCATACATTGATCTTCCAACGGGTCAAACCAAACAATTGAATAAAGAGATTGAAGTTGAATGGCTGGAAGATGGCACTACGGTTGTTAGCCGGGTTATAACTTCTGAAATATTCGACCCGCCTACGAGTAACACCAATTATGTATTGTCAGTAACCGACCGCTTTGATTGTGTTGCCAGAGTTAATGTTGAGTATATTTCAATTGTTACCGAGGCATCATTTGAGGCAACTATACCTGTAAAGAAAAGTCATCCGACCATGAATGAAGCGCCGTTAAGAGTGACTTTTACCAATAATTCTGTAAACGGCGATGTTGGAAAATATGAATGGTTTATTTTCAGGGATATTGGTGAAATTAAAAGAGAATCGGAAGCCAATGGGGGTGTTGTAAAGGACAGTATTCTGGTTAAAATTTATACTGACAGCCCCGAATATACTTTTGAAAACTCCGGAAAGTACATGGTGAAACTGGTATCAAAAAAAGTATCTGAGTTTCATACCTGCACCCATACCTTTTACATGAGTGATTATATTGTTGTTGATACTTCGTTTATTGAAGCTCCCAATGTATTTACCCCAAATGGAGATGAATTCAATGAAAAATTTGTAGTCAGGTTCTTCTCTATGAAAACGGTTAAAATTTCGATTTTTAACCGTTGGGGAAAAGTGCTGCATGTTTGGGAGAGTAACAATGTTCAGGGATTTAGTCCGACAATTGATTCAACTCCTCAGGCTGTTTGGGACGGCAAAGTTGGAGGCAAAGTAGCTACCCCGGGAGTTTATTATTATGTGGTTGAAGGTACCGGGCGAGATGGCGACAGAAAGCGAACAAGTGGATTTTTTCATTTGTTCAGAGGGAAATAGAACTGAAATACACTTACTAAATGAGAAGTAGCATAAAGAGATTTTTAAAAGATCGTTTCCTGATACTGAAAATCAGAAACCGGTTTCATCCATCCACTCAAATAGGTCAGCGCCAGTTGTTCCATTATTATCAGGACGGAAAGCAAAAAGATAATTTACCCAGGTTAAAAGACACTGGGTTCCGGGTTTTCTCGCAATTTGAAGAAGATGGCATATTGTTGTTTATCTTTTCTGTTATTGGGATGGATAACAAGACCTTTATTGAAATTGGTTCTGACGATGGGATAAACAGCAACAGTGCAAACCTGGTATTTAATTTTGGCTGGCACGGACTTTTCATTGACGGCAACAAACACAGCATCGAACGCGGTCGGAAGTTTTACGGAAAATACCCGCATCCATGGGCTTATCCTCCGAAATTTGCGTGTCGTTTGGTTAATCGCGAAAACATCAATCAAATCATTCAGGAAGCTGGTTTTTCAGGAGAAATAGGTTTGCTTTCGATTGATATTGATGGAAATGATTATTGGATTTGGGATGCCATTGATGTTGTCCGGCCGCAGGTGGTGATTATTGAAACACACAATGAATTTGGGTTCGAAGACATTGTGGTTCCTTATGATCCTGATTATTTTTATCCTGGGAAACATCCAATATATCATGGGGCTTCACCAATTGCCATGACCAAACTGGCAAAACAAAAAGGATATCGGCTTGTTGGAGCAAATGAACTGGGATTCAATTTCATTTTCATTAAAAACGGAATTGCTGAAGAATTTATTCCAGAGGTTGGCGTTGAGTCTGTTTTGCAACATCCTTCTGCGATTGAAGGATTCTCAAAGTTTGAGGAAATAAAAGATTGGGAATACGAACGGAATAGGATTAAATAAGAACACAATAAATGAAAAACCCGGGTGGCATTCCCGGGTTTTCTCGTTTTAGGGTAGTGAGCGGGTGACTCAAAGTCACCCGCTCACTATAACAAGTACCTGATTTATTTTTATTCGTCTTTTTCTTCAGCTGCATAAGTTGCCAAAAGTTCTTCCTGAACTTCCTGAGGAACTTTTTCGTAAGCGGCGAATTTCATGTTGAAAACACCACGTCCACCGGTCAGCGAGCTCAATGAAGTAGAGTATTTGTTCATTTCTTTCAGCGGAACACGGGCGGTGATTTTTTCATAACCTCTTTCGCTTCCCATTCCCATGATCAATGCACGGCGGCCTTGCAGGTCGCTCATTACATCGCCCATCCGGTCGCCTTGCACCCAAACGTCCAGGTCGTAAATAGGCTCAAGTATTTTTGGTCCTGCATTTTTAAACGCGGTACTGAATGCATTTCGTCCGGCCAAACGGAAGGAGATTTCGTTTGAGTCAACCGGGTGCATTTTTCCGTCGTAAATGTAAACGCGAATGTCGCGGGCATACGAACCGGTAAGCGGTCCTTCTTCCATTTTTTCCATGATACCTTTTAGGATGGCTGGTAAGAAACGTGTGTCGATAGAACCTCCCACAATACAGTTGTGGAAGACCAGTTTCCCGCCCCATGGAAGTGGAGTTTCCTGTGTATCGCGAACCGAAATTTTCATTTCCTTTCCACCATAAATAAACATGTTTTTTGGTGCGCTTCCTTCTTCAAAAGGCTCAATAATCATGTGAACTTCGCCAAACTGACCGGAACCTCCCGATTGTTTTTTGTGGCGGTAATCGGCCTGGGCAAACTTGGTAATTGTTTCGCGGTATGGAATTCTCGGCGACTTAAATTCGATGTTTATTTTGTGAGTATGGTCGAAGTACCATTTTAAGGTATTCAGGTGGTATTCACCCATTCCTTCAACTATCAATTGTCTTAATTCTTTTGAATATTTTACGATATAAGTTGGATCCTCTTCTTTTACTTTGTGCAGAATTTCGCCTACTTTTTCATCGTCAGTTTCCGACAACGCTTTTATTGCTATCCGGTATTTCGGATCAGGAAATACAATGGGAGCGAATTTCAGGTCCATTTCTTTTTCACATAGTGTTTGGTTGAATTTGGTGTCTTTTAGTTTCACCGTGCAGCCAATATCGCCGGCTACCAATTCTGTAACGGCGGTACGGTTTTTTCCGGCAGTTACAAACAATTGCGAAAGCCTTTCTTTTCCGTTGTTAAAAGTGTTGTATAAATCTTTTCCTTCGGTTACTTTTCCCGACATTACTTTAAAATACGTTACCTCGCCAACATGTGGCTCAAGTGCAGTTTTAAAGATGAACAAGGAAGTCGGGCTGTTTTCGTTCAATACCGGTGCTTTCCCCTGAATGACTTCACGCATTGGCACCTGACTTGGTGATGGGGCAATGTTGCAAACAAATTCGAGCAAGCGTCCAACACCCATATTTCTTTTGGCTGAAACACAGAAAACAGGAAATAAATCGCGTTTGGTCATCCCGATTCTCATTCCTCTGCGCATATCTTCTTCAGACAATGAACCTTGTTCGAAATACAATTCCATCAATGATTCTTCATTTTCTGCCGCCATTTCAGCAAGGTCGTTGTGGAGCTTATCAGCCCGTTCTTTTTCTGATGCAGGGATGTCAAGTACTTCCGGTTTCCCTCCATCGGGTCCGTATTTGTACAATTTCATTTTTAATACATCGACAATCGAGTTGAAGCCTATGCCCGTTTCAACCGGATATTGAACAATGGTTACTTTGTTGCCGAATTTGGATTTTAGATTATCGACGTCCTGATCATAGTTGGCATTTTCGTTGTCCAAATGATTCAGAACAAAAACCAGTTTGTTATTGGCTGCTTCGGCATGGCGAAAGGCCGATTCTGTTCCGGCACCAATTCCGGTTGAAGCATCAATAACCATCAGGGCAAGGGGTGCAACCTGAAGAGAAGAAACTACGCCACCGCAAAAATCATCCATCCCGGGAGTGTCGAGGATGTTTATTTTTTTGCCATTGACTTCGACGTACATGAGCGATGAAAATACGGAGTTGCCGTATTCCTGCTCAATCAGATGGTAGTCGGATACAGTATTTTTACTTCCGACATCCCCTCTGCGGTTGATTACTCCACCCTCGAGTAGCATAGCTTCTGCGAGGGTGGTTTTCCCACTGCCAGCATTACCGATTAGTGTAATGTTGCGAACTTCTTCTGTTTTATAGACTTTCATATTTAGATAGTTATATTGGTTTTTTACACTTTCAATATCGACTTCAACATACTTTTATCAACAGAGCCGACCAAAATTAGTAATAATTAATTAACAACCAAGATGCCGTTGATTAACATGAAAATGCTATAAAATCAGATGTTGTAAGTGATTATTAAAGGCTAAGAAAATCAGGGAATTGTGTTTTTTAAGTATTATTAACTTATGGTTGTAAATATCTCAATAATAGATTTATAGTTTGCTGATATGTTGTTTAATACTTTTTGTGACAGGATTTTTGGAAATGAAATTGGATTGATGTGGTCGTTTGAAAACAATTGATCAGAAACAATTGGGAAACAGATGAATATATAATAATTGGATTTTATTGGTATTATGATTTTAAATCTGAATAAATTTCGAAAAATGAGTATCTGCTTTAATGTCTAAAGCCCCGAGGGGTTGAATTTCAATTTGATCATATTCAACCCCTTCGGGGCTGCTGTTGGGGTCGGTATATTTTCCCCCGCACTTCGTACGGGGTTATTCATATTTAGTCCCTTCAGGACAAAGAAATAGGTATTCAAGCGGTTATTCAATTTTCGAAAAATTATGCGTCAAATTCAGGAGATAGGGTCTTCAGAAATAAAATTATTAAAGTTAATCGTCAATAAATTCCAGTTGGAATTAGAAAGTCATAATAAAACCACTATTTTTAGAGCATCATTGAATGCTTTATGGCTAAATTCCCTTTCTTTCAACAATATGATGCAATGGATTGCGGACCTTCGTGTTTACGCATGATTGCCGCATTTTATGGAAACACATACTCACTTCAGAAACTTCGCAACCTGTCCCACATTTCCCGTGAGGGTGTTTCCTTACTTGGGCTGAGCGAAGCCGCCGAGGCCATTGGCTTTCGGACCATTGGCGCCCGGATTACCATCGAACAATTGCAGGAAGTTCCGAAGCCATGCGTTGTTCACTGGGATCAGGCTCATTTTGTGGTGGTTTATAAATACCGGAAAGGGGTAATATCGGTGGCCGATCCGGCTTTTGGACTGGTTGAATATTCCGAAACCGAATTTAAAAAACATTGGCTGGCCACCGTCAGGCAAGGCGAGCAAAAGGGAATTTGCCTGATGTTTGATCCAACGCCTGCTTTTTTTGATCTTGAAGGCGAAGAATCAAAAAGAAACGATTTTAGTTTTCTGCTGAAATATCTAAAGCCTCACAGGAAACTGATCGTTCAACTGGTTCTTGGCTTTTTGGCAGGAAGCCTGCTGCAACTTATTTTTCCGTTCCTGACCCAAAGTATTGTTGATGTCGGTATCAATACTCAGGATATTAACTTCATCTATCTGATATTGGCCGCTCAGATGATGCTTTTCATGAGCCGGATGACGGTCGATTTTATCCGGTCGTGGATTCTGCTTCACATCAGCACACGCATTAATATAAGTATCATTTCTGATTTTCTGATCAAGCTGATGAAGTTGCCAATTGGGTTCTTCGATACCAAAATGATCGGCGATTTGCTTCAGCGTATTGGTGATCATCGCCGTATCGAACGGTTTTTGACTTCGCAGTCGCTCAATGTGGTGTTTTCAGTATTTAATATTGTGATATTTAGTATTGTGCTGGCATTTTACAGTTGGCTGATCTTTTTTGTGTTTCTGTTTGGTTCTGCATTATATATAGGTTGGATTTTTCTGTTCTTGAAAAAAAGGCGCGAACTTGATTTCAAGCGGTTTGCCCAACTGGCCGATAATCAAAGTAAATTGATACAGCTCATCAACGGAATGCAGGAGATCAAACTGAATAATTACGAACGGCAGAAACGATGGGAGTGGGAGCGTATTCAGGCAAGGTTGTTTAAAGTGAACATCGGAAGCCTGTCGTTGCAGCAATACCAGCAGGCCGGATCGGTTTTTATCAATGAAACCAAAAATATTGTTATTACAGTTCTTGCAGCTACTGCGGTGGTTCATGGCGATATGACTTTGGGTATGATGCTGGCCGTACAATATATTATAGGTCAGATGAACAGCCCGCTCGATCAGATGATCGAATTTATGCAGGTTTCGCAGGATGCAAAAATCAGCCTTGAACGTTTGAGCGAAATTCATGACAACAAAGATGAAGAACAGGTTCAGGAAGGAAAACTGGATTCATTGCCATCTTCGGCTGATATTCTTATTTCGGATTTGATATTTCAATACGAAGGGCCGCATTCGCCCAAAGTGCTCGATAATCTTAATCTCACCATTCCGCACGGAAAAGTAACCGCCATTGTCGGCACCAGCGGAAGCGGAAAAACTACC
>Ga0208968_1001764_pt1 | contig 11378 bp, 8 predicted proteins | sample RifOxyA3_FD_184031 | JGI IMG/M metagenome (GOLD analysis project Ga0208968, IMG submission 184031) | Groundwater microbial communities from Rifle, Colorado - Rifle Oxygen_injection A3 (SPAdes) | ecosystem: Environmental > Aquatic > Deep subsurface > Groundwater | place: Rifle, Colorado, United...
GTTCTTTTTCTGATAAGCAAGATTATTCAACTTCAAAATATTAAACCTAATAAGCATTTAAACCTTTTATGGTATTTTCTGGTTTTTCTGGCAATCTTTAATGGTGTAGCATCAACCGTAAGGTGCCAGTTATTCACATTTATATTCTTTACTCTCTGGATATATGTACTGGAAAGAGTGAGAAGGGGAGAAAACAGGTTATTATGGATACTTCCTTCTACATGTTTAATATGGGCCAATCTTCACGGAGGCTTTGTATCAGGATTAGGCCTTATCGGGATATATGGAATTGGAGAATTTTTAAATAAAAAACCGTTTAAAAAATACTTCTTAATCCTCATTCCTTCTGTTTTAATAACTCTTATCAATCCTTATGGAGTTAAATACTGGCAATACATTATTAACGCCCTTTATATGCAGAGAACAACTATAGCTGAATGGATGCCAACTTCATTATTTGGCCCATTTGAAGAATGGCAGTGGTTTAAGATTATATTAATCTTGTCTATAATAAGTATAATTTTCTCTTTTGTGAAACAAAGACTTAAATTTAAAGATTTAGACAAGGTTAAATATCTTTTAATACTAGTTTCCTTATATATGGCAATGAGACATATTAAACATCAGCCATTTTTTGCTATTGCAGCAGGAAGTTTCTTATATTATGACTTTTATAGAATATTTAGCTCTGTTAGGGATTTTATAGTTTTAAAAGTGGGAGAAATTGCTGATAAGATACTGAAAAAAGCAGCTCTTATTAAAGATATTACAGTTTATACGTTTATAATTATTGTCGGCAGTCTGATAATATTAGGAACGCCTATGCAGATTAGTGTGCCTGACTACAAATACCCGGTTCAAGCAGTAGAATTTGTCAAGCAGAATAATTTATCAGGCAATCTATTGGCTCCTTTTCATTGGGGAAGTTATATGGCCTGGAATCTGCATCCACAATGTCTAATAGCAATTGATGGAAGGTATGAAGAAGTTTATCCTGAAGAAATTGATAAGTTAACAGCAAACTTCGATTATGTTCTTGATAAAAATTGGTATGACTTTCTCAAGAAATACCATACTGACATCTTGATCCTGGATAAAAGGCTTGATTCTTATCAGGCAATTTTAAATATAAAGTTTTGGAAAAAAATTTATGATGATAAAATAAGTGCAGTATTCGTTCCAATTCATACGGTAAAGAATTCATACACAATTCCCAAAATGGAAGAACATCAAGTTGAAAAATACAGTACAGCAATTAATTTTCTGGATTGAGGAATAAAGAAGAGGATATAATGAACGACTTGCATTATAAAACATCTGTAGAACTTAGACAGGCCTTATTAAATAAAGAAATCTCAGCTAAAGAACTGGTTGATAATGCTTATACAAGAATTAACCAGGTTGAAGATAAAATTCAGGCATTTACCTCTTTAACTAAAGAATTAGCTTATGAAGTAGCTGAAGAAGTTGATAAAAAAATCGCAAATAATGAAGAATTACCTCCTCTTGCAGGGATTCCTATGGGGGTTAAAGATAATATTTGCATAAAAGGACATATAACTACTGCCAGCAGCAAGATGCTGGAAAATTTTGTTGCTCCATATAGTGCTACAGTTGCACATAAATTAAGAGAAAATTTAATTCCGGTTATTGGAAAAACCAATCTTGATGAATTTGCAATGGGCAGTTCTACTGAAAACAGCGCTCTAAAAATAACCAGAAACCCATGGAATCTTGATATGGTACCAGGAGGCAGCTCTGGCGGCTCCAGTGCCTGCGTATCTGCGGGAGAAACAGTTATATCTTTAGGTTCAGATACAGGAGGAAGCATAAGACTTCCGGCTAGTTTCTGTGGAATTGTTGGAATGAAGCCTACTTATGGTATGGTTTCAAGATTTGGTTTAATTGCTTTTGCCAGTAGCCTTGATCAAATAGGCCCTTTAGGAAGAAGTGTTGAAGATGTAGCAACAACTCTTCAGGTTATCAGTGGGCATGATTGCTATGATTCCACTTCAATTGATATACCTGTCCCCAATTATCTTGCTAATCTAAAAAAAGATATTTCCGGTTTAAGAATAGGCGTTGTATCTGAATTATCAGGTGAAGGCCTACAACCTGAAGTTAAAGAGGCACTGTCAAATTCAATAAAAGTACTTGAAAATCTTGGAGCTAAGATTGAAGAAGTATCTCTTCCTCATAATAAATATGCTATTGGAACTTATTATATCATCGCAACAGCAGAAGCTAGTGCTAATCTGGCAAGATATGACGGCGTTAAATATGGATATAGAACTCCTAATGCTGAAAATCTAATGGAAATGTATACTAAAACCAGAGCTGAAGGTTTTGGCGATGAAGTGAAAAGAAGAATTATGCTTGGAACTTATGCTTTAAGTTCAGGCTATTACGATGCTTACTACAAAAAAGCCCAGCAGATTAGAAGTTTGATTAAAAAAGATTTTGATAAAGCCTGGGAAAAAGTGGACCTTCTTATTTGTCCAACCTGTCCAAGCACTGCTTTTGAGATTGGATCCAAAGTTTCTGACCCATTAAGCATGTACTTAATGGATATAGCAACAATTACTGCAAATTTAGCTGGAATTCCAGGCATAAGCCTTCCATCTGGACTTGATAATAAGGGGTTACCCATAGGACTCCAGATTTTAGGCCCTGTATTATCTGAAGAAACTATGTTAAGAGTTGCTTATTCATTTGAGCAGGCTATAAATTTTAATAAAAAACCTAATATTTAGTAAAATTAATTATTTGGGTTATTGAGTAAGATGTGTTTAAAGCATATTAATAGACTATTTCATAAATTTGGGAGGGCAAATTCTCTCCGTCACTGGTTCTCGGATGCTACCGCATCCTGCGGAGGTTCCTCCGAGAACATACCTTCCCAATCATTATATTTTTTGGGACATAGTATTAGTTGGATTATTATCGTATTTATATTTTTCTCTATGGCTAGTGGAGATAGAGCTTTTGCCGTTCAAAAAGCAAAAATTATTAAAAATGAAGTAAAAAGTGCAATATCTAATCCGGAAACTCGATTATACAAGCAGGCTGAAGAAGATTTAGACAGCCGTTTTTATCAGGCTTACAGAATAGTAGAAAGACTTGCAAGAGCTAATAAACTTGACAATTACCCATGGAGAGTTATAATTCCAAAAAATAAAGACTATGAAATGAATGCTCATGCTGATTGTAGTAATGCAGTTATTATTGAACGAGGTTTTATAGATAGTTTTTCAGGAGAAATATCTGTTCTTGCTTATGTAATAGCGCATGAAATGGCTCATTTGATAAACAAAGATGCTGCAAGAAGTGGTCGAGACAATCAGGAATATCGCAGAAAATTGGAGGAATTAGGAGTTACCGTTGCAGAATCCAAAGGTAAATCTGCTCAAAAAGGATTTATAGAACAAATATTGTTGGAATACTATTATAAAAAAGCAAATGAGGAAACAGAAGAAATCAAGAGAAAAGTGAAAGAACTGGAATATGATTTATTAGCCAAAAATAGAAATAGAGAATATGCTGCTGATAAAGACGCCCTAATTTATATGACAAAAGCAGGTTTTTACCCTAAAGATTCAACAAGATTTTTAGAATTAATAAAGAGGCAGGATGATACTGTAGATCAGGAAATATCAACTCATCCAAAACCTGATAATAGAATATGGCAGATGGAAAATTTGTTAAAAACAATTGATGTTCAAAAGCTTAAAGCAGAAGGAAATAAAAATGTTGCAAGTTCTAAGCCTCTAACTTATCAGAAATTTTACGATGTTGAAACTCGCAGCAAGTATAAAATTATATCGGCTATCGTAGTTAATTCAAAGTATGGATCTGTTGATAACGTGAATAAGCCTTTTGAAGAATTATTTGGCAAATAAATTAAGAAACAGACAAAAATTTTGACTTAAAAATTTTATAATCAGTAAAAACGTTATCCCGAACCATGTGCTAAACTTGCTTCAGTATTGTTTCGGGATCTATCCGGTTGGTAACACTATATCAGTCATAAAAAGTAAACAGTAATATAAAAAGTTAAGACAATCATAGCCTTGATGGAGCATGTTTTACGGATACAGGAACGTCGAATAAAAGGTATAGCCATCTGTTTGAGCGAAGCGAGTTATGGCGTGCATACAATTATTTAATCAAGATAAGTTCCTAGTAAATATCAGCAGGGTTTTCTTTCTTTTTTGGTGCTAACGCACTAACTTAAGTCCTCGATTATTTCAGCGAGGACTTAATGGTGCAGCTGTGCTGCTTTTTCTTTCTTTTGTTGCAGGTAAAAGAAAGAAAAAAGTACATTTTCACAATAATACAACTTTATTATCTCGTATATTCTTTTATATTTGCTAATTTTATCAGTTAAATCATAATTCATTTTCTGTTTATTTATTTTTATTGGTATAGAATCATAAAAAATTAACTTTAGTTAAGAAGTAATGATTTTATAGCAATTAATTTTATGCTAGTCTTTTTAAAAATATGTGTTGATAGAGACCGGGCAGAAGAGAAAATTATTGATGAAAAAATCCAGACTCACCTTGTATATTTTTACAGGTTTAATTTTAGGAATCTTGGTAGGGTGGTTATTTCCGACTTTTGGAGCTTCACTAAAACCTTTAGCAGATGTTTTTCTTAGAATGATAAAAATGATTATAGCTCCATTAATACTTTCAACTCTTATAGTTGGAATAGCTGGCCATGGAAACTTTAAGAGTCTTGGAAAGACAAGTGTAAAAACATTAGTTTATTTTGAAATAGTTACTACTTTAGCACTTATAATAGGACTTGCTACCGCAAATTATTTCCAGGTGGGTTCAGGAGTAGAATTAAACGTATCAGCCGCAAGTATGCAAGAAGTTTCAAATATTGCAGCAACAAAAACACATACCACATTTGCTGATACATTCACTCATATAGTTCCTACCAGTATTATTGATGCAATGGCAAGAGGAGATTTATTACAAGTAGTCTTTTTCTCAATATTCTTTGCAATTGCCCTTGCTTCAATAGGCGATAAAGGTCGACCCATCCTAAATGCTTTTTCTTGCTTAGCAGAAATAATGTTTAAGTTTACTGAAATCGTAATGATGTTTGCTCCAATCGGGGTATTTGCAGCTATTGCAGCTACAATTGGACATAATGGGATACAAATACTTGGAGTTTACGCCAAATTAATATTTGCAACCTATCTTGCCCTGACTTTATTTGTAATTTCTGTTCTTGTAATTGCATGTAAACTTGTAAAAATACCTTTCCTTAATATGGTAAAAGCCCTAAGAGCTCCTGCTATATTGGCATTTTCAACTGCCAGCAGTGAAGCAGCCTTACCAAAAGCTATGGAAATAATGGAAAAATTTGGCGCACCAAGGAAAATAGTCAGCTTTGTAATGCCAATGGGCTATACTTTTAATTTAGACGGAAGTACCTTATATTTATCCTTAGCAACCATGTTTATAGCTCAAGCTTCAGGTATTGAATTATCTTTAACTCAACAAATAATGATAATGCTAACTCTTATGCTTACAAGTAAAGGTATAGCGGGTGTTCCCAGAGTATCCCTTGTAATCCTAACAGGTACATTAGTTAGCTTTAATATACCGATAGAAGGCGTGGCAATTCTTCTTGGTATTGATCAAATTCTTGATATGGGAAGAACAACTGTTAACTTAATCGGAAATTGTGTTGCTACAGCTGTTATAGCTCGCTGGGAAAAATGCTTTGACTATAAAAAAATGAACTTATTTATAAAACAAGATCAAACCCCAGTTTCAGTTACTTCTCCTTCATTTAGACCGCCTGTCAAAGATTTGGGATCCCGTTCCTCACAAGTTAAAAATGGTATTAATGAAGCTAAAAAGAAGTATTATTATACTAAGAAGCCTGAAGAAACTGTAGTTGCAGATAAATAATAAACTTAAAGAGAAATATATGTGTGACTTTTTAAGCTTATAGAAGAATCTTGTTTAACTTAGAGCCTGCCCTACTAAAAATTCTTTTACTCTCTTATAATGCTTTTAAACACCATTTAATTCTTAAGAAAAGCCTTCACTAAATCTGGTTAACCCTAGAAAATACTAACTGGTGGTAAGATTTGTAAATAATATGTTAAAAGCAATCCCTGTCATTGCGAGGGCTTTAGCCCGTGGCAATCTGTATAATACACTATTTAAAAATTAACATTAAAGTTGTACATTGGTAAGATCCTCACGTCGCTTCGCTCCTCAGGATGACAATGCGTGTTACTGGAATGATTGATGACTTGGAAAAGTGACTATGTCACTCAGGATGACAGTGTGTATTATTCCAGTCTTAATTATGTGCGTTAGCACCGACGGAGAAAATTTACCTCCCTGAAATAATATTTTTCACTATTTTAACCTTTCAAATTTTGTGTAGTCGAGCATTAAGGACGCAATAAAAAATACTTACGCATTTTTTATTGCTCGATTATTTGCTGGTTACAGGAATGAGCTTGCACAGCTCCCGCTTCGCACAGGAAGCAGGCTACAAAAATACTTATGGATTTTGATGAAAAATCCATAAGTATTTTTTACACTGTCCTTAGTTGCTCAAACAGGCAAAATCCGGAATATTTTCAGCAATAAGTTTAATGATTGACATTATAAAATAATTCTGGTATACTAATACCAGAATACAAGAATAAACTTAATTGCTTGTAAATACCAGTCTAATACTTAATTAATAGTCTATATAACTCTAACATAAGGAGAATTAAAATGAAAAACTTAAAATATGCTTATAATGAAGTGCTTCAAGAGAGAGAATGCGATTTGAATGCAGTTTGCAGCAAAGACCAACCAGTATATTCACTAAGAGAAGTAACTATATTTGGATTAGAAGTTCTATCTAAATATAAAAGTGAGTTTATAAAACAACCATCCTAACTCCCCAAAATCAACTTTCTCGAATTCTCAACACAATCTAAGCGCTAAATAAATAATTTGGCGCTTTTTATTTATTATTTAAAATACAAGAACTATACAGACAATAATAAACTAGCTTCTGTAGGCCATAACAAGCTTTCTAAATAATCCACAATTCTCGCTTCTAATCTTACATTAAACATTTGATTAATCTCTTTAATGAAGAAGCAAGGACTGGTAACATTAATCTCTATTATTTTGTTGTCAATCACATCTAATCCAACCATGAAAAGACCATTTTGAAGTAATTTCGGAGCAATTATATTACCCATTTCTCTTTCTTCATCAGTTAAATACCCTTTTTTCAAATATTCATCATTGTGGGTATTAAACTTAAAGTCTCCTTTACCTGACACCTTTATTATTGCTTCCTCAAAAACATTCCCACCTATTATAATAACCCTTTTATCACCATTCTTAGCTCCAGCGAGATATTCTTGAGCCATTACAACCGTTGTACCATTATTAGTAACAAGGTCAAGAATAGAATTAGTGTTTTTATCCCCTTTTTTGAGATAAAAAACTCCTTTTCCAAAGCATTTATTTAAAGGTTTTACGATTATCTCTTCTCTTTCATCAAGATAATCCTTGATTAAACTTATATTTGAGGTGGTTATATTATCAGGAACCAGTTCAGGAAAATTGTTAATATAAAGTTTCTCATTTGCTTTTCTTATCCCGGCTGGATTATTAACAATAATTGTTTTTGCAGCATCAACGAAATTTAAAATATAAGTAGAGAAAATATAATCCATATCTACAGGAGGATCAGGCCTAAAGAGGATCATATCGAAATCATTAAGCCTGGCAAGAACTTCTTTATTGCCATATGTTAGCTCAATATTATCATTTGAAGTGCTTAATTTTGTCTTATAGACAAATGCTTCAGGAATGTTTCCGTTTAAAGATAACTTATCAGCAGTCGTTATAAATACTTCCTGGTTTCTTAAGTTGCATTCTTTAATTAACCAGAAAGATGTTACTAACTGGTTAAATTCAAAGTATTTAAGTTCAATTTTGTCTATAACGAATAATATTTTATAGTCATTCATTTTAGTTTATTTTGTCACTATACCTATTTAAAACTTATTTTTGTCAAATATTCAATTTATATTATAGCTCAAAGATTCTACTTTGTTATTTGTGAATAATAAAATCTCCTACACAAGTTCGCAGGAGATTTTATCTTAGTTAATAAATATTTAATTATTTCCGCAGATTAAGCCCTCTTTTCCAAGAACCTCAACCCCATAAGCCTGATAATGAACAGGTTTAACTTCTTGAGGAAGGATTTGAAATTTATTGCATACTTTATAATCAACATCACATAAGGCTAAATACTCAGAACTTGTCACTCCAGGATAATTAGGCCAGCTTAAGCCTCCTTTTTGACAAATTTCTCCAATAGATAAATCTTCAATATGACCACAACCATAGCCAAGATTATATTTTTCATAAAAATCTAAAACCGGAATTGATAATTCAAAAGGAAAAACGAAATATTGTTTAGCAGAATCCCTTTTCTGCATTTGAAGCCAGGCATCATAATCATATTTTCTGACTCCGTCATATACAAAATGACTTTCATAAATAAACCATTTATTTGAATCTGTATTCCACACAAAGCTAAAAACATGTGTAGCAAACTCATTTTCTTTGGGCTTATTATGAGAAAATATTTTTTGTGCATCTCTCTTGCATATAGCCTGAATCTTCTTTGCTACCTTGTTTGTTCCTACTTCATAGCCCACATATGTTTTTGTTGGATCCAGCTTAGTAATATCAATCATTATTGTATCCCCCATAGTAATATCATTATAATTATATTATGTGTGTCAAATTATGGATATCACTAAATTTTTCTTTAAATAACTTGAATTGCTAATTAATTTTAGCCAAAATTCTCAAAAACCCACCCCTGCCACCCTAAAGGTGGATAAAGCCCTTTATCAAATCTATATAATTTTATTTGCTAAAAAATGAAGAAAATACTAAAAATAATGATATTTTTACATAATTATCAAGCCAAAATACAACTATTGAAATATCATTGAAATTTCAAGCAGTTACATATACAATTATATCAAGCATTTTATTGATTTAGTAATTCAGGTTAACTAAGAAAAATTATATTACCAGTTAATGTAATTTTTCTTTGGTTTTACTTAAATTAGATAGTCTATAATCAATGAGAAAGAAAAATATGGCTGAAGATAAACAATTAATATTTGAACAAAAAGAAAAATTAACAGAAAAAATATTTATGTGTTCCCCTAATTACTATGCCATTGATTATGAAATAAATCCCTGGATGAAATTAGGGACTGAAAGCAGCAATAAATATGCTTTTGAAAAATGGACTGAATTTAAAAATTTATTAATAAATAATCTCGGCGTAGAAATTTTGACAATGGAACCACAGCCAGGATTGCCTGATATTACTTTTACGGCTAATGCTGCTCTTATCTACAAAAATCGTGCCGTAATTAGCAGATTCAGATACAAAGAAAGACAACGGGAAGAAACATTTTTTGCTGAATGGTTTAGAAAAACTGGGTTTATTGTAGAATTTTTACCTGAAAATATCTGTTTTGAAGGCGCAGGAGATGCTTTGTTTTCAGGAGATACCTTATATGCCGGCTATGTCCCTAGAAGCGATAAAGATGCTTATCCATATATTTCGAAATTATTAGACATTAGAGTCGTTCCCTTTGAATTAATTGATTCAAGATTTTACCATTTAGATACTTGTTTTTGCCCGTTAACAGATGGGTATTTGATGTATTATCCCGGAGCTTTTAATGAATATGATAATAAAATCATAGAAAATGAGTTTCCGGAAGAAAAAAGAATACCTGTAACAGAGGAAGAAGCTGTTAAATTCAGCTGTAACGCTGTATGTATAGATAAATCCATAATTATGAACCATTCTACAGAAAGATTAAAAGATAAACTTAATGAAGAAGGGTTTGAAACCCACGAAATAGACTTCAGTGAGTTTATTAAAGCTGGTGGATCAGCTAAATGTCTGACTTTAAAGCTGTTGTGATTATTGAATAGGATAAATTTATGAAAATGAAAATCAAACAATTTCTTGCTTTTTTATGTCAAATTTGCCCATTTTGTATTTATGCAAGAAAATTTCCGGAACATAGATTCTCAAAACTTCTAAAAAAAGCCGAAAAGAGCTGCCCTTGCTGCAATGCTTATTATGAACTGAGACTAAAAGAACAGTAAGACTGTTTATTGATAATGTCAACTATTCCACTTTTAAAATCGTAGTATGCGCCTACAACTTTGACTTTATCATCATTTACTAGCTCAGAGATTATTATAGATGATGATTTCAAGTCATTTATAACTGTATCAACATTCTTCTTGATTGCAATATTTAGAATATCTTCCTGACTTAAATCGATTTCTCCTATATTTTGTCTGATTGTCTCAAAAACATTATCAATACAACTATCAGTCACAATATTTTTTAATGTTATGTCAACTGCAGCACAATTTTCATGCCCGAGAATCATAATCAATGGAACATTTACATACTTCACAGCATATTCAATTGAACCAATAATATGCTTGTTTAAAATATTTCCTGCTATTCTTATAACAAATAAATCTCCAAGCCCCTGATCAAATATGATTTCAGGAGGAACACGAGAATCAGAACACGTAACAACTACAGCAGAAGGCTGTTGTATTTCAACAATTTTCCTTCTATGATCAATATCTTGATTAGGGTAAATACTTCTTGATTCTACAAACCTTCTATTGCCTTCCAGTAATTCCTGTAAAGCTAAATCTGCTCTCATAATATCTTTCACCGATCATCTTAAATAAGCGTATTTTTTATATTTGTAAAATACTAACCTTAATTAATTATTTTGTAAAGAGTTTTAGCGTAAAAGAAAAGGTTTATTAAGCTTATATTAATACTTATTCACTTAAATATAAGTGATTTAACTATTTAATTTGTATATTTATGTTTGTTAAAATCTATAAAACATTTAATAGATTGGTAATCAATAGTTGAAAAACTTCTTAATTTTATTTAATAAGCTTTTCAGTGGAATTATTTTTTGTTAGAAAATAAATCAGAATCTATATCACTTAAACCTAATGACTTTCCAATAACCTGAAATATATGAGTATTATCTATAATTCTGGTTTTTGGATACCATATTCCTTCATAATTCTTAAATAAATTACTTCCACTACCCTTTGCATAAAGCGATACAAGCTCATTTGTATGATTTCCAAGACTATATTTGACTTCTTTACCTGGATACACCCATTTTCCTATGAAGCCAAGATATCTTCTCTGCTTGGGTAAACATACTTTACATAGTTTTTTAGCGTTATTTAGCCTCATATAACTGTTTGCATGATCTGCCGTAACTATTA